>Ga0116227_10013167_pt1 | contig 13120 bp, 12 predicted proteins | sample S1TSphgellanicum_FD_89693 | JGI IMG/M metagenome (GOLD analysis project Ga0116227, IMG submission 89693) | Host-associated microbial communities from peat moss isolated from Minnesota, USA - S1T2_Fb - Sphagnum magellanicum MG | ecosystem: Host-associated > Plants > Peat moss > Unclassified...
CGGGACGATGGTGCCGAAGTGGATCGCGAAGCCGTGCGCGAAGGCGAGCGCCGAACCCGGCTTGAGATTGTCTTTCACGTCGCGCATGTACGTCGCGGGCTGCTCCTCGTCGGGGATCAGCATCATCGTGATGTCGGCGCGCTTGACCGCGTCGGCAACTTCCGCCACCTCGACGCCGTCGCGCTGCGCGCCCGGACGCGACTTCGAGTCGCCGCGCAGGCCGACGATCACCTTGCAGCCCGAATCGCGCAGGTTCAGCGCGTGCGCGCGCCCCTGGCTGCCGTAGCCGATGATCGCGATCGTCTTTCCTTCGATGGCCCCGCGGTCGATATCGCGGTCGTAGATGGCTTCCATGGATCCTCCGGGCTGGTTGGCAAGAAAAAACCCCTCGTCGTTCTCGGCGAGGGGCTTGCAGCGTTTCGGTGTCTCGTTCCGTCTACGCAGCAGCGCCTCGCCGACCCGTAAGGAGGACGACAAGGACGAGGACGTTGCGGCCGAGGACAACCGGTGCGGTAAACACGTTGGTTCGAGCCTAGCACGGCCCCGCCCGAGCGTCAACCCACTGGTAGGAGATTCCGATGAGCGACCCCCATGCCGAAGCCAAGCGCCGAGCGGGCGAAACCGCCGTCGACCGCTACGTGGCCAACGGCAGTTGCATTGGCCTCGGAACGGGGACGACCGCCTACTGGGCGATCAAGCGGGTCGGAGAACGGATCGCCGACGGCGAGAAAATCAGCGCGGTGGTCACCTCGCTCGGCACCGAGGCGCTGTGTCGCGAACTCGACATCCCGGTCGTGCCGCTGCTCTCCGAGCCGGTCACGGTCGCGATCGACGGCGCCGACGAAGTCGCGCCCGACTTCGCGTTGATCAAGGGCGCCGGCGGCGCGCTGCTGCGTGAGAAACTCGTCGCGCTCGCGGCGGCGCGCTTCGTCGTCATCGTCGACACGACGAAACTCGTGCCGCAGCTCGGTGCCGCCCCGACGCCGGTCGAAGTGGTGCCGTTCGCGCTCGCATGGGTGCGGCACGAGCTGCACGCGGCGTACCCCGGCGTCGACGCGCGCGAACGCATCGGAACCAACGGGCCCTATCGCACCGACAACGGCAACGCGATCCTCGATTGCTCGTTCGGCGTCATCAGCGATCCGGCCGCGCTCGACACGGCGCTGCGCACGATCACGGGCGTCGTCGCGACCGGGCTGTTCTACGACGTCGTCGATACGGTGCTCGTCGCGAACGACGACGGTGTGCGCGAGCTGACACCGCAACGCATCCCGTCACCGTAGTCCCGCTCACAGGAGCCGCAGCTTCGTTCGTTCGAGTGGGTGATGCGCTGACCGGCGTTGTACTGCAACGAACAGAGCAATGCACATCGCACGATTCGTACGAGCGAGCGCCTTTTTCTGCGTCTACGCACTCCTCATCGGTTGCGGCGGCGGCGGTGGTGGTCGCACGACACCGTCGCCGCTCTCGGTCGCGACATCGCCCGGCGGCGGCACGAGCAGTGCGACGGCCTCCACGCAGATCGTGCTCACGATCCCGACGCTCGCGGCGAGCAGCGGCATCACGCGGTCGCGCGCAAACGTCTCGCCGGCAACGCAATCGTTCGTCGTCACGCTCGTCTCGGCCAATGGTACCAGTGACAACCTCAGCGTCGAAACCGATGTCGACGGGCCCGGATGCGTGACGAGTTCCGGCGCGACCGCCTGCACCGCATCGATCGCCGCACCGGTCGGCAGCGACGTGTTCAGCGTGGCGCTCTACGCGCAGCCGGGCGGCACCGGCACGCTGCTCGGGAGCGTGACCGCGCCGGAGACGATCACCGAGAATGCGACGAACCGCATTGCGCTCGACGTCAACGGCGTCGTCGATTCGCTCTACCTCGCCATCGTCACGCCGGCCGCAACGGCCGGCACGCCGGCTAACAGCGCCGCGTACATCGTCGCGCTCGATCCGAGCGGCAACATCATCGTTCTGCCGGGCGGATACGTCACGCCGATCACGATCACGTCGAGCGATTCCACCGGGCACGTGAAGCTCACGCTCAACGGCGGAACGGCGGCGTCGTCGGTCCAATCGACGTCGCCGCACGATCTGTTGGACGTCGTGTACGACGGCGGCGGCGGCATCCAAACGGCCAGCATCACGGCGTCGACGACGGGCACGTCCGGCACCGTTTCGGCGGTGGCACCGTTTGCGGTCGGCACCGTTTCGCCGGTCGCGTTCACGCTCACGCCGGGAACCTATACCGGCGGCGGTCACGCGATCGCGTTCACGTCGAGCGCGGCGGCCGAAACGGCGACGTTCACCGTCAGCGGCGGCGCGCCGCCCTACGCGGTCCATTCCGCGGACACGAGCACGGCAACCGTCTCGCCCGCGAGCGGGACCGCGACCACCACGTTCACCGTCACTTCGGTCGCGGTGGGCGCGACGTCGATCGTCATCACCGACGACGGCGGCGCAACGACGACGATTCCGGTGAGCATCGCCGCGCATCCGCTCACGACGAGCGTCACGCCCGGCACCGACGGCGCCTTTTCGGGAAGCACGCTCACGCTGATCCCGGGCGCGACGGCGACGATCGCACTCTCCGGCGGCTCCGGCATCTATAGCGCTTCCTCGAACGCACCCGGCGTCGCAGCGGTGAGCGCCGGAACGAGCTCACCCTACACGCTGACCGCGGCCTCGACGGGCACGGCAACCGTGACGCTCGGCGACACGCTCGGCGACACGGTCGGGAGCGGTCCGCAGGCGATCACCGTCGACGTCGTCACGCCGCTCGCGGTGAATCCGGCGAGCGTCACGTTCGCGGCCTACGGTTCATCCGGAACGCAGACGGTCACCGCCACGGGCGGACTCGCGCCCTATCTCGTCAACGGCGCCGCAACGCAGTCGACCGGCTTGCTGACGTGGACCACTTCCGGGGGTTCCATTGCGCTCACCGCCACCGGGCCCGTCCAGCAAGTGCTCAACGTGACCGACGCGCTCGGCGAATCCGCGTCGATCACCGCGACCGCGACCACCCTCACGGTGCCGATTCAATGAAACGCTTCCTCATGCTCCTCGCAACGTTCGGGCTCGTGGCGTGCGGCGGCGCGCACGGCGGCAGCGCGAGCCTGCCCGTGACCACGTCGAGCTCGACGCGCACGTCCGCGACCGCAACGCTGACGATCCCCAACGGCCAGACCGCGCCTGCGTACCGCCGTCGCGTGCAGTACGTCTCCTCATCGACGGCGAGCATCGCGTTCACCATCGGAACGGAGGCGATCCAGATCTTCGACGCGAGTTCGAGTTCGCCGTATTGCACCGCCGTGACCAACGGGCGCTCGTGCACGTTCACGTTCTTCATCTCCAATCTGAGCGGCTCGCAGAACGTGACCGTGCAGACGTTCGACACGAATGCGACGCTGCTCTCGGAAGCGACGATTGCGGTCGACGTCGTGCCCGGCACGAATATTTCGCTTCCGCTGACGCTCGAGGGCGTGGCGGCGAGCGCGACCATCGCGATCAACGGCTCGTTCACGTTTCATCAGTCGTCGACGCTCCCGCTGACCGTCACCGTCAAGGATCCGGACGGAAATGCGATCATCGGCAACGCTCCCTTCGATAACAACGCGTCGGTCAACCTCACGCTTCCGGCATCGGTCCCGGCGACGCTCGTGACCACGCCCGCCGTCGGGAATTCATCGAGCGGCACGAGCGCGTCGATCACCGCGGCATCGACGGCGATCACGCTCTCGTATACCGGCGGGTCGACACTCGGCGTTCGCGTGAGTGGGTCGCTCGTCACCACGAGCACCACCTCACTCGGCACCGTCGCCGCGCGCGTCGTCGTTTCGTCGAGCAACGAAGTGGACTATCACGAGCGCGACGGCAACACGGGCAATCCCGTGACCGTCACGTCCACGCGCGCGGCGCGCGGCCCCGACGGCGACGTCTACTTCGTCGGCACCGGCAACGGCAGCCCGGCGGTCGTGCGCGCACACTTCGGCAGCGGCACGCCGACGGTCGAGTACTTCACGGTCAGCGCGATCAGCGACCTCGCGGTCTCCGCTTCGAACGAAGTCGTCTATGCGAGCGGCACCAGCGTCTACACGTTTTCCGCCAATTCGTTCCCGCTCTCGACGTCCTGCAACGGCACGCTCTCATCGTATACGTTGCCGGCCCCCGTGGCGTCGATGGCCGCCGACAGCTCCGGCGTTTTCATCGCCTATCAAACCGGATTTTCCGACCCGACGTACGGCACGGCCGTGTACATCGCAATGTACTCATCGGCCGGCGTCTACAACGGCGGACCCGACGCACAGCCGAATGGGTCGGCAATCGTTCCGGTTCTCACCGGCGACCCGAGCAATGCGACGGCGACGGAATTCTCCACCAACGACTACGGCTACAATACCGGCGCTCAGACGTTCACGACGACCGCATCGTTCTCGAGCGTGAACACCGGCAATAGCGCGGGCAACGTCAACCAGAACGACGGCTACCGGTTCGCGAGCGACCCCTACGCGAGTAGCGTGTACCTGATGGACACCACCCAATACAACTCGACGACCGGGGAGGCAACACCCGTCGCGCTCTACACGATCTCCGGCGGCAACCTCACCGCGGTCGGCTCGTCGTTGCCGTCGTCCATCACCGTAGCCGTCCCGGCCGTCGCACCCAACGATGCGCCCGTCATCATCACACCGTCGACCATCTACACGTATGAGGCCTCGACCACATTCGTGCCGACGGCCTTGACGTCGCCGACCGGCGCACTGAGCCTGCAAAACGGTGCGGTGGGCAACGACGGACGCATCTGGCTCACCGATGGAACGCACTTGCTCTCCTACCCGGGAACGGGCCTCACCGGCTCCTGATCGGCGAGCACCCGGAGCGCCGCGGGCGAGAGCCACATGCGGTTGAGGTGCAGCGTGTCGGTGATGCGCACGATCACCGCATCTTCGGGCGCGAGATCGGGGCACATGCGCAGCGCCGCCTTGATCGCGAGCTCGTCGGTCGGCATCACCATCGGCAAGCGCGCGTTGCCCGCGGCGGTGGTGGTGAGCGCGTTGAGGTACGTGGCGAGCGGATCGTAGCGCGCGGCGAGCGTCGCCGTCACCACGTCGGCCAGGCCCACCCCGTTGCCGTTCCCGTCGGCTTCGTCGGTGAACGCGAGGTAGACCAGGCGCGTCACCGTCGGGCCGCCGCTGATGTATTCGCTCGGATAGCGGCCGGTGACGTTGGGATCGGCGCCGCCGCCGCTGATGTTCTTGCCGACGCGATCGACCACGAGCACGTCGATCTGCTCGAACGGCAGGCGCGCGAGATTGCGCTTCGCTTCCTCGAGCAACGCCGGCTCGCGTTCGAGCATCTGCGCGGCGGGCAGGCCGACGACGCGGCACGGTTCTTCGTTCGCATTCTCGAGGATCGCGATGCCGAACGGCACGCGCCCCGTTGCGAGCAACGCGGCGGCCGCCGCGGGAACCGTCGCGCGCATGCCGCCCCAGCCGTGCGAATGGATCGCGCGCGCGCCGTCCTGTTTGCCGAAGCCGACCGCGAGCATCTTCACCACGCCGCTCTCGTACTCGCCGCGAAACGACGTATGCGGTTTGATGCGGTTGAGCGGCACGATCGCGTCGGCGTCCAGCGCGATCGCGTCGACGTGCACGGGTACGCCGTTCGGCAATGTCGCGATCACGCGCGTCTCCATCGTCGCGCGGATCGGCGCACCGGCCGACGCTTCGGTGACGCCGAGGTGCGCGAGCACGTCGACTTGACCTTGCGCGGTCGACGCGCCGTGCGATCCCATCGCGGGCACGATGAACGGGTCGGCACCGCGCGCGCGCAGTTCGCGCACGACCGCCGCGACGAATTCGCCGATGCGCGCGATCCCGCGGCTGCCGACGCCGAGCGCGATCGACCCGCGCGGAACGTCGAGGTCGCACATGGCCGCCGCGACCGCGGCGTCGATGTCGGCGAGTGCGGGCGGCGTCGCGGGCGTTCGTTCGATGAGCGTCAGCGGGGGAATCGTGACGCCGGCGAGCTCGTGTTCGAACCGTTCGCGCAACGGATCGACGACGAGCATCAGGGGATGATCGTCTGACGGACGGCCGGCTTCCACTCCTCGCCGTCGACGCCGTTCGCGACCGCCTGACATTCGCGATAGAGTTCGCCCGGATCGCGCATGTCGCGGAAGAGCGGACGGCGCGCATCGGCCTGCGGTACGTCGACCGTGCCGAAGCCGTACATGCGCCCGAAAACGCCCTGCACGAGCGTCGACGCGGCGAGCGCGGTGTTGCCGAGCGGAATCATGCGCCGCCACAGCACGCCGCGAATCACGAAGATGCGCCGGTTCGTCGCGACGGCGCGGAAGCCGAAATAATACGCCGCCCCGCGCGCCAGTTCGACGACGCTCACGAGTGCCGCGAGCGCACCGAGCACCTCGACCAGCACGTGCCAATGCGGCGACACCGTTTGCCAAGCGACGCCGAAACCGATCAGCACGGCGAGCACGAACAGCGACGGGCGGAGCAGCACGACCGGATGCGGCGTGCTTCCGAAGGTGACGCGCTCGCCCGGGAGCAGCGTCTTGGCGAGATTGCGCGGAACAGCGCGCAGCGCGGGCGCCGCCGGCGGCGCGGGCCGCACCGTGCGCGGCGGGGGTGAGGGCGGCTCGACGACGATGCGATGGACGGCCGTCGTCACGTCGTCATACGGTTCCATGGATGAGGCTTGGCCCGCGCGTCGCACCTTCCCTCGGTATGGAGCCCTCGCCCAAACCGACGCCCTACGGGATGCCTGCCTACGTGATCGAGCGCGTCCTCGCCAAACGCGGGCGCCTCGCCGTGTTCGACCGGTTCGATCCGCAGGTCACCGCGCTGCTGTGCATCGACATGCAGAACTTCTACGTCGGCGAGATTCCCGCGGTGCTCGCGATCGTGCCGAAGATCAACCGCCTCGCCGCGTGCCTGCGCGAACGCGGCGGACTCGTCGTCTGGGTCGGCATGACCGCCGGCGTCGACGGCACGAGCCGCTGGAGCGTCTATCACGACAACTTCTTCACCCCGGCCAAAGGGGCAAACCATCGCGACCAGCTCTCGCCCGGCCATCCGGGCCACGCGTTTCACGCGGGCCTCGCGATCGATCCCGGCGATCCGATCGTCTACAAGTCGCGCTTCAGCCCGTTCGTCGCCGGCGCGTCGGACATCGAGTCGGTGCTGCGCCCGCGCGGCATCGAGAACCTGATCGTCACCGGTACCGCGACCAACATGTGTTGCGAGTCGGCGGCGCGCGACGCGATGATGCTCGATTATCGCGTCGTGATGGTCGCGGACGCAAACGGTGCGCGCTACGACGACGACCACCTCGCGGGGCTCACCTCGTTCTATCAGAGTTTCGGCGACGTCCGCACGACCGACGAAGTGATCGACGACCTGCTGCGCCCGGCGTAACTGTGCGCGGTGTCCCACGTCGGCGACCGAGCAAGCACCCGGCGCGTCGGCGGTGTAGACTAGCGCTATGGCGCGACCGAAGATCATCGGCGTTGGAACCAAATCGCAGTTCCGCCGTGCCGTCCCGAAGAGCTACAGCTACCGCTACGAGGTCGCATCGGCCGCGGGCCCGGGCGACGCGCCGCACGTGAGCGCGGTGATCGAAACGCGCTATCGCGGCAAGTCCGCGTCGTGGAATCTCAGCCGCTCGATGTTGAGCACGGAAAGCTGGACGCTGAACGGCACGTTCGTCGAACCCGCGGCGGAGAATCCGCTCACGTATTCCGATCGTCAACCGCTGGTCCGCGCCGTCCCTGCGGCGCCCGACGAACCGATCGCTCCGGCGGCCGCCGCACCACCGGCAGCACCCGAACCGGCCGCCGCGCGCCGCACGAAGCCGCGCGCGGACCCCGCCGGTTAGCGCGGGTCGGGCATCACGTGCGCGCAGGCCGCGCACGTTCGCAAGGCCTCGCTGTCGAAAAAGCGTGCGTACGCTTTCGATACGGGATCGAGCGCGTAGTCCACGACCGAGAACGGCTCGTCGTGCAAGAGCGCATCACACGCCGGACAGTACCACTGGAAGCGATCGATCTCGCCCACGACGCGCTTGCGCTCGAGGATCAGCGCGAACGCATCGGGCGGAAAGCGCGGCGAGTGCGGAATGCCGCCCGGCGTATAGATGATCGACCCTTCGCCGATCACCGACACGTCTTCGGTGCCTTCGGAGGTGCGATAGTGCAAGCGCATCTCGCCGCGCACCATGTACATCACTTCATCCGAGGGGTTGATGTGGAACTCGCTGCGATACGGCCGGCCGCGCGCGACGAACGCGAGCGTCTCGGGCTCTTGCCAGAGCACGTGCACGTAGCGCCCGCTCCGCGCGAGCCCGTCGGCGATCGCGTCGAGGTCGGCGATCGGCATCGTGAACGCCGGCGGCATCTTGATCATCCGGCGAGCTCTTCGTAGATGCGCTCCGAGGTGATCGGAAACGAGAACAGGCGCACGCCGACGGCATCGTAGATCGCGTTAGCGATGCCGGGTGCGACGCCGCTGTTGCTCAGTTCGCCCGCCATCTTCGCACCGTACGGGCCCTGCGCCGGCGATTCGACGAGGATCGTCCGCAGCGGCGGCAGATCCATCATCGTCGGCACCTTGTACTCGCCGAGGCTGAGCGTCGTCACCTTGCCGCTCTCGTCGACCGGCATCTCTTCCATCGTCGAGCTGCCGAGGCCGTAGATGAAGCCGCCGTCGAGCTGGCCCTGATGACCGATCGGGTTGATGATGCGGCCGACGTCCGCAACGAGCAGCGCATCGTCGAGGCGATAGGCGCCCGTTTCGCGGTCGACCGCGACGTCGAAGGCGAAGGCGGAGAAGCTGAAGTCGGCCGGGTGCGCTTCGTCGTGCGTGCTCGCATCGAACTCACCCGTCACCGTGATCGCACCGTCCCGCGCCGCTTCGGCGGCGAGGCGCGCGAACGAGGCGTCGTCGTCGAACGTCGCGCCGGTGCGGTGTTTGATCTCGGCCACCAGCGCGTCGCAGGCGATGATCGCCGCCTGCCCGACGATGTTCGTGACGCGGCTGCCGCCCGAGCCCGGATCGTTCTTCGCTTCACGCGTCGAGCCGCGCCGCACGGCGATGCGCGTGTCGTCGATGCCGAGCGTCGCGCCCATGATGCGCCGCACCGCGGTGAAGATACCCGAACCTTGATCCGGTACGCCGCACACGACCGTGATCGTTCCGTCGGCGGTGAGCGTCGCGTCGACCGCCGTCTTGCCGCCGCCGGTGTGACGGCACACGAGCGCGAACCCGCGGCCCGTGCCCGCCGGTAACGGGCGCGACTCGAAGTCACGCTTGAGTGCGTCGAGCACGGCGACGCCTTGCGGCCGGTAGAGGTGCTCGGTGGAGAGTGCGGCTTCGCCCTCGCGCACGACGTTGAGCATTCGCAGCTCGAGCGCATCGATACCGAGCTCGCGTGCGATGATGTCGACGTGCTGCTCCCACGCGAAGAAGACTTGCACGTCGGCGGGTGCACGCACGTGCGCGCCCGGAATCGTGTTGGTGTAGACGCTCGACGCCTCGATCTTGGCGTCGGGGATGTTGTACGGCACGGTCGAGTAGCCGCCGCCGGGCAGCAGATTCGGTGCCGGTTTGCCGGCAGCGTATGCGCCGCCGTCGTAGATCACGACCGAGTGGTGCGCGAGGAACTTGCCGTTCGCGTCGACAGCCGTTTTGAGCGTGATGTGGGCCGCGTGCCGCACCGAACTCGCTTGGAGTTCGTTGAGATACGTCCACACGTACTTCACCGGCCGGCCCGTCGCTTTGGCGAGGTAGTAGCACACGAACTCGTCGATCGTGAGACCCTTGCCGCCGAAGTCACCGCCGATCGCGCACGGTTCCACCACGATCTTCTCCGGCGGCACGTCGATGACGTTCGAGAGCCAGCGGTGCACCGAGAACGGCTGTTTGTTGGGCGTGTACACGTGGACGATGCCCGCATCATCGATCCACACGAAGGTCGCGTGCGGCTCCATGTAGCCCGCGTGCTGGCGCGGCGTGGTGAAGCGATGCTCGAATACGTGCGCGGCCTGCGCGAAGATCGCGTCGAGGTTTCCGGTTCCCTTGGTGATCAGCGTGCTGCCCTGCGTGTTCGGATGCGGGCGCGGCGGCGGCGTCTTCGCGGCATAGAAGTACGTATCACGATCGGGATGGATCACCGGCGCGTCCGGTGCGAGCGCCGCGTCGATGTCGGTCACCGCCGGCAGCTCTTCGTACTCCACCTCGACGAGCCGCGCCGCCGCTTCGGCGGCCTCGCGCGTTTCGGCCGCGACCGCGGCGACGCGATCGCCGATGAACACGACCTTGTCGTAGGCGAGCACGGGGAAATCATAGAGCATGCGGCCCGAACGTTTGCCCGGCGGCAGATCGGCCGACGTCAGCACCGCCTTCACGCCCGGCACGGCCTTGGCCGCGGTCGTGTCGATGCTCACGATGCGCGCGTGCGCGAACGGGCTCACGGTGAACGCGGCCCAGAGCATGTCGGGGCTCGACATGTCGGCCGTGTACTGCATCTTGCCGCTCACTTTGTCGCGCCCCTCGATGCGGACATCGTCGGACGCGAAGGCGGCCGTCCCGGTCGTGGGACGACCGGCCGTGGTCGTGATGGTCATACGGGCGTCGAGAGTGCGCTCCGCAAATTCGCCGCGACTTCTTGCAGCGTCTGATCGGCTTTCTTGCGGATCACGGGTTGGCCGAAGTCACCGATGCGCCCCATGACGTTGGCGTCGGTCTCGACGTCGAGTTTGGTGCCGGTGCCCTGCGGCGTGAGTTTCATCGACATGGTCGCTTTGACGGCGCCGCCGATGCGTTTGTCCGCCGAATCGACGAGCAGCGAGGCGGTCTTGTTCACGTCGTCCTTCGCGACGATCGAGATCTCGCTCGCGAGCGACAGACCGATCGGACCGACCTTCACCTTGACGACGGCTTTGTATTTGTCCGGGCCGATCTCTTCGACGCCGTCGCAGCCCGGGATGCACTTCGCGACCGACGGCACGTCCATCACGAAATCCCACACGCGCTGCGGGTCGGCGTCGAGGTCGATGCTCTGTTCGAATTTCACGCCGGTACTCCGATGCCGCCGAGTTGCAGGATGACGCGTTCGGTCCACACGCGCGCCATTTCACGTTTGTATTTCGCCGAGCCGCGCACGTCGTCGAGCGGGTCGACTTCGTCGCGCACGAGCGCCGCCGCGTCGCGCACGACCGATTCGGTGAGCCGTTGGCCGAGCAGCGCCGACTCGACCGCCTTCGCGCGCAGCGGTGTCACGCCGAGCGCGCCGAGACCGATGCGCAGATCGGTACACGTTCCCGCATCGTCGATCCCGAGCCGCACCGCAACGGAGACCGTCGCGTAGTCGTCCTCCGTACGTGGCAAGAATTTCTTGTAGGCGAGCTTCGAGCCGGCCGGCATCGGCGGCACCTTCACCGAGCGCACGAGTTCGTTGTCACCGAGCGACGTCTCGAAGTAGTCGGTGAAGAACGACTCCATCGGGATGAGACGCGCCGCGTCGCCTGCGCTGACGACGTCGACCGACGCGTCGAGCGCGATCAGCACCGGCGGCGGATCCTGTGCGGGGTCGGCGTGGACGAGGTTGCCGCCGAGCGTCGCCTGATTGCGCACGCGAATCGTCGCGATCACGCCGAGCGCCTTCGGCAACGCCGCCGCGAACGCGAACGCTTCGGGTGAGGTCTCGAGCACGCGGTGCGTCGTCATCGCGCCGACCTCGAGGCCGCCGTCCGCCGAGCGTTTGATGCCGCGCAATTCGGGCACCGCACCGAGGCCGATGACGACGCCCGGCTGCACGAGCCCCTGCTGCATCATCAAGACGAGCGAGGTGCCGCCGGCGATGAACTCCGCCTCGTCGCCGTATTCGGCAAGGAGGGCGAGAGCTTCGTCGATCGAGCGGGCCGGCTTGTAATCAAACGTTCGCACGGTCGATCCCCGCGGCGTCTTCGATCGAGTCGATGATCTTGTAGTAGCCGGTGCAACGGCAGAGGTTGCCCATCATCCATTCCTTGATCTCTTCGCGGTTCGGCTTGGCATTGGACGCCAGCAGCGCCGTCGCCGCGATGATCTGGCCCGACGTGCAGATGCCGCACTGGAATCCACCCTTGCGGATGAAGGCATCTTGCAGCGGCGTGAGCTGCTCGCCGTCGGCGAGCCCTTCGATCGTCGTCACCGCGCGTCCGTCGACCATGATCGCCGGCAGCAGGCACCCCGACATCAACGCGCCGTCGACGAGGATGCTGCACGCGCCGCAGACACCGATGCTGCAGCCGATCTTGGTGCCGGTCAGACCGATATCGTCGCGCAACAGGTCGACGAGGAGCACTTCCGGGCCGACCGTCCGTTCGACAGCCGTCCCGTTGAGTTGGAACGAAATCTGGTGCACGCTCACGGCGAATTCAATGCCACGGACGAGGGAAGGGGCCCTCCGTCCCGGGTGGCCAATGCATCGACTCATGTCGTCTCTGCTCGCAGCGGACGTCGCCGCCTCGGCGCTGCCGATCATCAGCATCGCCGGACTCCGCTCGCCCGACCCGCAGGCACGGGCCGCGGTCGCGAGCCAGATTCGCGCCGCATGCTGCGACAAAGGCTTCTTCTACGTCACCGGCCACGGCGTGCCGGACGCGTTGATGGACGCGATGCTGACCGAGGCGCGACGCTTCTTCGCGCTCCCGCTCGAACGCAAGATGGCGATCGACGTGTCGCGCTCGTCGTGCTACCGGGGCTACGAACCGATGCGCCGGCAGACGCTCGAAGCCGGCGCGCCGCCCGACGTCAAGGAGAGCTTTTCGATCGATCGCGATCTGCCGCTCGACGATCCGTGGGTGCTCGCCCAGACCTTCGGCTGCGGCCCGAATCTGTGGCCGGCCGGTCTCCCCGGCTGGCGCGAGACGATCGAGGCGTATCAGCGCGAGATGAACGCGCTCAGCGAGGTGATGGTGCGCGGGCTCGCGCTCTCGCTCGGCGTCGCCGAAGATGCGTTCGCCGGATTTTGCGACGAAGCGAGCGGCATCGTGCGGCTCGTGCACTATCCACCGCAACCGGCGAACCCGCTACCCGATGAGAAGGGCTGCGGCGCCCACACC
>Ga0116227_10013168_pt1 | contig 13119 bp, 9 predicted proteins | sample S1TSphgellanicum_FD_89693 | JGI IMG/M metagenome (GOLD analysis project Ga0116227, IMG submission 89693) | Host-associated microbial communities from peat moss isolated from Minnesota, USA - S1T2_Fb - Sphagnum magellanicum MG | ecosystem: Host-associated > Plants > Peat moss > Unclassified...
ATAAATTAATTTGGATAAATCTTCCTAAAAAAGAACACAAATTTTTTATTTAAAAAAATTACTTAAAAAAAAAAAAAAAAAAAAACCACAGTTACATACAAATCAACTTTGCAACACTAAAAAACTAAGATACAAATTATTTAAGAAAAGAATAAGAAAAGTAATAAGTAAGTGAAGTAATTAAAGTCAGTAGCCAAATGTTTAAAAACAATTAAAAATTTGAGCAGCAGCCATCACGAGGAGGAGGAGGAGGAGGCGGCAACAAAAGAAAGAAACAAAGAAAAAAGAAAAGAAAAGAATCGTTTTCGAAAGTTAGGAATTAAATGCCCAACAACTGCCCCCCCCTCTCTCTCTCTCTCTTTTGGCGCTTCAATTTTCAAACTACCTACCTGCCACCTACCTCCTACGTGTGTGTCTTTACTATCCCCGCCAACAACCAACCCGCAAGCCAATCTGCCACCCGCAAAATCCGCCACGCAGACGTTCCTTCGTTACGGCCTGCAACTCTCATTAATGCCCATCACCGCCTTACCACTCTGCCTCCTTCCCCCTTTCTGGCTCTCCTCCGCGCGCGTCTGTCCCTCGCTCCCTCTTTTCTTTTGTTTCCTCCTCTCATCCGTTTCAGTCGCGTTTCCTTCGTCCCCGACGCTCCTTTTGCTCTTCACAACTTTTCAATAGCTTTGCAGATTGTGATCTAAAACAAGGGACATCAGTTGTGATAGAAAGTTATACATAGCTGCTGTTTTTTCAGGCCTTGTTTACTGCTATCTTAGCTCCAAGTTTTCTGTATTGGGTTTTGAAAAAGGAGTTTTTCCTTCTTTGGTCACGACAGTACACTGGCTGTGTTGTCTTCTTCCTGTCTTTCTCTAGCTTGTTTCCCACTTTCTGAGCTCCAAGTTTCGTATTGGGTCTGAAAGAGCAGATTTTTCTCCTTTGGTCAGGACAGTATAGCTCGTGCGTTGTCTTCTTCGAGTCTTCCGATCCATTTCTCCTTAGCTCTCTCTGAAGTTCATTCCTTTCTTTTTCTACAAACGCACTGTATGCTCTTTCAGTTAATGCAAAGAACTTGGCATAGGTGGTGGTGTCAAGACATAACTTTAGTTCTTTTAGTCAAAGCCCTCCTTCCCTGAATTTCTTTTGGAAATGGGTTACCGTAGTCAGGCAGCTATGTCAGGAGTGATGATGCAGTTGTTTCTGCCGGTGCTTCTTCTTCTTCTTCTGACTGCGTTGAATGTGGCTGCGCAAACTGCTTCACCTTCAGTTTGTAGCCAGTATGAGACTGATTTGAGCAGCTGCGAAACCTATTTGACCAATGCTGCTACGGTACCAGGCACGGAGTGCTGTTCGGGAATCGCAACAGTAGAGAAGGAGAGTCTCTCCTGCCTGTGTTCTTTTATCAGCCAGTTAGCCACCGTAGCATCAGATGTAATGGCCAGGGCTTATGCGATTCCAAAGGACTGCAACCTCACTTTCAGTAATTCCTCTTGTACAGGTAACGCGCGTACTGTCTTTCTTCTTCTTCAGCCCCTTTAAACCCTAAACTTTTCTTACTACTGTACGCTGAGCTTTCCTTGCTTCAATTTTTTTTCCTAGACTTAATATTCGTGTGTTAAAATGAAATGATGTAGAATCGTAGTTCACAGCTGGGAATTGAGCTGAAGTTTTTTGTGGTGTTTGTGATCGTGACTCAGCTGATGGGGTTTCTCCAACTGCTTCTACTCCTACTACCACTGGAGGTATGTGTTAAAGATGACGTTCTCTTGGTTATATTGTGAGTTCTGAAGTGTAAAGATCTTTTGGTCATCTCCCTCTGAGATAAAGGTAGTCGTATGGAGTGTTTGCAAATTTGGTTAGCATTTGCAGATGAGGGATTGAAATCAGGATTTATGGTTTTCTCTCTTGGGTATTTCTGGATCAGGCACAAATAGTTCTAGTTTTTAATGATTAATCTAGCAAATAGTCTTGCATGATTTTGCAACTTCTCTCCTAAAGTTGTTTGTCATTATTGTTTTTGGATTTTTGTGGTTAATAATTTCCGGCACATGACTATTCAGGTTTTCAGGACGCTTTTGTTTTCAACCCAAGTGTATCGGATTTTTGTGTTCTTTCTTATTATTGGTGGCTACTTTTGTGATTAGTCCCTCATTATTGTGTTCAATTTTTTGGGTTTGGTGATTAATTTAACACATTGTGTTGGCTTGTTGGGAATCTGCAGCTTCTCCTAGTCCAGTAGGTGGTGTTGCAGCGGCCCCTTCTAAGAATGGAGGAGCTAAATCAATCATTGTACCTTCTTTTTACACAGTTTTTGGAGCAATGGTTTTGGGATGTGTGAGTATGGTATTTTCAGTTGTTGCAGACTCTGGGGTTATTACAGCTGTTTGAAGAAGCTTTTGGGAATTTGTGGATTATTTCGATGTTAGTAGGTTAATTTGCGTTTGTCTTTTTCCAGTTTTTTATATCTATTTGCAATAGATTGCATTTATGGCAAATTGGGTAGTGTTCTGAAAGCCTGAGATGAAGTTGTGCTGGCTCTGGAAGGTCCAGGATTTTATCAGGAAACTTTTGAATCAGGCAAAAAATATGTGCATGTTTTTTTGTCAGAGAAGAATGGGCATTATGGACTCACATTTGATTGTTTCTTTTTGGTTCATTGAAACTCTTGATATGGTGCAACTTCTCTATTTGATGATGTGTGTTTAGATGGTTCCATGGAGGTTTTTTCTGTGTTATGGCAATTACTGAGGCGCAGACTGTTCCTTGAAGGAGGGCCTGCTGACCTAGTTGAATGGCGAGTGTGGGTACCATTGTTGTGGTTCTTGCTTGTGAAGAGAGCTCCAGTCCTTGTTTCAATGTTGTGAATTTTAAATTGGTGTAAAAGGTCCAACTGTTGTTTCCAAGATCAGTCAAATGCAGAATGCGCTGCCCTTGTTAGCTGTGCTCTTCCGCTTACTGATGATGGGCTTTATCAAAATCTTTGTGCAAGTAAATAAGAAGTGGAGTCTATCAAACCAAGCACCTTCTGCAATGACAAATACAGCATAGTGGAACTTCGCTGTTTTAGATGAGGTTATTGTGAAATCAATTGGCGTTTTTGTTCTAGTGTAACCCTGAACTTATCTGGAGGAGCCTAGGAAAGGTAATGTAATCAATCTCGAAATTGCAATTACAAAATGTTGCAACTGAGAATCTTAGAATTTGGCAGAATTTATATAATTGTTTGACTGTAGGATCACTGGTTCATTTTTTATGTGGGCTACACAAAAAATTGTTGAAGGAGGTTTGACTGAAGAATATGGACGATCTCTTTCCTTTTCTTACAAAGCGCTGTAAAAACTATGTACTTAACAACATCAAATTGAATTCTTTGGTTGTTTGCTTCACAATCTAGAGAAAGTAAAAGAAAAGTGCATTTTGTATGTCTCATGATTATGAGATATATAGTACAGAAAAGTTAATGCACATTCAAATCCATCCTTTAAGAAAGTCATGCAATATCTGAGCAAAAGCAGTGACTTGTGGCAAATAAGGCTAGAGGACACCATAAGCAGAGACTATGAAAAAACAACAGAAAAAAATTCTGATGACCAAGAAGAATGCTTGGGTAGTAAATGTTTTTCTAGCAACTACTGTATTTTGTTGGACACTCAGAAGTCCTACTGTGGTGGGATAAGCAAAACTTGCAATAATTATAGGGGAAGTTTTTGAATTCATTTGGAGAATGACCCAAATTTTATCTAAGAATGTCGTTTGCTGTGATTCAAGTCTAAATGCAGGTTCTCGTTGTAAACAACAAGCACAAACCTGTAGAGACACCACATGGACAGATTGCTGGCGAAGAACACCACGAAAAGAAGAGAGAAGTGAACTCCGAAATTCACACACAGCCATGCATCTCCAATTGGTGAGCCCAATCCCAGAACAAAGCACACAGCAGTTAACAGCAGCCAGAACGAGGCTCTTCTGAAGCCAAGTTTTCTCTGTGGCCCAGGCGGCACAACTCCAGGTAACATCCTTGAACCAGCTGCTTGCAAACTGGATTTTGTGACAAAGATACCAATAATTGCAGAGCCTTGTATTGGTAGAAGATAGAGCAGATCTTGCAACAGCAATGGTCCAAGTAGTGCCATTGCTGATATCGCAAGGTAGGTTAGGAGCAAGCCAAGTCGCTGGAATGCTTTTGTGTCATCAAAATGACCTAACATAGCTGCAAATCCAGCAATTATGGAGACAGCTGAGCAGCTTGTTGCCACAATGTCTATCAAGTGGAACACAAGTTCGCCTCGCAAGCAGTGAAAGAAAAGACCTCCAAGACACATGAGAGCATACCACAGTAGGGCTAATCCCCATACAAACAGCCCAGCCTGCCTTGTTGACAAGTTGGTGGTGTTTTGTGCCTGAGGAGGAGTTTGAGGCTGGCTTCTGTTGTTCTTGTTGTTCTTGTTGTTTCTCTTGATGCTTCTTTGAAGAAGATCTAACCCTGTACTGCATCCTAGAAATATCCCCCAAATCATAGTTGCAGCAGAAACTGGCCAGTCCACTGGGATTGTATTCGCACCTGGAAGTAGCTGCATGCACCATGTCCAAAAGATTTTTACAAAAGGATGTCAGTTCTAAATAAGGTATTTAAAAAATTACTTTGGAGGTAAAGTTTATAAATTTTATAAAAAATAGTCCTCTAATTTTTTTTTCAAAATATTTATAAAATAAACAAGGCATTTGAAATTTATTTTGTTTATTTGGTTAATTTATAAATAAATGTAGATATTTATCAATTACCAAAACTACCATTTTAAATGAGCAAACAGGAGTATATATATTAACATCAATCTCATTTATAATTAGGTCACAAAACAATACCCTCCAAATGTAAGGTGTACCCTTGAAAATACAAAGAGTAAATCCCTTTCCTCTAGATGTGAAGTTCAGTACTCAAATCCCACTCCGAATAGTCACAAATTATTACAGGAATCAAAAATGTCACAGAAGAGACGTTTCTCTCTAGAACAGTCCTATTCTTTTGTGGCCTTGCGAGACACAGAGAGAGAGAGAGATGGCCAACCTTGAGATGTGTAGACGGAAGAGGGCACTGCTCAAGGACCCAATTGGGAAAGCAAAAGTAAAACGCAGCTGGAGCATGTTCTAGCAGCAAACTAAAAGTCGCTGGTAAGAATCTGAGCGCCACCAACTGCGACATAGTTACCTACCAATCCACGCAACTCACTCCCTCACTCGCTCGCTCGCTCCCTCACTCACTCACTCACTCTCCAAAACAAAGAAACACAGACTTCCCAAAAACAAAGAAACACAGTTTTCCCGATAACGCACACCCATACATATACACACCTCGCTACAAAAGCACTGCTACTGTGTAGTAGTACCTCAGAAGCTCAAATTCAATCAACCGAAAAGAAGCTCCAAAACTTAACCCCTCCTTAATTTGACTCTCAAATCGTCACTTTCTCTTCGCCAACACCACTCCCAGGAACGCCATGCGACAAAGGAGGGACACAAAAGTCACGCGAGAGAGAGTGAGAGAAGAGAGACAAACGCAACGCCGATTGCGTGAAAGTTCTGGACTGCGTGGAGTGTGGAAAGCGTCGCGGTTGTTTCAAAACGTCGATTGGTTTAGGGTGGGGCCCTCGTTCCAGACCTCGTTGGGCACCTGGGTTGGGTGGCGACGACGAAGAAGAAGAAGTGCTGTAGACGGCAATGCGTCGAAGATGAGGACGGGTCGTTGAAAAAAAACAAAAAAAGAGTTGCGGTCACCGACCAATCAAAAAACAAAAGAATCCCCAAAAATAAAACCAAAATTTCAAAACACGGTATCCAATGGAAAGTTGTTGACCCACGGCCACACAGTATGGGATAAAAAAATGAGAGCTATTGGGAACACCTTGGGAACTTTATTGGAACACTTTGGGATTTGATAAAACACCTTGAGAACTTCATGGGAACACACTAAGAACATACAAAAACAAAAATTTCCACCCGTTCCCCCTGGCCCCCACCCAAAACCCAAAAGAGCAAATCTAAGCCCTCCTGAGTGTTCTCATTGGTTGCATGAAATTTCTTTTTCCATCCCCATTTTCAGCTAGGACTTGGACGCAAATTATAAAACTGAGTGATTTAAAATGTTATAAGAGCATCTTCTCAAGCTCTACAAATCATCTTTGAAATGCAAAGCCAAAGGACCAGGAAAGAAAATACATTTTTTTTGAATTGTAAAACGTGTTTTTTGGCACGTTTCTTCAATTTGACACCTCTTACTTTCAAACCTCATAACTTTTTTATTTTTATTCATTTTAAATAATTTAAAATGCTATAGGAGCACCACTTGAAGTTTGACGAATCATCTTTGAACTCTAATAACAACAGAGCAACATACAATTTATTTTTTTAGTGTTAGGGAATCAGTCTTTGTATTGTTTGGTGGGTTGTTATTTTTGAGTTTTTGAGTTTTTTTATTTTGGGAGGTTTTAACTTTCTCAATTTTATTCCATTGTTGATCATTTTTAATGTGCCAAATGTACCAATAAGAGGAGTTCAAATTTTGTTTGGATACCAAACACAACAGAGCCCTCCCCTTGGATCTGGCCTGGGTTGAGTGCTTAAGTGTTCAGTCACCAACCATTTTACCTTACTATGTTTCATATTAATTAATTGGGGGTGCTTCACAAGTCCAACTTTTTTCGTTGATCACAAAAGAAAAAGTTGAAACTATGTAGGCTCCCTAAAATAAAAGATTCTATGGAAAAATGGAGTGCCTCTTCCTTTGGCCCAACTATATAGGTGAGAAGGACCTTGAGCAAAACTTTTTTATTTAAAAAACGTTTGGGGAGGGGGGGGGGCTGCGGCAGGGGGGTGTTCGTTGGGTTTTTTTCATGTTCCTTTTGTTCCCAATATGTTCCTAACATTTTCCTCAATATATTCCCTAAGTTCCCAATGTGTTTTCCAAGGGTGTTCTCAATAACACCTCACCTTAATCCCATATTTTTTGCCCAAAGTCCTCCCCTTCTCACCTATATAGGTGGGCCAAAGGAGGAGGCACTTCATCTTTCCATAGAATCTTCTGTTTGAGGGGGCCTCCATAGTTTCAACTTTTTTTGTGATGGGCCAATCAAATTGAATCATTGCAAGAAAAAAAAAGTTAGACTTGTGAGGCACCCCCAACTAATTAATATGAAACAGAATAAGTAGCCCATACTGCTAACATTCAAGAACCAATGGTCTAAATATGGTCAGTTCAGCGTTTTTTTTTCCCTTGAGTTATGGCAACTTTTGCCCTTTTTTTGCCAAAAAAACTCCTTTGGACAGGTCCCATCCCTTTTTTTTGGGTCAACAAGTTGCCAAATTTCGCCCAGAAGAAAAACCCCACCCACTCTCCCTGAAAAAGCCCATTATTCTACTTCTTTAGTTTTAAAAACATCCATTTGGCGATGTCTGCCTGGAGGAACCCACGTTGAGGGTTGGGAGTTGGGATCTCCACATTGGTTAGGGGACCCACCTTGGTAACCACACATTGGTTAAAGATTTGTTTATCTTTGGGAAAAGATGGGATTTTTGCACTTTCAATTGTTATGGTGGAAATGACCTCCTAGAATTACATAGGCAAGCTTCTTAGAATTTCTTCAGCTTGGCTAGAAAGATTATAGGCAACCCTTATGGTGCATTCACACTTGATGTTAAATCAATGTTAAATGTGAAATCTAGGTGGCATCCTAAGTGGCACCCAATGTTGAATGGGCGATAACTTAATGTTAAGCGAACATTAGTTTACAATAAAAATTTCATGATAAGTAAGTTTAAGTTTTAAATGACGAGTATGGTGATGAGGGACTCAGCACTAGAGTCCCTAACACCAAGTGTGAATGCACTTTTATCCTAATTTAAATTTAATGTTTACTAAAAAAGCAAACTGTGGGAAAAGAAAGGTAGTTTTCAGTGTTTTAAAAAATAAAATAAATTTATGATGTTGCTCAAGTGATGATCATCCATTGATATTCAGAATATGAAAGTAGAAAATCTTAAGCACAATTTCATAATGTAGGCAATTATGGTGATATCTGGTGATTTTTAACATACCAAATATCTTTTTGAGGTGAATTTTTTTCCAAAAAACAGGGAACTTGAGACAGAATATTCCTTTTCTGAAAGGCTTTTAGCAAAATGGCGAAAACTCACTAGGTATCTAATTTCACAAAAAAAAGTTTGTTTAATTTTTGAAAATATTGCACAAAAAAGGAATAGTACATGACATGTAGGTAATTAGGTACACATACCCACGTTGGGCAGGTATTTTTTTAAAAAAATTAAAACAATTGGGTCCAGTTTTTTTTAGAATTGTGAGGGTCCAAGTTTTTTAAAAAACAGGATCAACACAGAACCATCATAGAAACACAAGCACCCCCAACTTTATAAAAACACAAGCATCCCAACCCTCAACATGCCCGTTGTGACAAAAACACAAGCACCCCATGATCGACAACTATGTGTACTTCTGCACAATACTAAATAGACCCATCATTCACACATTCCGCCTAGATACACAAACATACACCCACAAAAACTTGACTTGCAAAGTTTCCCAACAAAGACTCACAATTAAATCCACTTCCACAACCAAGTTATACCCAATAACCATAATCAGTGTGCATTTTCATCATTTTGAGAGTCACCTCCTAGAGGGATCACCCATGGCAGAATATAATTAATAAGCTTAGTTCAATGATCTCATCGATACCTACATCTGCTACAACTTTTTTTTTTTTCTATAACTAATTCTACCATGGTTGATCCATTAACATCACTGCCTGTGCATGATCTTGTTTATAGAAAATTGTAGACCACCATCACCATCCCATAAAGTTGCAAATTGCAAACTCTTGCAAATGAACCACACCACAAAACAACCTTAATGAATGCATCACACACATTCAGTAGTTAACCCTAACATCCATAAACAAGAAAAGTTCCCCCAAAAAAAAACTAGAACATACTAAAGTTATCTGTAAAGTCAAAAAAACAGGGTTTTGGTATTGGGTTTAAGGAAAAGAGTCGATGAAGAGAAAAAGGCATGATGAGCATTTTTTGAAGGCAAAAAAGACAGGAGCAAACTCAAAATTGCTCCTTAACTCATGATCAAAGGAGTTTCCTTTTGTATCTCATCTTTTTTTTTAATGATGCAAGTGTCACAATTGACATTAGTATTTTTTGCGAGGAAGGTCCAAAGCCCAACCAGTTTCTGAGCAAGGTCTAAAACGAAACCAATCTGTGAGAAAGTTTTGGAGCCGAAGTTGTTTGTTGACCTTTGAGCAGGTTGTGAACTTTGAGTTTCAAAGGTGTTTTGGTCTTCTTGGTGAGCTTTCAGCATTGTTATTTGAAGTTCCAATAGGGAGTTGTAACTTTGTTAGCAAGGAACTTCGACAAAAGTTGTGACAATGAGCTTCACGTAAGGTTTTTATACCTAAATTTCTTTCCTTTTTACTCCCAAGCAAATGGTCCTCATTTCCAAATCATGGGAAGTGAGGATTTTTTTTCGACGCTTTAAACTATGACCTAATTATATGGGATGCATTCCTCTTGTCTTATTGGTCTCTTTCTGTATTTTGCCACAAGTTTTGTGAATTAATCACATCTATAATTGCATCCCTTTTGTTGCAATCTTTGAAGCTCAAACTACAACCTAAGATTGAATATTTTTCCATTCCTAGTTTTCAGAACTTCCAACAACTTTTCATCACACAAACTATTGATGATGCTTGTCATCTTCTACCACCTCTCACAAACTAATGCACCCTTGCACTCTTTGAAAAACTCAAATGCGAGTCCAAAAATGAAAACAACACAAGAAAAAGTTGGGGTACGCTCTTTAACTTGTAGCACTTTGGGGTAAAAGGGGCGTGTTGGAGCTTCGAAATGGGGATTGGGAAGAGTGATAAACAAATCAATTATTTACACAGACCTACACAAACCAAACAACAAGTTCATTAATGCATAATTGGAGCATTTTTTATGCATGGACAAGTCACGAACATACATGGATCATAAAACTCACCATGGCCTGGACTTGAAAGAAGCCATCACCTTCCCCATTACATTATTTTTTATGTCTGGCCATGGGGGTTGCACCCAAATGTCATTTTGTCTCAGGATTCTCAAATCGAGAGTCCTAAAATTCCCAAAATTGGGACTTTTGCCACTTTGGAGGCCCATAACTTCTTGTGTAGACCTCTGATTGAGGTGAAGTATGAAGCAAAGTTGTAGCATTCATTGAAAGCTTTCCAACTATATGTAGCGCACCACCTACACGCACATAATTCAAGGAAATTCCTGACTTTTAATGGTTGGGAGTCAAATTGGCACTTTGATTCCAGACGTTTCTTTCGGCCATAACTTGTGTTATAAGTACTTGAATGGGTCATGCGAACCCATTTTAAACATCGACATTTCAAGAGCTTTTCAATGGCATAAGGAAATTTTCAATATAATGAGTTTTGACACTTGAAATTTTTTTTTGAAAATTCGAAACTCCACAAAGTTTCCAACTCCCAAAGTGGGAGTCCACTTAAGAGTGTGTGGGTTCATTCCCTCACACTTTTTCGCACTCTAAGAGTGTAAATGTGACTCCTGGGTTGCACTTTCCACTCGCACCTTTCCATGCCCTTGCCTTAGTCGTAAACCCAAAGTTAGGGTCATGACAGAAACAATGTTATGGTTACATACATTCTTCCATGCTTACCCATGACCCTGTCCATGTTTTGGTATCTTCATCGAGTAAATGCGGGGTGGTGTAAGGTAGGGGGGGAACAATTGCATGGAATGTTTTAGAACTTGTCAAAATCAATAATTAAATTCACTAAAAATTTGTAGCCATGCATGGTCTCAAAAGATGTTCTTTTCATGAACAACTTCAAACTGAAATAGATTATTTACAAGATTTTCTAAAATGGTATGATACATTTGAATCCTTTGAAAATGTGGAATTATATGCAAATACAAATTTTTCTTCTTCTTCATTAAGGTTATTAGTTTAATTTATGTTATGCACATTTTGTAATCTAATTGAATTGGAATTTATAAAGTTTTCTACTTCTATGACTTGTTGGAGCTTACTTTCTTACTAAGGTCATATTCATTTATTGTGGTTGTTTGTTTCAACCCAATGAGCCCAAGGAATTAGTTGCTCACCATATAAACCTAGACAATCTAGATATGTTATTTTGTTGATCAAGGTGGGGTTTAGGGTTTTGTTTAATCAAGGCCCAAGAGATCTAACTAGTTGTTCACTTCCATCTAATCAAGTCATCATTTCATCTACCTACTCACTTGGACATAATGCACCCAGTGATCTAGTTGTTGTTCATAAATTCAACTTGGAAGCCATATTATGTTTTTGCAACAATGTTCTTTTGTTGACTAATGGTAGGTATAAGGTTTTGTTTTATCAAGGTTGTTTGAATATACAAAGTGACGTGCTCTTAAGTCCCTTGTTGAACCCACTTGAAGGTCCAACTATGTAGAATTGTGGAAAGTTAGAACTTGGGGGCCGCTCCCGACTTCCAGCACTAAAAGGGGGTAGAGGGGCGTGTTAGAAGTCTCAGGATTAAACTAGGAAGATAGACTAGGTTATCAAGTTCGAATTTGCATCCAAAACCAACCACAAGAAGGTTAGTTAGCATTCGGGAACACCCTTAAGTTTGGGATAAGCCACGGGCACTTTGACACACAAGACTCACCATGGCCCAGACTTGGGGGAAGCCACCACCTTCCCCCATATAGTATACTCTGCAGCTCTCCGCCGAGGCTACATCCAAATGGCTCTTTTTCCCGGGACTCCCAAGTTGGAGTCCCGAAACTGTCCTGGGTTGGAGTCTCGGGACTTTGGACGCTCATAACTCCTCGCCCCGAACTCGGATTGGGACGAGGTCTAAACCAAAGTTGTAGCTCTCCTCGAGAGCTTTCCAACGCCATGTCGCCCTCCTTTAGGAGACGTCAGGGAAAGGTCGATTCCCGACTTTTAATGGTCGGGAGTCAAACTGGCAATTTGACTCCCGACCCTTCTTTTGCCAATAACTTGGGCTGCAGATGTCCAAATGGCTCATGCGAGGCCATTTTGGACATTTACACTTCAAGAACTTTCCAATGAGACCAATAACACTCAAATGCAAGGAGATTTGACCCCTCAAATCGAACTCTGAGCTTTCAGGAGTCCCGAAGGACTCCATTTTCCCACTTTTGGGAGTGTGAGTTACATTCTCACACTTAGCCCCAAAGTGGGGTTACGACACAAAACATCCTTCTTGACTTTAGAATAGGTGGAAATTATTATTCAACATGTGGGTTTCCAGTAGCTCTAAAACACATGATAGGTAAAATTTGCTAGGTACTTTTATAATCAAGGTCCTTGCAAAGCCCATTTTGTTTCAAAGTTTGAATGAATTATTTTTGTGCAAGAGAAGCAATCTCAAACAAACCTTGAGCCTATTTGTGATTTGCTCAAATAAGATTATGCCCTTCATCCACCTTAAGAATGTTAAGGTGAACCATGCTTTCAATTATCATAGAGGACATCATGAGGTCCAATAGGCGCACATGTTATTAACAAATTGGTAGACTCTCTTTTGAGTGCCAATTATAACCATATAATGGGCATTAGTCAAGCTTCAATTACCATTTGGAATAAACCTTGATAAAAATCATATTTCCATGAGGACAAAATGATAATTACCCAAGTGGAATAGGACCTATGGGCAAATGACTATGCATTGATGGGTTTGTGTTTATGGATGTGGGGTTTAGGACTTTGTTTTATCAATGTCCAGGAGATTGAGAACGTTGTTCACTTCAACCCAATGAACTAATTGTTTCATCTTGTTCACTTGAACCTAGTGAACTGTAGGATCTAGTTATTCAACATATAAATCCAAAGCTCCAATTGAATTCATACATTTATTGCCATTGTTAATTTATGATTTAGCATCACCGGGGCTAGGCAACTACTTAGAAAGGCGTAAAGAAAAAAAGACAAAGACAAAGAAGCAAATAGAGAGAGAGAAAAAACAAAAAGTGAGAGAAATGGAAAGAAACAAAAGCAAAAAAAAAAAAAAAAAAAAAAAAAAA
>Ga0116227_10013169_pt1 | contig 13118 bp, 9 predicted proteins | sample S1TSphgellanicum_FD_89693 | JGI IMG/M metagenome (GOLD analysis project Ga0116227, IMG submission 89693) | Host-associated microbial communities from peat moss isolated from Minnesota, USA - S1T2_Fb - Sphagnum magellanicum MG | ecosystem: Host-associated > Plants > Peat moss > Unclassified...
TGCAGTCAGTGAAGATGACCAATCATGAAGGTGAAGATGAGGATGTCAGACCTCATAAGCAAGAACAATGCAGTCACTTCCTGCATTCATACAGTTATGATAGCAATTGCTTTCCTACTCTTCTCTGACCTGTGATGACCACAAAGGATCTAAGACAACAATCCTGCTAAATTTTCTCAATCTTATTTTAAACAGCAAAACCCGCAAGAACCCTCAAAACATAGAATTTTATTATTAGGGTGTTACTCCTTTCTTGCATCATGGACAATATTCACAGAGAGTGCATAGTAAATTTACCCACAGGCTCCAATGTAGAAGCATTTTGTTGTAAAAATGAAAAGGCTCTTACAACATTCTATGGAATGCAGATTAGACATATACTTGCAATCTAAAGATGGGCAGCCCCACTCCACACAAACCTTTAGTTGTACATGGTGCACAGGAAGCCTTCTGCCCTCCCCATGGTAGTCATGTTGTGCTCTCAGAAGGGCTCCTCCACCATGCAGTGAGAAGTTCACCTCCCAGAACATATTACTAGCACACAAACAGAGAGAGGAAGAGGATACCAAGCTCAGAATGGATGACTTACACCCAAAGATTCTGCATCACAAACCAAACTCAGGCATCTTTCTTTCAATTCAGGGGCACTCTTGTGAGTCTTTTGTCTCAAAGTCGTTCCCAAAACAGATGCACATGCAACTGAATTTCTCTAACACAGATCCTACCACTGCACATTTTATGGACAAGATTGCTCTTGCAATTCTCTTGGTGATCGAGGAAATCATCACATTGTTCTTGATCAATATTGTGAGTTCTGATGGCTTGGCCTCAATCACACTGGGCCAATCCATGGCTGATCAGCTGGATTTGGATTTCTGATTGCAGGTGAATGAACACAAGGTATCCTGATTTCAAGCACAAGAAGGCACAGAAGGCACTCTGTGTTGAAATCAGCTGTCGGGTTAATGACAGGTTAGCTAGGCACGTGATAGCAATCATAAGGATTTCGACACCCGAATGACTGGAACATTGAATAGTCTGCATCTGGAGCCGCCTAGTCACGTGTAGAAGTTTCAAAAGTTCCTTCTAGAAGATTCGATAAGTAGCGTACCCGTGTTGCGTGCCCATAGGTCCTGTAAGCCAGACCGAAAGGATAAAATGCAGCAAGTCGAGTAGCGAGATAGACGCTGGGACTTAGACTTGCGAACTTGTAATGTTATGCATCTTTCCTAAAGTTTGTTGCTGTGCAACCTGAGATTCTCAACACTCTGGCTGGATGACAGACAGCAGCCTCCATGAGCAGAGGGGCAGAGTTGGATGCAAATATACAGAGAATTGTAAATTGAACATTGTTTTATGGAACACAATATTCAATGCTCTAAATTGTAGTCATCTTGCTTCTGCTTTAAGTCTTGTCCTGGCTTCAACCCCAGCACATTTATATGTAATCACTATGTTCCTAAGATGTTAATGTTGGAGTATGCATCAAGCATTGAACATCTATAATTTTTTCAAACTGTGGCTGTGAAGCCAATGGGAAATGCAGTATTTACTCTATGTTATTACAACAAATTCTTCAAGAGGAAAGGTGAAGAACCATACCAAGCAGAAGCAGTGAATCCCTTTCTCCGCCCAACAATTTTTCCTTCCACTAAATCTTCAATCAGATACTTCTTGCTATCCACACCACACCACATTTAAAACCCCAAGCGTCAGTTTGCAACTTTAATCACCTTCATAAGGCATGCATAGACTACTACATTTGTTTAAGGTATCGTTTCTGTTTCTTCATATGTAACCAATAGTGATAGTTCCCCAGAGTTGTGCATGGCACACAATCTGCTGACAACAGGCCATATAGAAATAGGAGTAAGATTTGACATGAGTGATTGAATCCACCAAAATCAGTTCTTTTGAATAGTATCAGCCTGAAATCTAAAGTGGTAGATTTGAGTAAGATTCCAGTTACAATTTCAAGCAGGATTGGCCAATTCCACCATGGTACAAACTTCTAACACCTACTGTTCTTTTTTATCCGTGAGGATATACAATTGAGAATAGGAAGTCTGCATATACCAATGCACAGGAATGTTCTCCATTACTGGTCATACTTACTTCAGGAAGAAACAAATAGGCAAGGAAAACACTCACAAAATGCTCCCATATAGAGTAAAAGGCTCAACTGGATCCTTTTCTTCCATCGGCTGTCCAAACCAATTTAATGCTAGAGCTGAATTGGGGAATCCTCCAACATTTGCCACAAATATCACCATGATCATTGCCACTGTCATGCATTTAGTTTTTGGTTCACAAAGATCCAATTGCTGGAGGCACAACCCAAAAGACTCATACAGTGAATCAAAGGAAAACACTACAAATCACCTGGTTCACACACTACGGTAAAGAAGTGCTTGTGTATTTGTGATGGTTTGGCGCAGAACTAACCAAGACGTTTGGAGAAACATGTCATACAAGTACATGGGAAGACCCCATACATAAACTGTAGTTGAAGATAAAAATGAGAGTTCAGGTGAGATAGCCTGATGATTTGCAGTGCAAAAGACCTCACAGCTAGCTAGAGTTTCAGAACATTTGTGACTGTCAAAGTTTCAACTGTTTTCACTTGTATGAACATAGAGGGCAACTGTGGTACACTTGCCCACCATAAGTCCATGCCCTTTGAATATGACCATTATTCATAATTGGGCTACCCAACACTGCTTTTATGAAGTTGTGTGGGAGCGAGCTGCAACAGCAGGGAGGATGGTGATGTGTTGTTTATGACAAGATTACCATTTCACCTGCATCCTGTAATGCTATAGTTGATTAGAATTCATCCTGGTAACAATGGTCCTTGAAGCTGAACTAGAGTGGATTAGAGCTCTGAATACTATCTTCCTGGCCAAAAACACCATCAAATTCAGGCTGTTGACCTAGGGTGTAAGGGTTTGAACCAAGTACTGGACTATTGGTTTTAATGAGTGTGGGGATCATTGGGCACACAGTGTGAATGCATTGGATGCAAGTAAAGAAAGCCCAGAGTTGCAAGGGATCCCAGCAGGTCTCAAGGTACGCAAGGCTTTTGTTCTCATCCTCATTATTTAAGCCTTAAGATCTTAGTATATAACCCTGTGAATCTCACCATATTCAGCAATCCAATCTGTCGGTGAATGTGCAATTTTCATTCACCATCATCTCTCACAATTGTCTCCCCTAAGAAAACAGTACTGTCCATGTGCATTGCTCTATATTACTCTGTAAACAAGCACCAACTTCCATCTGCTATGCAATGACTATGTATCAAAGCTCAATCCTCCCAGAGTCCTACTAATTTTATGGGCCAGGGCTCTTCCAGTTCCAAATCGAGCCAGTGTTGGCTGTTGACTAGGTGAGAACATATACTAGATGTTGACCAGAGTTGACATGACCATAAGTGCTTCGTCCTGCTGGTAGTCAGAGACCTAAATCAGAATTATCTGAAACAAAACAAGCTTTACATTCCTCAGGTTGCTCGTTGTTCTACTTGTCAATAATGACCAGCTACACAGGTAGAACATGTGGGGACTCTTGGCTTGGTAAGAGTTGCCAGTTCACTGAAACTAACGTGCTGAACTTTCCTGGCAACTGTTAGCAAAGTGAGGAAATTATTACCCCTCCTAAGACACCAATGAAGCTGGTTTTAACTGAAATTTATGCAATCTCCATTGATTTCATGAATCAATCTGACCTACAGGTCATGGTAATTGGGAAGCCATGTTGTGCAAAAGGAGAGGGTCAAACAAGGGAGGGTGCATGTATGACACCATGTACACATGCCTGCCAAGCTGCAGTTTTGCGGCATGTTGCAGAAGTCAAGGAAGAGACAGGCTACATTCTTGACTCTTCTGACACCACAAAGGTTACCAGTGCTTGCTCTACACAATGCTTCAATGAATGTAAGTGTCATTTCATGTTCTCTGAATCCAACACCTGAATTAAATTTAACTTACAGGGTAGGCTTGCTAATGCTGCCATGCAGCTGCATGGTTCTGACACATGGATCTTTGTTTCACATTGGGTTGGAAGGTACCAAGCCTGGCAAGAGCATCTCATTCGTATTTCCGTTCAGACCACATTGATACCCCCCAACAGAACACTCAGGTTTTATCAAATTTGTTGAAGCTCTGGAGTTTGCTAGCATGGACTAGACAATCAAGGTTAGGAAACTCCACATTGGTGGGTGCCTTTGTACATCACCAGAAGCCTTGCTAGTCCATTAGAGTCAATGGGAAAAGGTGGAACTTAGCTTACTTGGTCATTCAAAGTAGTCTGATGAGAGATATTGTTTCAAGTGTAGCAAAAGCACAATGAGATCTGCACAAAGTTGATAAGATGCACATGGAAAAGCTCACCTAGCAGTTGATTTTACTGACTACCAGCATGCAATTAACATGCATTTTCTCTGAAATTCTTTGTCAGCAGCTCAAAGGACACTCCTCCATATATGTAAGAACATGTAGGGGTACAAATGCATCTGCTCACTTCCTGATTTGGTTGTTGTCATATATTTTTCAGCACTAGATTTGCTGGAGGAAATGCCTGTAAGGTGCTCAGCAACCATGCATATGACACTTTTAGATGGTATTCTGAAGCCCTGCTCTGTGTGTCACCTGGAAAATTCTGCTAGACATTCAATTATCATCTGTATGTTTGGACAACAGACCCATTACAAACTGCAGTGTTGGCTCTTGCAAATTTACATGATTGTGATATTGTGCCCTTTAGTACCCTGGATTCTCCATTTCCCTTGCCCCATCTGGATATGAGATGTTTTGAAGTATCATCAGGGAATGCAGTAAGCACTTCCTCCCTAAACTCTAAACCAGCTTTCTCCCTTGTTTGACACTGACATGATGCACAGGTTCATTTGACATGAGAGGAGACGACTGTGTATCTGCTTTGCATGATGGTACCTCTGATTCAAGCCTAACTGGCCCACCTTGACTCAATCTATGGTCACCAGATTCTAGCTTTTGATTGCTTAATTTCCCTTGACAGCCAAGGTCCATAAACCACATGGTTTGAGGTCTTCATGTTTAGGGTTTAGGACAGGAGCAAATGAATGTGCATTTGAGCACTCATCTGATAGATTGTTGCAGATGGAATTTCTACTGATTAGACATATGTCTGTTAAAAAATTGCTTGGGTGACCTGTCAGAAGCTTGCAGTGTTGGTTCCATTTATGAGTGCCCTGAAATAGATCCACCAAGAAATTACTCAGGAGAGGCCTGAAAGACAGCTTCCAAGGCCTTATGGTCCAATGCAAGAATTTGGCGAGAAAAATAGTTTCTTGGTTAAATGAGGTTCAAGGTAGAGAATAGCATGGAGGACCTCTCAATCAGGATTGTCTTTGATAGTTCCAAAATCACTACCAGCCGTGAGAGATTTCTGATATATGTCAGTCATGATTTCTTGTATCTTGATGCTAACATCTTCAGGAGTCTGTTGCATTTATTTTGCAGCATTTTCAGCCTCGGATGCCAACCTGCTTCAGAAGTTTATCAGAATGCTGGATTTTGAACTATGAAACTCTCAACTGATACCAATTAGGAGCTCCTTTGAAATAGAATTCCTGTGACCCACAAGCATGATGTATTTGTCAACACCAGCAACCAGATGCTATCACATAGCTTTTCCAGATTTGAATTGTGTGAGCCATATTTTCTCAAGGAACTATGAAGAGGAGGGGACCCCATTGGATACTTTTTTGTAGCTAGTATACCCTTTTAATCATTGCAAAACACGATTTCTGTGAGCACCATTTATCTTTCTCTGACAAAATAAAGCTGATTTCCTTTTCGGCCTAGTTTATTGTGCTTTCAATTTCATAGATTGTATGTCCAATGGAGATTATATATTGAGTGCAAGCTTTTATGCACCCATGGAAGCAATGATCCGTACATCAAACGTCATAATATGATATATGGAGTTCATGTGTGGCAAACAAAATGCATTCATATGTAAAATATCCTCAGACAAATGGAAGATTTATAATTAAACATATTTCTTCCACAATAATGAATTCATCCAATACTTTTAGATTTTGTGACAACTACATGGGTAACTGCTTTATTAGGCAGCTCTTTCACCATTATGTACGAAATTCCAATGCAATCAGTGGGTTTTTTTCAACTTTGTGATATACTGGAAGTGGCAATCATCCATAAGAAGATTTGAATAACAAACTTGGCTACCACTGAATATGAAAGTCAAAAAAACTTAAGCATCTGTCTATAGTTTTGGTTATCTGCTTGAACTTCGTAGAGAAATCTGGCAACTTGTATTATTTATTTTTTGATATATGGCAAAGTTGGGGCATCTTTTTCATAGAAAATTCTTTGAATAGGTTAAATCAGCTTTTTCCAAATGAATTTTTTTCAAAAGTTAGCCAGAAATAATTCATTTCTATGGATCCAAATAAAATGTGATGCAAAATTACAAGTAAACTTATCCAAACCTACAGTGTTAGCTAGTTGGAAATCATATAGAAACAAAACAGTAATTACGCATAGGTTAGCACCGTTAGTCTTAACTGTCCTAACATTAAGGTTAGCCAAGCCGTGCCCCAAATGGCACTGTCTAACCCTAGCGAATTGTTAACGAACATGTTGACATTTACACTAGAAAGGTATAAGTCACCCGACTATGTCTCGGGTGACCCACTGGAGCTTCAGACCCTAAAAGACGGTGGTACTATACCTCCGGTGGCAACCACCTGGAACGCCAAACCCTAGTAGTGTACCCCCGGGTGACCCATTGGATCGCCAAACCCTACAACGAGGGTGCTGAATGAGTCAAAGAAGGTTGGAGTTGATGAAAATCCTTTGCTTTCAGCTCCTGATCTTCAACTGTGAAGAAGCGCTTGTGCGAAGATCTGACGCTGCCTTTTGATTCTGTTAATTTTCATGCTACTGAGTATGTCATGCGGGCTATTCCGATAACCAAGTCTCTTTTGGAAAATATGAGTCTGGTTTTGTGGAACACAGACGATGTATATCGATTCAGCGTAAAACTTGAGGTCTCATTTTATGGTGTCTTCTCTATATTGTCTTCAGATCCTATTTTGAAGGAAAAGCCCAGTCAATCCAGCGAGTTTGCATGATGAGAGGAGCCACAGCTTTGCCAAAGACATGTACAAGAGCTATTGATTTCAGGTGGGTATGTTGCGTTGTTTCGGTTGCACGATTGCACTAGGGTTCAGGAATCGGGATACGAGGTGGTCTCGGATACAACAAGAAAAAGTTACATCCGGAGAGTCTGGAGGTGGTCACACGTTCTGCTCAGAGCCTAAAGAAGGTGATTGCAATTTGTCACATTCACGGTGTTACCGGTAAGATCCTCTCTCGTTTACATGAGCAGAAACGTTTCTTGCATCTTCCTTCAATGCTGACAGTAGTATAGTAAATTATCTTTATTTCAATCAGTTTTTCCGTGTTGCAGAATCCCTAAACTTTGCTTTACTCCTCAAATCTCATATGTGCAAATTGTCATGTTCAATTGTTCTTGGATGTGAATTGCTCACAAACCCTTGTCCTGCCTGTCACTTTGTCCCTCCTGATTCCTTTCTTTGATCAGGCAAGCACTCCAACCCCTCTTGCAGGTATTGAAATGTTCATGGAAAAGTAGATGGAAGCATGTTACTTGACTAGTCTTTTAGTTGTAGCATGATAGCTGAGAAAGCTTGTGACCACAAGGAATCACTTATTGGGTGGAGAAAGTTTGGCAAATCCCACAGCTTCAATAAGACACTCTGATCCCAGACTACAGCTCTATTGGAGGTGGTGAGATGCATTCTTCCAATGTCTGGCTTGAACCTATTAAATTCATTGCGCTGCCATCATATCCTTCACCATGATCTCTTGACTCAAGTAAGTTCTTGAAGTGCACCTGAGAGTGTTTCAGTTGTTTTCCTTTCCAGAGCAGTTTTAAGTTTGTCTTCTCCCTTTTGTCTGATGTGTTCTGTTCTTTCTTTGTTATGTGCCTCCTCTTCTTATTCCCCTTATTTGTTTTCCCTTCTCTGGTGTAGGGTACTAGCCAGCTTCATGTCCTAGTCTCTCCATTGCTTCTGGACTTGAGAACTCAGTACACAGGCTAGGCATGTACCCACTTTGCAACTGTGCTAAATATTCTAATAAACCCATTTTAATTGTTTGTGGTGGGGCAAAGCAATAAATCATTGTAGATTTAGGTGTGCAGAAGGCCTGGTTTTGTATGGCTTTTGTCCCTTTCCAGCTTTGACAAGAAGATCCTTTTTATGGGCAAAATTGCATATGTCCTTGGCAGCTTTCATGGAAGTTGATTGATAACAGCAGTGTAGTTAAGTTTGTTCTTGCCTTTATATGGAAGAAACTCATTTCTGATTCTGTGATCATGTCCTGAACTCCTTTCCAATGTTTTATAATTCCTTGTTATGGTCATGTGATTCAGCAGACTTGGACATTCCTTCAAGGTCTAACTGAACTGATCCCTTTTCTACAGGTACTAAGTTTAGAAGGTATTTTCTTACTAAAGTTTCTCTTCAAGAAGATAGTGACATATGTCTAATCAATTTTTTTTCTTAAGCAAATATCTGAGGAATCTTGAATTGAAATGAATCAAACTCCTTGATTTTGGCAAGTTGAAGACCCAAGCTTGTTATTAGCTACTTGGATAATTGTAGTAATAACTTTGTGTTCATTTGTTATGCAACATTATGTTGCTTCAGTTTTCAATGAGGTTATTTATGCCTATTGCTTCAGTTTTCAATGAGGTTATTTATGCCTTACATTCTTTGCAGAATCTCAATTACTGCTAAGTTGGGCATTATCAATAGTGACTTCTAAAGGTTCTTGAGGCTTTGAAGTTCCAAAGTTTTCTTCATTTCTCAGAGTGTCAGTCTCATGGTCCGTTGAAGATTAAAAGGCTACCCTATAAAGATTGTCTTAATGAGGACCAGAGGTTTGTGCAATTAGGAGAAATCTCTTGGAATTCAGTTTTTGGAGTTCTCTGAATGATTTTGTACAGTCTTTTAAGTGAGGAGCTTTTTAAAATCCAATTTGGCCTTCTCTTCCTTGGTCTGCTATGTTCTGTTTTTTTATTCCTCACACACCTCCTTCATTTTTTGTTTTTTTGTTTTTTCCCTCTGCATTGTGTAGGGTGCTGGTCAGTGCCATGGCTGAGTCTTTTTGTTGCTTCTGGACTTCTGACAGAAACTTAGTATGGAGGCTAGTGGCTAAACTGGCTTATTCACACTGTACGGAGCTGATGAAGCCAGTGGGTAAGTTGTTATAGAGAAGTCACTATTATACATGTTACTGTTCATGGTCAATTTCAATGGCTTGTTTGTCCTTGGTTTTTGAAGCCCACCGTGTCATTGTCAATCATGCTCTTCTATGTTGTTTCTCCCTTTTCTTCCTATTTCCTCTTTTACTTATTTTTTGGTTTTCCCTTATCTTTTTGTTCCTCTTTGTTCTTGGTATCCTTGGTAATGTTTATTTCTTATGTTTTACTGAGCTAGCCAGCATCATGGGCGAGTCCTTTTGCTACTGCTGGTTCAGGGTTACTACTGATATGTTGTTAGATCTGAAATCTCTGGAACCTTTTTATTCAGTCAACTCTCAATTTATGGAGACTCTAATTGTAAGTAAGGAGAATCAAGATGTTCTCAGTATGCATGTAATTTCAGTTGTTACTTCCAGAATAATGACATAAACTCAGTATTTGATGTTGATGTTGGACCAGTCATACACCCACACTCCTGTTTGCTGAAGGAAGTCATTGGGACTGAAGCTACCAATAGATATTCTCAGAAACTCAATACCTTGTTTGATGTTAACATTGGCCTGCACCACTGCTGGTAATGGAAGACAGCCAGACTAATTAGCAGTCATGGTAATTCATTGCCGCAAGATGTTTGATGTTGACCTACACCTGCTGCAGCTGACTATCACATGTTGCTGTTCAATCCACAATACATGTCAGAAATTGTCACTATTGTCTGTGCTGCCATTCAATTCTCTTAGTTTTTATGTTCTCGTAATTTAGTTGCTTTTCTCACTCAATGTTATGTTCTAGATTCTGATTAGATTTTCTCACAATTCTGTTTGGAGCAATGCATTATTCTGTTGGAAGTATGGAGGGCTTTTTACATTTATAAAGAATACATTTTTACAGGCAATGGCAGAAGGTTCTGAAGCTATCATGATCTAACTCAATTCATTCATAAGCTGGATGCACTTTGAATTCTACATCATGCATTGGGTGTAAGGTCCTGGAAATACTTCAATGGTTCATGGACTGGCTCACTGTTATGATAACAGCACGAGCCTAATCGAGCAGCTTGGACAAGGAAGGTACTATGTCATGTACTAGATCCTTTTGGTTTGCACAAGATCATGTAGTTTGTTACTGATATAGTGAATCAGCTCGTGAAAGGGTGACCATGGAATTGTTCCTGACAAATTTTCAGATTCGATTGAACTTTTGGCAGCTGTGCTCCTTGCTGATTGCTTCATTGCAGAGGTTGACATGTGGTCATTGCTGTCTGGTACCAGGATCATTTCCAGGATCTCCAATAGTTTTTCGTATCCTGGATCTCCTTTGGTGGCTGGTTTGCAAATGTCAACATGATTGGCCTTAACAATCATACTGTGACCTGCCAATTTGGTTACTGAAGCCAGTGGCACCACCAGAACCTTCAGGAAAACAAAACCAACTGTCATTCACACTCTAGACTTGAAAGTCAGAAACTACAATAAATATGAACTAGCTTGGTGAGCTGACCTCATTGTATTTCAGTCTTTCTGCAAAAGAGTATATTTTGATCCCATGAGGTGCATGATCCTCGTCTGAAGACAATTTCAGGATCTTATCATCAAATTTGTTTGACAGTTGCTCCATGTGATCTTCAAATTCTTTCAGTTTCCTCATGACACCAGCCAGTCGATGGGGGAATGCTTTGTCAAAGTTTTCCACATATTGTGCAATCAGTCTACCAGAATGGGGTACTGCATAAAATATTATCCCCTTAATGTGCTTAAGAAATGTCTTGCACATTTTGCAAGAAGAGCTTGCATGCTTGGAAGCCTCAACAGTCAAACTCTTAATGACAATACCTCCAAAACTGTGCCCAACCAGCACAATTTTATTATCTTCGTGAAGCCACCACTGACCACCTCTGCATCTTTTGGAAAAGCAAACAAACAGAGCTCTTTGTCAGAACGTTATACTGATGTGAATTCAAAATTTAAAGCCAGAGAAATTTTTCATTGAAGTTAAAAGTTGTGGCCAAGCAGTGAAATTCTAGGAACGTGGTGGAGCTATCAGTTGTCACCCCAGCATATTTAGGAAACCTAAACAAACAGAGGTCCTTGTCTGATGCTATCCTGGCCTGTGTCTGATTTTGAAACTTTTGAAAGTGTTTATGAAAACTTATGTGCAGCGATTCCCTCTTGTATCAGATATCTTATGGACTTGCTAGACAATTGCAATCCATATGATCGAACCTACTAAAGCGGATGGATTTGTGAGAGGAGACACAGTGAGAGCCGCATTACTCATGGATGAGCTCGTTAACGAGGTTGGAGCCTAAGGTTTCCACCTTTTGCACTTTCTCCCATTTTCCCCAGTTACTGGCAATGGAGTCGTAGGATACGGAGATCACTCTCACTATCTCCATCCCTAGAGCCTCTGGTAACCATTCTTGAGGCCAGCAGACATCGGTGCCACGTTGCGTCCATGTGGTTTTCCAGGACTCCATCCCGTCGAGCAATTGCAATCCATGGAAGAAGATGATAGTCAGAGGCATAATAGTCTCTTTCATTTCCGCAACTGGCCATAACTGGTGAAATTCGAAGGATTCCTACAATTGTTTGCCAGTCACATCCTCAGATTGTTGACATCATACAGTTTAAAAAAACACCTTAATACCAAAAAATATAGATATTTTCTGGCGACCAAGCACAGACAGTTAGGCTCTTACTTGACTAGCGATCTCAGGCATGTTGGTTCTTGTGGATGGAAGCCTCGACTGCTCAAAATATACAACAGCCCAGCACAAAAGAGCAAATGGAATGGATTTGATGGAAAATTCAAATAAATCGACAAATGACACAAATAAATTGCTAAATTTTGCACCTAGTATTTGCGAACGTAATATCCACACCAAAAAAAGATAAAATATAAGAATATAGATACAAGATAATATATGTGAGAGCATGAATACGAGATGTGTTGTGCAATCCGAGGTTGAGGTGGTGTTTCCGATGCAATCGTACCCTGAAGCTGTGAGAAGCGTGTAAGACTCTTTGACCTTGCGCTCCACGGGAGTATTCCAAAGTCAAAAGCAAATTTACCTGCATCAGTTAATACCTGTTCGCAGTCCAGTGTGGAATATTTATTGAAAAAAAAACACTGCTTATTATTTAATTATTTAATATTCGACCAAAATGTGAGAAAATAATGCGCATTTTGACAATGATGAAAGTCATCAATCTTTAATCAATTTCGCAAAATATTTAATTATTCTGACCCCTATATTACGGTAGGTTTTTCACCCTTCAGGAAGGATATGGGAACAAGAGCTGTTGGTCTTCAGGAAGATCAGATACCTAAAGTCTTGGCAGAAGTAGGAGAAGGTTCCAGAACGGACATTGAAGCAGCAGGGCCTGCTGATTTCTTGGAAGACAAGAGACCCAAATTTCAGACAGATCATGATGCCATGCCATACGAAGGTGCGTTCTTGATTGGGTTCATATGGATTTTGATAGAAGTTTTCAGTTCTGGATTCTGAAATCCGTAAGGAAGTAGATTAAACCTAAAAAGTGATGATTGAACTCAGTGCGCCCACATTTAAGTAAATCACAAAACTGCATGCTGCCCATCATCTTTGCAGTTTCAACTTGGTCTTTACTAGTGTTCTAGTTTCAGGTATTGGGGTGGTGTATGTGATGGCTAATTTGTTCCACCACCTGTTTTCGTCTACAGCTGGAAATGGGAAGGCAGTGAAGGCTGAGTATGAGATTGGCACAGAAGAAATGATGGAATTAAATCAAGCAGAATCAGTGGACCTGAAGCCAAATAGGATTAGGAGAGATGATCCA
>Ga0116227_10013170_pt1 | contig 13118 bp, 8 predicted proteins | sample S1TSphgellanicum_FD_89693 | JGI IMG/M metagenome (GOLD analysis project Ga0116227, IMG submission 89693) | Host-associated microbial communities from peat moss isolated from Minnesota, USA - S1T2_Fb - Sphagnum magellanicum MG | ecosystem: Host-associated > Plants > Peat moss > Unclassified...
CCACCCTGCTCCGCGACCCGCCGAGCGAGGTGCGCGAACTGCAAGCCTCGTTCACCGCGGCCACCCAGGCGCTGGCCGAGCATGAGGCGCGGCACCGCGCCGCGGTTGAACAGCAGGAGCTGCTGATGAAGGAGATTCACCACCGGGTGAAGAACAATCTCCAGATCGTCGCCTCCCTGCTGAATCTGCAGGCCTCGCGGATCAGGCTGCCCGAGGCGCGCGCCGAATTCGCCAGCGCGCGCGACCGGGTGCGCGCCTTGGCCACGCTGCACCGGCATCTCTATCTGCAAGGCGAGGTGCACACGATCAACATGCCGCTGTTCCTCACCGAACTCTGCGGGCAATTGTTCCAGGCAATGGGGGAAACCGCCGGCCGCCGCATCCAGCTGAACATCCAGGCGAGCCCGCTGCAGATGTCCAGCGACCAGGCAGTGCCGCTGTCGCTGATCGTGACCGAAGCGGTCAGCAACGCGCTGAAATACGCTTTTCCGCGCGGCCGCACCGGGCAAGTGACAGTGCGGCTGAGCAGCGATGGCGAGACCGCCGAACTGGTGGTGGAGGATGACGGCGTGGGCATCCCGGCCGGCAAGTCGGAAACCGATACCGGGCCAAGGGACGGCATCGGCATCACCCTGATCCGCGGCTTCGCCCGCCAACTCGGCGGCGACCTGAGCGTCGAGGAAGAATGCGGCACACGGTATACGTTGAAGATGAAGATGATCCGCGAACTCGAAGAGGCGGACATCACCGCGTGAGGGGATGCGGTTTGTTCTGACGGCTTCCTTCACTTCGTCTTCATACCGCGCTAAATCCCATTTCGCATGCAGGACCCAAAGAAAGCCGCCCGCGCCTGGACTCGGGCGCAAACCCGCCTCGGCGCCCGGGCAGCTCTTCCGGTCATTTTCTACGGTCTCGCCGGGCTGGCGGCAGCCATCGCACAGGCAGGCTGCGTGGCCGCCATTCTGGCCGCTGCCCTCACCGGCGCGGCCGAGGGGGCAGGCTATTATCTGGGCGGGTTCGCGGCTTTGATCCTGGTGCGCGGCGCCTTGCAGTTCGCGGCCGAAACTGCCGCGTTTCGCGCCGGTGCCGCCGGGCGGACACGGTTAAGGGCGGATGCGATGGCGCGGCTGCTGGCCGCTGGCCCGGCTTTGCTGCGCCAGGCGCATTCGGCGGAGCTGACTGCCGCGGTGGTCGACAGGGTGGAAGCGCTGGATGGGCTGTTCGGCCGCTGGGTGCCGGCTGCGCGGCTGGCGCTGATCGGCCCGGTTCTGGTGTGTCTCTGCGCCCTGGCAGTCGATCCCTTCGCCGCCCTGGTGCTGTTTTGCGCCGGTCTGCTGGTGCCGGTGGGTCAGGCAGTCGCCGGCATTGGCGCGGCCGCCGCGTCGCGCGGGCAGTTTCTGGCCATGGAGCGGTTGCAGGCGCGGTTCCTGGATCGTGTGCGCGGCATTGCCACCATCGTTCTGGCTGGCCGCGCGGCCGATGAGGCCGCCGCCCTCAGCCGCGCCGCCGACGAATTGCGCATCCGCACCATGCGGGTGTTGCGTGTGGCCTTTCTCTCCGCCGCCGCCCTGGATTGCGCGATGGCCGCCGCCCTGGTGGTGATCGCCCTGCACGACCGCACCGTGCTCGCGGGCGGCCATGGATCCCCCAGGGCCGCGTTGTTCTGCCTGCTGCTGGTGCCGGAATTTTTCGCGCCCTTGCGCGGTTTTGCCGCCGCTTATCAGGATCGGCTGCATGCCACCGGGGCCGCCGAGGCGCTGATCGCCTTGCCTGCCTTGCCGAAGCCGATGCCGCCGACAGCGATCCGCACGATCGAGGCGCGTGGCGTGGCACTCTCATTCGAGAATGTGCGGCTGGTCTGGGATGCCGCGCGCGGCGCGGCGCTGGATGGTCTGAGCTTTTTTGTCGCCCCAGGCGAAATGCTGGTGCTGGCCGGGCCATCCGGCGCGGGGAAATCCAGCGTGATCGAATTGCTGCTCGGCTTCGTCCGGCCCGATGAGGGGCGCATCCTGATCAACGGCCACGACATTGCCGAGATCGTGCCGCAAGCCTTGTCGTTGCTCACCGCGTGGATCGGCCAAAAACCGACTTTGTTTGCCGATACGATACGGAACAACATCGCCTTCGCCAGGCCAGGTGCCACCGAGGCCGAAATCGACGAGGCGGCAAAGCTGGCGCGGGTGACCGATTTTACCGAGGATCTGCCGCTTGGGCTGGATACCCTGATCGGCGAGGGCGGCCATGGGCTCTCCGGCGGCCAGGCACAGCGCGTGGCGATCGCGCGCGCCTTCCTGAAGGACGCACCGCTTCTGCTGCTGGATGAACCCACCGCGCATCTCGATCCGGCGACCGAAGCCGATGTTTTGGCCAGCCTGAAGCGCCTGGCGCTTGGGCGCACCGTGGTGATGGCCAGCCATTCCGCCGCGGCGCACGCCTTCGGCGCTCATGCCTTCGGCGCCAGGCGGCTGGATTTGCGGGCTGGCCGGGCAAACCAGGCCCGCGGTGCCGCATGAAGGCGCTGTTCCGCATTCTGGCGCTGTGGCGTGGCCGCGCCACGCTGCTGGGGCTTGGGTTTGCGCTTTCTCTCCTGACCCTGGCGAGCGGCGTGGCGCTGATGGCGTTTTCCGGCGCCACAGTGGCGGCGGTGCTCGCCGGGCTGGCGATCGGCGCCGGTATCTGGCTGCGTGTGCTGGGGCCGGTCCGGGTGGTGTCGCGCTATCTGGAGCGGCTCGTTACCCATGCGGCCACCTTCCGTGCCCTTGCCGATCTGCGGGTGTGGTTTTTCCGCGGCCTCGCGGCGCGCGCAGCCGGGGGCTTAGGGTTTCGCCAGGCGGGCGATGTGCTCTCACGCATCGTTACCGATGTCGAGGCGCTGGATGGGCTGTATTTGCGCATCCTGGTGCCGCTGGGCGGCGCCGTGCTGCTGAGCCTGGCCGCCGGGGCCTTTGCCGGCCGGCTTAGCCTGACTGCGGGGTTTGTCGTCGCCGCCTGCTTTGCCGTGGCCGCCTTTGCGATGCCGTTCGCCGCGGCTCGGGCGGCGATGGCGGCGGGCGGCCGGCTCGCCAGGGCCAGCGCCGGATTGCGCATCGCCGCGCTGGATTCGCTCAGTGGGCTGAGGGAAGTGCGGGCTTTCGGGGCGGAGCCGCGGATGATGGCCCTGGTCGCCGCGCGCGAAGCGGATTTGCTGGGCGAACAGCGCGGGCTGGCGCGTCGCGCCAATTGGGCCAATGCCGGCGCGCTGCTCTGCGGGCAATTGGCCGTGCTGGCGGTGCTGCTCAACGCAGGCGCCGCGCCAGCCCTGGCGGTGGCCGTGATATTCCTGGTGGTGGCCGCCTTCGAGCCGATCGCCGGCCTGCCGCGCGCCGGCGTGGCCGCCGGGGCCGCCGCCGCCGCCGCCGCGCGGGTGCTGGATATGGCCGAAGGAGCGCATCAAAACCCCGACCCGGTGGCGCCGAAACAGGTGCCGCGCAATCCCGGCCTGCGTTTCGCCGGCGTGCATTTCGCCTGGCCAGACGGCGCGCCGGTATTCGCCGGCCTTACCCTGGAAGTGCCTGCCGGCTCTCGCGTATGCGTGCTCGGCCCCTCTGGCGTGGGCAAATCCACCCTGGCGGCCTTGGCGCTGAAAGTGGCGGTGCCGCAATCCGGCAAAATCCTGCTCGGCGGCACCGACATGGCGGAGCTGACGGCCGCCGACGTGCAGCGCAACGTCGCCTGGCTCGGCCAGACCACCCATCTGTTCGACGATACGATTCGCGCCAATCTCGCCCTCGGCCGTCCGCATGCGACCGATGCCGAATTGTGGGATGCGCTGGACCGCGCAGCCCTGGGCGGCACGGTGCGCGCTTTGCCCGACAAGCTGGAGACCTGGCTGGGCGAAGGCGGCGCCAAGCTGTCCGGCGGCCAAGGCAGGCGTGTGGCCTTGGCACGCACCCTGCTCTCGCAGGCGCCGGTGCTGATTCTGGATGAGCCTTGCGCCGGACTTGATTCGGAAACGGAACGGGCGTTCTTGACCACGCTGTTCGCCGAAACGTCCGGGCGTACCGTCATCCTGATCGCCCACCGGCTGACGGGGGTAGAGAAGCTGGACCGGATTTGGCGGCTATCCTCGGGCCACGCGGTGGCGGCGGCTGCGTGACCAGCACCGTCAGGCCAGCGGACCCGCACATTGAAACAAGAGTGACCTTCCCCCCAGACCCCCCATCGATTGCGGGCCAGACGCCCGAGGACGTGCTGCACCGCGTGTTCGGGTTCCAGCAGTTTCGCGGCCTGCAGGAGCAGGCGGTGCGCGCCATTACCGCCGGCGAGGATGCGCTGGTGCTGATGCCAACCGGCGGTGGCAAAAGCATCTGCTACCAGGTGCCGGCGCTGGTGCGCGCCGGCACCGCCCTGGTGATCTCGCCGCTGATCGCGCTGATGGACGACCAGATTGCCGCCTTGCGCCAATTGGGGGTTTCAGCAGGGGCACTGCATTCCGAGCTGGAGCCGGGCGAAGTCACCCGGGTGTCCAACCTGCTCGATAACGGCAAACTCGATCTGCTCTATGTCTCGCCCGAGCGGTTGCTCTCGCCCGGTACGCTGGATCGGCTGCGGCGGCGCGACCTGGCGCTGATCGCCATCGACGAGGCGCATTGCGTCAGCGCCTGGGGGCACGAATTCCGGCCGGAATATCGCGATCTCAAACGTCTGGCGCAGATTTTCCCCGGCGTGCCGCGCGTGGCGCTGACGGCGACCGCCGATCCGCGCACGCGCGACGATATTCTGGCGGCGCTGGATATGCGCGACGCCCATGTGTTCGCCGCCAGTTTCCACCGGCCGAACCTGCACATCGCCGCCCAGCCGAAAACCAGCGAGACCCTGCAGCTTCAGGAATTTCTTAAAGCCCATGCGGGGGAAGCCGGCATTGTCTATTGCGGCAGCCGGGCGAAGACCGAGCGCACCGCGGACAGATTGCGCGACAAAAACGTGCTCGCCGTAGCCTACCATGCCGGGCTCAGCCCGATCGAGAAGCGGGCGGCACTGGCGCGGTTCCGCAGCGGCGAGCCGATCGTGATGATCGCCACCATCGCCTTCGGCATGGGGATCGACCGGCCGGATGTGCGCTTCGTTGTCCATCTCGATATGCCCGACAGCCCGGAGGCCTATTACCAGCAGATCGGCCGCGCCGGGCGCGATGGCGAGCGGGCCGATCTGCTGCTGCTTTATGGCGGCGAGGATATGGCGCGGGCGCGCCACTGGCTCAGCCAATCCAGCGCGCCGGAAGCGCAGGTGGCGGTGATGCGCCAGCGGCTGGAAGCGATGATCGGGCTGGCCGAAGCCACGTCCTGCCGCACCCGCACCCTGCTCGCCTGTTTTGGCGAAACCCTCGATGGGCCCTGCGGCCATTGCGACGCCTGCCGCACGCCGTTTGCCCTGTTCGACGGCACCAAGGCGGCGCAACAGGCGCTGTCGGCAATTTATCGCACCGGCCAGGTCTTTGGCGCCAAATACATCGTTGATGTGCTGCGCGGGGCAAAGACCGACGCGGTGGAGCGCAACGGCCACAACAAGCTGGCGCTGTTCGGCATCGGCAATGACCGTGCCGACACATTCTGGCGCGGCGTGTTGCGCCAATTGGTGGCGCGCGGCGCGCTACGGGTGAAAAGCGGCGAGTATGCCAGCCTCGAACTGGTGCAGGAGGAGGCGCGGCCGATCCTGCGCGGCGAAACCCAGGTGATGCTGCGGGAAGATGGCCCGCCGGTGCGGGCCACCCGCGCCGGTTCCGTGCCGCGTCCGGCCGCCGCGTCGGCCGATGCGGGCGGCGCGGTTTTCGAGGCTCTGCGAAGCTGGCGCGCCGAGCTGGCAAAAGCGCAATCCGTGCCGCCTTACGTGATCTTCCACGACGCCGTGCTGCGCGACGTGGCCGCCGTGCGGCCGCAAACGCTGGCTGAGCTTGGCGAGATCAAGGGCATGGGCGGCTCCAAGGTACAGCGCTACGGCGCCGACCTTCTACGCATCCTCCGCGAAAAGCGCTAAGCGCTGGTCGCCTTGGCGGAGAAACGGTTGCGCAGGCGCACCCGGAACCACCGCCGATGGCGTTAAAACGCCGCACGCAAACGCGGCGCGATCAGCGCGCCGAACAGCCGTAGAAACCGCGTCTGGTCGGCGCCGGGCGCGTGAAACACCAGATGCCGGAACCCCAGATCGACATAGGGCCTGATACGCTCCACCACCTCATCGGCATCGGCCGAGACAATCCAGCGGCTGGCGCAGCGCTCCAGCGGCAGCGCATCGGCCAGACGCTCCATCTCCATCGGGTCTTCGACGCCGGTCTTCTCCTCCGGCGAGAGCGACAATGCCGCCCAGGGCCTGGTATTCTCCAGGGCCTGCTGACGATCGGTATCGAAGGAGAGTTTGATCTCGATCATCATGTCGTAATTCTCCGCCCGCCCCGCCTTCTTGCGGCCCGCCTCCACGTTAGGAATCAGCGTTTCCGCATAGAGCGAAGGCGCCTTGCCGCTGGTGCAGATGAAGCCATCGCCCAGTTCGCCGGCGGTAAAGGCCGCCTTTGGCCCGGCCGCACCCAGATAGATCGGCACCGGCGCGCCTGGCCGATCATACAGGGTGGCGCTTTCGGTCTTATAATAGGTGCCGTGATGGGTCACCCGCTCTTCGGTCCAGAGCCGGCGCATCAGGCCGACCGCCTCACGCAGCCTGCCCTCGCGCTCCTTGAAGTTGGGCCAGGTCATGCCCGTGGCAGGCACCTCGTTCAGCGACTCACCGGTGCCCACCCCCAGCACCAGCCGATCGGGATACATCACCGCCAGCGTGGCGATCGCATGGGCCACCACCGAAGGGTGATAGCGGAAGGTGGGGGTGACGACGCTGGTGCCAAGCTGGATGGCACGCGTGCGCTCACCCAAAGCCGCCATCCAGGAAAACGCGAAGGGGGCATGTCCGTCGGTATGCCGCCAGGGCTGAAAATGGTCGCTCACGAAGCAGGAATCGCAGCCGATCTCCTCCGCAAGCACGGCAAAATCCAGCAGCGTGCGCGGGGTGAATTGTTCGGCCGAAGCCTTGTAACCGATCTTGATCATGGATTGCCTTTGCCGCCACGCGATGCGGTCAATCTGTATCGCCTGTTTGACATGCGTGCCTGCCGTGGGGTGGGCGGCTCGCAGCTCGCCGCCACCAGTGCGCGCCTCATCGCAGCACCGGATACCCCGCCGCCGCGGCACGCTGCTCGAGGGCGAGCACCGGCGCGTAGTCGCTCAGCGCCAAAACCTCGAATCCCTCCAGAAGCAAATCCTGCCGCACCGGGGCCAAGGCCGGGTCCGTGGCCACCTGATTTAGCGCCCGGAGCAACGCAGCCCGTATCGGCGCCCCCGTCCGCAGGGCGGTGATCAGCGGCAGCCCTGGGCTCGACTCCGTCCAGCCCAGCACGCGCAGCCCGGCTGTCTCATACGGGCGCCATCGCTGCAGATGCGCCCAGGTGATGCAATCGATCGCCGCCACATCGGCGAGCCCCCCGGCCACCGCCTGGGCGCTCGCCACATGGCCGCCGGTCATCACGATCTCGCTGAAAAACCGCGCGGCGCCCGCGGCCACGCCTGCAACCGCCGCCCGCAGCACATTCATGCCGCTATTGGAGGCCGCATCGTTCACCGCGCAACGCCGCCCGCGCAGATCGGCCAGAGTGCGGGCCGGATCGCCGGATCGCACCACCATGGCGCTGCGGTACAGCGCACCCTCGCAGCCCGGCGCGCCATAGCGCGGCGTAGCGACCAGGCTCACGCGCCCAGCAAGCCTGGTCACCAGCGGATAGCCGCAGGTCTGCCCCAGCAGCAGATCGGGATCGGCCCATACCTCATCCAACGGGCGCCCGCGCAGCAGGCACGCTGGCGCAGGCACCCCCTGTGCCTCAAGCCGCACCGCGATCGCGCGCCACAGCGCGTCATTGGCCGCATGCAGTTCCGGCAGATCGTACATCGGCAGGGCGGCCAGGCGCATGACGCTGCTTCAGGCCGAAGCCGCCTCGCCACGGGCAAAATTGCGGATCATCCAGGCACGGAACACCGAGATCACCGGATCGGCCAGATCCTCGGCCGCCAGATTCAGAAAATATCCATAGCCATCCTCGAATGTCTCGGCAAAGGGGGTCACCACCACCCCGGCCGCGATATCCTGCGCGAACAGGTCGATATCCAGCAGCGCCACGCCCTCGCCGCTGGCGGCGTATTGGGCGGCCAGGGCGGCGGTGTCGAACGCCAATCCCCGATCGGTCCGGACACCGAGATCGAAATGGCGGGAGAACGCGTCCCAGATCATGCCGGGCGATTCGCCTTCCAGCTTCACATGCAGCAACTCGTTCTCGGCGATAAACTGCACCAGTGTCTTGCCGGCATGCGCCTCCGCCACCCGCTTGCTGCAGGCCGGCGTCACCCGCGACATCCACAGCAGGTCGGAAACCGCCACGCCGGTGCGCGGCCGGTCGTAGATCACCGCAGCATCCATCTCCATGCGTGGCGCCCCGGTAATGCCCATACTGGAAAAATCGACGAAAATGTCGGGAAATTCACGCCGGAAGCCCTGCAGGATCGGCAAGGCCAGCTTCTGCGCAAAGGAAGGCGGCAATTGCAGGCGCAGAGTCCGCAACCCGCCGCCGCCGCGCACCACATCGTTCAGCGCCTGTTCGATCCGGTCGAAAGAGCCGCGCACAATCGGCAGCAACGAACTTCCAGCCTTGGTCAGGGCCAGCGATTGCGGGCGGCGTTCGAATAACTGGTGGCCCAGCAACTCTTCCAGCCCGATCACGTGGCGGCTCACCGCACTTTGCGACACGTTCAGCGCATTGGCCGCGGCGGTAAAACTCAGGTGGCGGCCGACCGCATCGAACGCCCGCAGGGCGTTCAGCGGCAGCCAGCGCCTGTCGAATGTTACCATTATCTTTAGGCCTCCTGGGTCGAATGCGGGAGCGGGGGCAATGCGTGCGGGCTGTCTTCGGCGGCTTGGTACAAAATCAAATGGCCTGATGCCGATAAGGCATTATCCAGCATCCTGCATGGTGTGGCATCAGAGTGCATATGGCGAGGAAGAATGGGACTCCGCCGAGAGGGTTGTGATGCAAGATTTCAGCCGCCTGCGCCAATTGCTGCAATCCCGCCGACCGGGCCATGCCCTGCCGCAGGCACTCTACACGTCGGAGGAGGCTTTCGCCTTCGACATAAAGGCGATTTTTGGCCGTAGCTGGGTGCTGGCTGGCCTGGAATGCGAGTTGCCGGCGCCCGGCGCCGCGCTGGCACTCACCGTCGGCATGTCGCCGATCGTCATGCTGCGTGACCGCTCCGGCGCCATACGCGGCTTCCACAATTCCTGCCGCCACCGTGGCGCCATGGTCTGCCCGGCCGGCCGCAGCCAGCGGCCGGTGCTGGTCTGCCCCTATCACCAATGGACATATGATCTCACCGGCAAGCTGATCGGCGCGCGGCGCATGCAGGAAAGCTTCGATCCGGCCGCGCATGGGCTGAAGCCGATCCATGTACGCAACGTCGCCGGCGTGCTTTATGTGAGTCTGGCCGAAGATCCCCCGCCATTCGATGCATTTGCCGAGGGTCTCACCCCGTTGCTGACCCCGCATGATCTGCCCAACGCCAAGCTCGCCCATGAAGCGGTGTTCGTGGAAAAGGGCAATTGGAAGCTGGTGATGGAAAATGCGCGCGAGTGCTACCATTGCGCCGTCCGTCACCCGGACCTGGCCCTTACCTTCCCCACCGAAGTCCGTGCCCATTTCGCCGCCGACGAAGCCGGCAGCGTGGCGCGGTTCGAAGCCAGAATGGAGGCAGCCGGCCTGCCGGTGGGACCCACCATGGGCCCCTGGTGGCAGGCGATCCGCTTCCCGCTCAATGAGGGCGTGGTCTCGATGACCATGGATGGCAAACACGCCGTGCAGCGCCTGATGGTCGACAAACTGGCGGGCGATATCGGCTCGGTGCGCTTTGCCACCGAACCGAACAGTTTTTGCCACGCATTGGCCGACCATCTCTTCGTGTTCACCGCCGAACCCAGCGGCCCGCAGGAGACGCTGGTGACCACCAAATGGTACGTCCATAAGGATGCTACCGAGGGCTTGGATTACCACCTGGAAAGTCTGGTGGCACTGTGGCTCACCACCAACAAGCAGGATATCGAGCTGGTGGAGAACAACCAGCGCGGGGTGAACTCGATAGGCTACATACCTGGCCCCTATTCCGAGGAAGCCGAAGCTTTGGTCGGCCGCTTTACCGACTGGTATTGCCAGGAAGCCGAAGCCGCCCTGGATCGGACCAGCTGAGATGGACAGCACGGCCGCCAAAAATCTGCACCGTAATACGCTGACGGTGGCGGCCGGCTACGATGCGAAGGCGCATCATGGCGCGGTAAAACCGCCTTTGTTCATGACCTCTACCTTTGCTTATCGGAGCGCCCAGCACGCCAAGGATGTGCATGCGGGCTATTTCCGCGATACCCCGGCCGAGCAGGCCGAGGCTGATCCCGGCTACATCTATGCCAGACTCGATCATCCGAATATGGGGATGTTGCAGGCCCGGCTGGCGACGCTGGACGGGGCAGAGGATGCGGCGGTGTTCAATTGCGGCATGGCCGCCATCAACGCCATCACCCAGGCTTTTTTGCGCCCCGGCGATTGCGTGCTGCACACCACGCCGATCTATGGCGGCACCGATGGGCTGCTCTATAATCATCTGAGCCAGTTCGGCATCCACGCCGTTGCCATAGCCGATGCACTCGATCCGGAGGCCATTCGTGTGGCCGGGCAGGCGGCAATGATACGCGGGCGCGTCGGCATGGTGATGGTGGAAACGCCCGCCAACCCGACGAGCGGCATTGCCGATATCGCGCTGATCGCCGAAAGCGCTGCGCATATCGGCCGCACGCAGGGCAGCACGCCGCTGGTGGTGGTGGATAACACCTTTCTGGGCCCGTTCCTGCAAAACCCGCTCGCCCACGGCGCCGATCTGTGCATGACGTCGCTCACCAAATATGCCGGCGGCCACAGCGATCTTCTTGCCGGGGGTGTCAGCGGCGCGGCCGGGCCGATCCACCGGCTGAAGCAATTGCGCACGCTGCTCGGTAGCCATCTGGATGCCCATACCAGCTGGATGGTGCTGCGCTCGCTGGAAACCTTGCATCTGCGCACCGAACGCGCCGGCCAGAACGCCCTGGCCATTGCCGAATTCCTCCGCGACCATCCGGCCATCGCCGCGGTGAACTATGTCGGCTTCGTCGAGCCAGGCAGCCGCGCCCACGCGGTATTCACCCGCCAATGCCGCGGCGCCGGCTCAACCTTCACCTTCAAGATACGCGGTGGCGAACCGGCTGCCTTCCGCATGCTGGACCGGTTGCGGGTGATGCAGATGGCGGTCAGCCTCGGTGGCACCGAAACGCTGATCTGCCACTCCGCCACCACCACCCATTTCAACGTGCCCGCCGAACGCCGCCTGGATGTCGGCATCGACGACAGCTCGCTGCGCATTTCCGTGGGCGTGGAGCATGCGGACGATCTGATAGAGGATCTCCGCCAGGCGCTGGAGGCTGCATGATGGACACCGCCCGGCCAACCGACCCTGCCGCGATCGACGGCAAATTTCCCGCCGCCCGCGAACACGCCCAGCTGCTGGTGATCGGCGCCGGCCAGGCTGGCCTGGCCGCTGCCATCGAAGCCGCGAGCCTGGGTTTGAGCGTGGTGCTGGTCGACGAAAATCCGGTGCCGGCGGCGATGATGGGCCTGGACGTGCCGCTGTTTTACGGCCAGCGGATGAACGCCGCCGTGCAGGAAGAAGCGCGCATGGTGGAACGCCTGGTGGCCGCCACGCCGGCGATCGAAGCCGCTTTCGATGCCGGCGTCGATGTCCGCCTCGGCAATACCGCCTGGGGCGCCTTCGTCAACGGGCCCGCCTTGAACGCCATGCCCGCCCGTATTGCCGGACTTACCGACGGCACATCATCCTGGCTCTGCGGCTTCGATGCGCTGATTCTTGCCACCGGCGCCCGCGATCTGGTGCTCGGCTTCGATGGCATCGACATGCCAGGCGTGATGGGCGCCCGCGCGCTGCACAGCCTGCTTACCCGCTACGATGCGTTCGACGGCAAGCGGATCGTGATCCTCGGCTCCGGCGACCTTGCAGCCGAGACCGCCCTGGCGGCACTCGATCGCGGCCTGGAGGTCGCTGCCCTGATCGAGGTGTTGCCCCAGCCGCAGGCGTCACCGCATCTGCTCGAGGCCCTGGCCGCCCGTGCGGTGACGATCCGCACCGGCACCACCATTTTACGCGCCGAGGGCAACGCCACCGGCCTCACCGCCGCTATCTTGGCCAGCGGCGAAACCCCCGAGCGCCTGGCCTGTGACACCATCTGCCTGGCCATCGGCGCGGTGCCGGCCATTGAACTGGCCGGTGTGCTGGGCTGCCGGCTGAATTTCCGCGGCGATCTGGGTGGCCATGTGCCGGTGGCGCCCGCACCCGGCACCACCTCGGTGCCAGGCGTGTTCTGTGCCGGCGATTGCGCCGGGCTGACATCGGAGGCCGAGGCGCAAGGCCGCGACGCCGCCCACCAGGCCGCTGCCTGGCTGAACGGCGGTGTTGCCCAGGCGGCACGTGCGGCTGCCCCCACCGGCACCGACACCAGCGAGTACCGCCTGGCCTGGATGCGCGCCTTGGTGGCGGCGGGCGGCATGGGCGCCCCTGTCTGCCTGTGCGAGGAGGTCAACCGGGGCGAGCTTCTGGGTGTCCGCCCGCCCCGCTATCTCGGCTGCACCTCCAACAAGATGGCGGCGCGTGACAGCGAAACCCTGCTTGCGGATGGGCCACTGAACCCCGACCAGATCAAGCGCCTCACCCGGGCCGGCATGGGCCCCTGCCAGGGCCGCCGCTGCCGCGAACAGATCGCGCTTCTGCTGGCCACCGCGTCGGACACCTCACCCGCCGCCATCCCGCTGGCCAGCTATCGCGCCCCGGTGCGGCCGCTGCCGCTGAACCTGCTGGCGGCCAGCGGCGAAACGCCGGACATGCAGCGCCACTGGGATGTGTGGTTCGGCATCCGCACCCAATGGATCCCCTATGACGTGATCGGCACGCCGGAAGAAGCGG
>Ga0116227_10013171_pt1 | contig 13118 bp, 6 predicted proteins | sample S1TSphgellanicum_FD_89693 | JGI IMG/M metagenome (GOLD analysis project Ga0116227, IMG submission 89693) | Host-associated microbial communities from peat moss isolated from Minnesota, USA - S1T2_Fb - Sphagnum magellanicum MG | ecosystem: Host-associated > Plants > Peat moss > Unclassified...
AGTTAATTTTTTAAAGTTTTTTAGTGGATTTTTTTTTTTTTTTTTTGTTAAACTTTAAAAAAGTTTGGAAAATTATTTCTTTTAAATTTATGTAAAAAATTTATTTTTTATTTTTGTTTTTTTTTTTTTTTTTTACAATGAAAATAATCTATGTATTTACTACTAGAGTATGAAGGTAGACTTGCTACAAGAGGGTAGTTGCCATTGGAAGGTAGTAGTAAAAAAATAACTATTGTGTTTGAGGTTTAAAGAGGGTAGAGAGTTGCTATAAACAATAGGCATCTACTATAAAGGGTTTGCATGTGCTATAGACGATAGGTAATAGTTATAAAACGTTTATAGATGATAGGCAAAAGCTATAGGAGGTTTGTAGGCACACTAGTTATTCTTTCAAATCTGTAGAAGAAGGTAGTTGCAACATGATGGTAACTATTATAAAATGATGGTTATTGCAAGATGGTAATCATTGTAAAATTGTCACAACCTTAGCTTTGGGCTTGTGACCAAGGCAAAGGGGTTACAAGGTTGCAAGCCAAGAAAAAACCCGGGAGTCACATCACATACTCCCGAGAATGTAAGAAAGTGTGAGGGAGTATGAAGGAATGAACCCTCACACTCCCAAGGCAACTCCCACTTTGGGAAATGGAGTCCTAATGGACTCTCGAAATTTCAGAGAACAATTTCAGGGGGTCAAAATTCAATAGCTTGTGGCATCTATTATATCATTGGAAAGCTCTTGGAACGTAGATGTCTAAAATGGGCTCGCATTGCTCATTTGGACAGTTGAAACACAAGTTATGGCCAAAAGAAGGGTCGGGAGTCAAATTACCAGTTTGACTCCTAACCAGAAAAAGTCAGGAATTGACCCAATTTACTTAGCTGAAGAGGGCGTGCGACATATCATTGGAAAGCTTTCGATGAGACCTACTACTTTGCTTTAGACCGCATTTCGATCCAAGGTCTTTTGGTAAAATTATGGGGTTCCAAAGTCGCGAGAGTCCTAACCGGCGCGATTTCGAGACTCCCATTCGGGAGTCCTGGGAGAGAAAAGCCATTTGGATGTAGGTTCTGTGGCCAGCCACAGAGTATATTATAAGGGGGAAGGTGGTGGCTTCCCCAAGTTCGGGCCGTGGTGAGTCTAGTGTGTCCGTGTTGTTCGTGGTTCGTCCTAACACCAAAGGTGCTCCAACTATGCATTAACCACTTTATGTGGGTTGTGCGTAGGCTTGTGTGAGTGAATGAAGCTTGTCAACTTTTCCTAGTCCCATCCCAGAGCTTCAACACGCCCCACTACCTTTCAAAATGTCATGAGCCAGGGAGCGTGCCCCGACTCCTCCCTCTTCCACTGTCTTTTACTTGGACTCACATTTGAGTCTTTCAAGGAGTTGGGCGTGCATAAAAAATGGTAGGCAAACAAAAAAATGTCTTACCTTCATATGTTTTCATGTTATTTTTCATCCTTTCTTTATTTGACAACCTTTTTCCTTGATGATACTAAGTTGTCGAATTCCATGGTTTAACATTTTACTATTGCCTCCTTGGACAATAGATGGTAGTTTGTTGAATCTTGATGTGTTGTTGCCTCCTAGGATAACAGATAGTAGTTTGTTGGGTCTTGATGTGTTGTTGCCTCCTAGGATAGTAGATGATAATATGTTGGGTCTTAATGTGTTGTTGCCTCCTTGGATAATAACCGGTAGCTTGACCCATTTTGTGGTGTTGTCACCTCCTTAAACAACAGACAATAATTTGATGCTTCTTATGGTGTTGTCATTTCCTTAGATACCAAACGATAATTTGATGCTTCTTGTGGTGCTATTGCCTCCTTGGACAACAGACGATAATCTAATGCTTCTTGTGGTGTTGCCACCTCCTTGGACAGCAGACAATTATCTGATTCTCCTTGTGGCATTGTTGCCTCCTTGAATAATAGATGGTAGTGTGATGTTTCTTGTGGCATTACTGCTTCCTTGGACAATAAACAAGAGTTTGATGCCTCTTGTGGTGGTGTTGCCTCCTTAGATAGTAGACGCTGAGTTGATGTTTTTTGTGATGTTGTTGTTTCCTTGGAAAGTAGATGGTAGTCTAATGTTTCTTGTGGTGTTGATGCCTCCTTGGACAACATACGATAATCTATTAGTTATTGTGGTGTTGCTCCTTCCTTGGACAACATATGGTAATCTATTGATTCTTATGGTAACTACCATCCAACAATAGTACTACCGTCTCTTAATACCCATAGTGTTAAAACAATTTTCTACCTTTAACAATTGTCCATGCAATTAATTTGTAACAAATGGTGCGAAAAAAAAATGATATGGATGATATTTTATGATTTTTCATTTAAGTATATTGCATTTTACTTGCATATGTGACTAGTTCATTGTTGTGTATACAACTAATATGAAACTAATTATGTATTATAGTATATGGGTTAAATTATTTACCTACCTACCTACCTAAGCTAGGTTAAGTTAGGTTATTTACATACATAGTTAGGTTAGCTACCTAATTATTTAAATAGAGAGGCTATGGTACCTATAAACCTAAATGGTTAAGCTTTAACTACCTACCTATTTCTTAAATTTGTAATAGGTCCCTCATACCTACCAAGGTAGGTATATGGGCTAGATTAACATCTCTACCTACAAGTAGGTAGGTAACTAAGCTAGCTTAGCTACCTAGGTCAAGCTACTTAGTTACGTAATTCCCACCTTCCTAGCTACTTATTTACCTAGGCTAGGCTACCTACTTACATAGGCTACTTGCTTAAGTTAGGGTAGGCTACACTATGCATGCCAAGATGTGGCATCCATGATTATGACAAATTATGACTAATGTCCAAACCTAGTCATGGAGCCATATCTACCTTGCAATTTTTCCATTTTTACAACTAGATGATTAGTAGTCATTTTGTCAAAATGATTGGATGATTGACCCTATTTGACCATTAATATAAATTGGAGAAATATGAGGGGGGTCTTTAATTCAAAATATGAATGCACCAATAGGATATGGTGTAATGTATTATAAAATTGGAATGATTTTTTCTACAACGTAAGTTTGCTATGAAATGGTTATTATACCATGTCTTGTTCATGGGTATTTTGTGGCAAATTTTATCAATGATTTTTAATCCTTTTTTTTCCTATTAATATCCATATGAATGTTCCAAAAATGATTAAAAGTGCCACATTTCACAAATTGGTAGAATTCTACAATAGGGTTCTACCATGGACCACATAGACTTGGAAATAGGGTTAAATTTAGGTTGGAAATTGGAAGGTTGAAGGTTTGGGGCGTGTTTGTGTGCATCTCTTTTGCACAAAGGTGCAAAGGTTGACCCAAGACCATAATACCTACATATGACATAAGCAAGTACCAAGGCTAAGGTAGATGACATATATATTTTTAGATTATGTACCTACCTAGGAAATGTTCCTACTTGCCTATTTCCTATCCTCTTATTTATTTACACAAATACAATAATTAAAAAATGTTCATATAAGTTATGTCTTGACAAAAGGTCACATCTTATGCAAATGTGGTGCAATAGTCAAGGACTTCATTTCTCACCTTGGAAGTGAGAAACCCAAATCCTCACACTTGCAACCTAGGGCTAGGTGGGCCAAGGCACTTAACTAGCCTAGGTTGCCTAGGAGGCCTAAATGGTGGCTTCACCTATTTAGGTCTAGGCCTAACTTAGAATCCATGTAGCATACACCCTATAGGTCTAGATGTTATGTAGCCCATTTTAGGTTAGCCTAGGTGCCACATGGCCTATATTTAGGCCTAGTATAGGTATCACAAAAACAACTTAGTATAGGTTCTGTAAAGGTGCCATGTAAGCTACCTAACATATATGTTAAGGTGCCTATATAAGTGCCACATGTAGGTTTCCTAGTGGAGGTGCCACATTTAATTACTTAGCCATAGCCATAGCCTAGGTGGCATGTAGGCATCAAGTCTAGTTTAGGTGCCACATAAGTAAACTAGTTCACATGCCACACAAGCAACTTAATGTAGGTGTCATGTACAAACCTAGTTTTGGTGTCACATTAACTATGTACCTAGCCCTAAGCCACGTGCCCATTGATGATTCACTTATGTAATAGGGGTAGGTGAGGAGGTATGTAGTTTCAATTTGTTACATGTCCAATGATGATTTGTTCATATTTTGCAAAAATTGCTACTAATAGTTGCATAATAGTTTTAAGGGCAATTACCGTACACCATACAACAATGGATGAACATATATATAACAAAGTATGAATTATGTTGCCTTTAATTGGTAGTTGATTGCAACTTGTTGTTTGATGTGTAGGGCATTTTTAGTCACAAATGTTGCCCATAACTAAAAAATAGTTGCAAAATTCATCATTAATTTGTAATTTTCTTATAGTATTATTAACAATCAATCCATCAATTTTTAATTAATTAATTAATAATAATGAACAAATTAAGCCTTAACAATTTATTTCTCACTTGAAAATAATAAAATAAAACATATCATTTAGAAACAATTGTTTATTGACCTACATGTAGGTGCATCAATAACTTTGAACATGTATGAGAAGGTGTAAAACCATTCCAAGAAATGATTAAGTAGAATATAAATTGGAAGATTAAAATATGCCAAAGGCTATTTCAAATGAATATGAAGGATTCAAAAAATAAGTGTGTATAAAGATTCTACATTAAAAAAAGACATATTTTATGGGTAAAAACTTCAAAAAGAAATTTGGAAATGCACAACATCAATTGGCTTGTACCAAACTAGTTTGGTAAGCAATGAGAAATACTCATAATTTCATGCTTTTCCAATTTCATAATACAATAATATATTGGGATGTAAACCACCATTAATTGAATTTTTTTTATACAAAATGTTTTCCAAACATCCACCATGATATATCAAAGTTCCATAGGTATCAAAAATTGTCAAATTGTGACAATTTTTTGTTTACACCATAGTGTGCTTTCATTGCAATCCATTGCTTACACTATGATCTTGTTGGTTTTGTTTATTGCATCTTTGACAAGCAAAAAAATGTTTGAAAGCTTGCATTTCACCCTTGTGCTCCCAAGTGTGAATATGGTTGTTGGAGGTTGTGCATGTTAATCATTACAAGTTGTATTTTATGACTAACATGGATGTTGGGAAATCTAAATTGAACCATTGTATTTTTTGATTTTGAATTTTGATTTGAACAAAGGACCTTTAAAGTTGAACAAGTGTTATGTCAAACATTACTAGTTTCACAAAGGAGCCCTTGATTTTCATAATACAAACTTTTTGGTGTTGAATTTTTTTGGTAAAAATAGGGGACCATTAGACACACATAAAATCATTCAAAATATAAATAATCTATAACTTGATTTTTTAAAAAATGAATATTTGGGTCTATTTGATGTTTATGAATCTAAAACAAAGTTGTAGCATATAAAACAAAAAACTAAACCTCAAAGTAGTTAACATGTTTTGACATGATTTGAAATTGTGATAATTTTTCAAGATGAAACACATAAATCTAGTGCAAAATCTTACATGTTTAGGAAATTATATTTATTAAAAAATGATTAACAAAGAACATGTAATATATTGGGAAAACTATAGTAAGTAAAAATAATATTTTAAAAAAACATTATGATAAAAATTTCCTACTTACGATTTTTTTTGGTGGCAATTAGAGTATAATCCTTTGAAAAAATGTAAACAAATTGGCTCATTGATTCATGATTTCACTTCATGATGTTGACTTAATATCTTTAAAAACAAATCAAAAGTTTGGACACACTTCATGGAAGATGTAATACCTCATCATTGCTTCTAAGTCATGAAATTACATGATTTTAATGGAATTTTTTAAACAATCCCTAGAGGTCAAAAAAAGAAATTATGGTGAAGTTATTTCTAGGTCCTTTGTAGTGGTGGGATCACACACCAAAGAGGGTAACTGAATATCAACCCCATTGGAAAGTTCACACATCAATGGAACCAAAGCTCTTGTGGGTGTCAATCTCATTAATCATTATTTGGTTGTTATCATATCTTGGTTTAAACATTGGAAAAAATTCAAAATTTAGATCCTTGGACATATTATGGGATATTAGGTAGCAAAAGGTAAGTAAATGTAACATGTTGTGACAAACTTCTCTCTATCATAGAATTTAGGCTTGTGTGAGTTTTTTTGTGACAACATTTGTGCTTGAGATGTGGGGAATACATGGCTAATGAACATGATTTGGATTTCAAGTTATAGAAAAATGAAAGAGGCAAAGATTTTGATGGTAGGAAACATTATGGCTTACAAGCAAAAGAACCCTACAATGGGTGACCATATTGGTGGTTGTGATGGCATTGGGCAAATAGGTGTGCAATTGAACTTAGTTACCTTTTTGAGGTGTTGAATGCATGTGTTAGTGTAGTTATGTTCAAAAAGGGCAAATGTGCCCATGAGTAAATTAGTGAAAGTAGATGGGACTCAAGTGCTTTTGTTGGGAGTAGCTTGGTTGACATTTATGCAAAAATGTACAAGGGTTGAGGACATTTGGAAAGTGTTCCACAATATGCCATCTTGAAATGATCACTTGGGACATTTGGAGTGTTGAATGCATGTGCCATCATAGTTGTACTTAAAGAGTGAGGTGTGTTCATGACAATTGAAAATGGATGGGATTTAGATGTCTATGTGTGAAATTAAAGAACTTTATTAACATGTATGCAAAATGTGCAAGAACATGCATGGACTTCAAGAACGTTCAATAAGATGCCATCATGTGATGTGGATACTTGGAGAATGCATCAACTATGCATGGGCATGGTAAGGATTCTCTTAAATTTTTTGAACACATGCATGAAAAAGGTGTGTTCATTTGTCTTTTGTCAACTTGTAGCCACGTATGTATGGTGGAATTTTTTTCCTTAAATTTTTTATTATGTGATTAATCAAGTAGGTATTATTCAGTTATGAATTTCCAAAGTTTAGGAAGGTGATTCTAAAAAGGGCCATTGTAATTAGGACAAAATTTTACCATAGTTCCCACATGTTTTTATTCCAATGAATAGTTAATACCATATACTTTGGCATGCAATGGATAAACATGAAAAAATATAAATTTAGGATTAAAAACATAAAAAGGCCAAAAAAATTATTTTGATAGTTTTTTGTTTTACCATTCCTTGATGTGGTTATTAGTGGGTCCACTTGAGGATAAATATAGGGTGCAAACAAGATATTTTGACCCTACTTGTTACCTCGTTTTCTACTTGTAAAATAAATTTTAAAAAATTTCAAACTTTCTAACCTTCTTTTAGCATCTCAAATCAAATGGAACATCTAGATTTCCTCATTGGCACCTCTAGTCCCCCTTTAGCTTTTCAAATACATTTTGTACCATATCATTTGGACTTGGAAAAATACTCCAAAAGTATCCCCAAAATTATATTAGAATGTTCATCACATCAATATTGAGGCTTGGGAAATTAAAAAAATTATTTGTAAAAAACATTCATATATTTTCAAGCACTTGAAATCTACTTTTCAAACTACCAAAAATTAAAGGCCCTTTTCCAGTACTTGCAAGTGCATTGGAAAACATAATTATATCAATTTAGCTTTTGAAACCAATGCCAACAATAGTCAAGAAACAATGTATGCAAAAAAATTGATCTTAATTTCACAAATTTACTTGTACCTTTTATTTGGAGACCCTAACTTTTTGCACAATAGAACTACTTTTTGTGTTACTTTATCATGCTTTCACCCTATACCCTAGTCACAATTTCACCCACAACTTTGAAAACAACAACACACAAGTTGGAAAATTTTGTATTTTTCTAATTCCCCAACCTTTTTTTTGGTTTGACCATAAGACCTAAACCAACAAAATTGCATGTAAATTTGTCCACTCTTATCACCTTCAAATGTTTGTTATCACAAGTATGCGACCATTTTTACATTTAATAACATTGACACTACATTAGTAGAACATTAGTTAACACACATGATAACATCCAACCACATCTTAATATACATATAAACTATCACTCATGGAATAAATAAGTACTAAATGGCAATGCACACATATATTTCAAATTGATAATGCATTCCTTGTTACACAACTCAATTACCACGATTGATGGTACAAATCACACATCTCTTGGCATTCATGAATAAAGTATTATACAATGGGGCCCTCACAATGTTCATTTGCATCTTCATTGGTCAAATATAGACATTTCCTTAGTTCACAAAATTTGATGTCCTTAGGTTTAACCATACCCATGCATTGACATCATGAAATAACTATTACCTCATCTTTGGTTTCATTTAATTTTTGTAATTTGGTAATACTAAAAATAAGGATTCTAATTGATTTAGTAGAAAATTTAGTACCTAAATAATGACTTGGTGTGTAATAAACATTTGGTAGGCATGAATGGATGAAGTCCATACATTAGTTGAAAGGGTGTAGGTCCAATGGTAACCTTGAATGATCTTTGGTAGTCATATATAACAATATGCAAATGTTCATTCTGACCATTATTCATTTCGTTAACCAATTTGGTCATTAATGTTCCAATGATTTTGTTGGAGTTGATCATGTTTGTCCATTTTATTGAAAATAGTAGGTAATGGAGTTGGTTTGTCAAAAAATAAAATTAGTTAAAATTAGAATAACGTCGTGGATGAAATGAACTCCTTAATCACTTACCAAGGTGAGTGGACTTCTAAACATTCTAAGGATGAATTCATAAATGAATTTGATTGTAACAACTATTGTGTTGGTCCTTAAGGCTTTTGATTCCATCCATATGGTACCATAGTTAGTAACTACCAAGATATATTTGTTCCTTATTATATACTTGCCAAATGGTTTAATGGGTCATATGAAATCTAGGTCCCATTTCATGAATAGTTTTACAAGTAGCAAAATAATCAATTTTGTTATGCTAGATGTGACAAGGTTGTTAATCTTTTGGCAATCATCATAACTTTGTAGTAACTATGAATATCCTTGTACAATGTAGGCCACTTGCTAGTATTTAACAATTTGGTAGGTTATGTTTGCCAAAAAATTGTCCTCCATTTGTTCCTTTATGCATCTCTTGTAAGATAGTTGAGTTTCTTCTAGTTGGAAGCATATCTTCAAGATTTGACTATGCCCCATTCAGTAAAGTTGTTTTGAACAAGAGTCCAAAACATAGTCTTTAGGATTATTATTTTTTGTTCATTAGTAAAATGCACATGAAAATATCAAGATTAGGAATATTCATATACTTCTTGTAACCAAATGGGTTGCAAAGTGAAAAATGTGGTGTTAATTGTTGATTTGGTGCCTTTGGGTCTTTTGTGGAATTTGGTAACTAAATAACTAACACATTGGTTATTAAATATGATCGTCCAAGCTTGTATATTACCAAAAAGTTGTACTCTAAGAATAATAGAAGCCATTAAGCAATTTGACCCAAGATTTGCAGTTTATGAATCAAGTACACCAATGCCATATGGTCCACATAGAAAAAAAAATTGTTTCCCAATAAATAATCTTGAAATTTGTGCAAGGTTATACCATCACCAATGTTTCAAGTTTGCTAGTTGTATAATTTCATTTGGCATTATTGAAAATTCGAGAGGTGTAACTAATTGATTGATTATATTTGTCGATAATGTTTTATGCCAACATAGCTCCCACATCAAAGTTTGATGCATTGGTGTCAACATGGAATTTAAGATCCCAATGAGGGGTGATCAAAATTGGTGTGTCCATTTACCAATTCTTGATTGTTTGCTATGATGTCTGACATTTGATAGTCCATTTGAAAGCTTCAAATATATGCATCAACTTTATGATTGGTGCCATGATTATTGCAAAATTATTGATGAAACATTTGTAAAAATGCACCACGATGTTGAATACTTTAATGTCTAGTGGATTTTTTTGACTATGACATATCAATGATTACAAAAAAAATCTTAAGATATGGGAGTTTTTCCTTCCTTAATGGAAACAATGTAACCAAAAACAACCCCCAAATAAACCAAAAACATCAATTTTTTGGGGTTTAGGTTGATACCAAAATGTTAGCATTTGTCAAAACAAAGCTATAATTTTAGTGAGTGGTAATGACATTGAAAATGTTGAAGTCATCCAAGAATAATTTCATGAAACTATCAAGGTAATCTTTGGATGCCAAATTGACAACCTTTTAGTAGATTGGTGGAACATTTTTCAAATTGAAAGGCATGACTATCCAAATGAAAGTTCCCAATTAGTGAAAGAAAATTGTTTTGTACTTGTCTTCAAGGGCTATCAAACTTTGGTGGTAACTTAAAATTCCATCTAGAAATTAATAAATTTCATGACTTGTTATGCATCCAAAACTTCTACAATAAAAAAAAGAGGATAAGGATCCTTCTTAGTTGTCAAATCGAGTTTTTGAAAATCAATGCAAATTTTCAACTCCCCATTTTTCTCTTTTACTATTTTTATCCAAATAGCTTAATCTATTGGCTTGATGAATCTTACAACTAAATGTTTATCTAGGTCATACTTTACTACAACATTTCATAGTTTGAATTCATTCAATATTTTGTTTCATGAATCGGTGTAATGGAGGTATCCAATTTGATTTGATGTTGAGCCATATGGGGAGGAATTCTTTTCAAAACATGATAGCTCCACACAAATTTCTTGAACAAGGAAAAACAAAAATTCAAAATAATTATTTACAACAAAATTTAATGCTTATATTATTTGATATATTAATTAAAATTTTAAGTTTTTTCCATAATGTCCAAACAACATAAATAGCAAAATACAAATTAATCTACATAAAAAAATCATCTTCAACCAAAAATAGTATTGCCAAAAAAATAATGGAAATGTCATTTCCTTTTTCAACAAAATTATCATTATCACTCGTAAATCTAAGTATAAGGAAAAAAGATCTAGAAGAGAGAGTTACAAAACTCATCATTGCCCAAACTTATACCCCTTAAAGGGTGGCACATAACTTTTTCAAAAGCTATTAAAGGAGTTTAATAGAGGTAATGCCAACCAAGGGAATGGTCAATGCCCCATGCCGAACATGTTGGTGATTCTTCCAAAGGTTACCATCCTACAATTTATACTATGTTAAGTAAAACTTTTTTAAAAATTACCAATTCTAGAAACAAATAGCTACAAATGCATAAAAATTCAAAATTTTAAATGTTTCTCATCCTTTAACATGAAGCAACTCACATTTTTTTTGACCACCAAGGAATTGCAAATGTCATAAGTTGTTTCATCCTTCATAAATCAAAACATCTTTCAACACTCTAATTTGAAGTGCATTAGCCAAATTTCACATGACTTTGAAAGTAAACACACAAAAGTCAAAACCTTAATGGATGCAACTAAATAGAGTTAGAGATTGGTGTGGCACACATTGATATAATGATTAAAAATATTTTTAAAAAAACCTCCCTATTAATCCATGACAATGCATGGGGCCATTTATGCCCAAAGATGTTGTCAATTTCTAAAGAATATGCTTAAATATTTTTTCAATAATTTAACTTACAAGATCAATTACAATCCAAATTGATTGGAGTCCCCAAAGTGTTTTCCTATCAACCTTGGATATTATAATGGTGTTCATTAATATTATCTTAGCATAGTGACATTCTTTTACCATGTTTTGCAAACTTACACCAAACTTGAGTGTGGCATTTAACTTTGTTTGACTTGGGGGACACAAATGTTTTACACTTGAAAATGGATATTTTGCTAGGTCTTGTGTTTTTGTCCTTTTGGAAACTTTGGTTCTTTGCTTGCTTGCATGCATTTTGGAATCTTGTTTGAAGCCAACGTGAACCCAACAAAAATGCAAACCAACATTTATGTATGCATGGAATTAACTTAATAAACTAAATGTTGGGTCAATAACATATCTTTTTGGCAAATTGGGTACTTTGCAAATGCTTAAAAATTAACAAGTTTAACCCTAGTAGCCATCATTAACAATTCTTGGTTTAGAGTTTAACTTTTAAGGTTCTATTTAATAATTACCAAGCTTAATTCTAATAACCATCATTAACAATTATTAATTTAAGGTTTAGCTTTTAAGGTTCTACTCAAAATTTAACAAGCTTAACCCTAATAACCATCATTAACAATTTTTTATTTAGGATTTAGCTTTTAAGGTTCTACTTAAGAATTAACAAGCTTAATCTTAATAACCATCATTAACAATTATTGGTTTAGAGTTTAACTTTTGAAGGTTCTGTTTAAGAATTACCAAGCTTAACCCTAATAGCCATCATTAACAATTTATGGTTTAGGGTTTAACTTTTTAAGATTATGCTTAAGAATTAAAAAGCTTAACCCTAATTTTCATCATTAACAATTCTTGGTTTAGGGTTTAACTTTTTAAGGTTATGCTTAAGAATTACTGAATTTACCTTAATAGCCATCACTAACAATTCTTGGTTTAGTGTTTAACTTTTAAGGTTCTATTTAAGAATTAACAAGTTTAACCTTAATAGCTATCATTAACAATTCTTGGTTTAGGGTTTAGCTTTTAAGGTTCTACTTTAAAATTAACAAGCTTAACCCTAATAACCACCATTAATAATTTTTGATTTAGGTTTTAACTTTTAAGGTTCTCTTGTATTGTTTTGTTTCCAAGTTTGCCCAACAAGTGTTATTTTTCTCACATGCTATTTATGATGCTATATTAGATTGATGCTCAACCATGAGGTTTTTCATCAGCTATAAATTAAAAAATGGTTGCTACATAGGGGGAAAGAACAAAAAACCTTTTGAACTTTTAGATAGGCTCCCAAGACTTTGAACTCGTTAATTTGGTAAATCAAAGTCATAATAATTTCTCAAACAAGGGAGCAAAACAATTATCCTCATTCTCAATAGTTTCAATCCTACCTCAAAAGTAATGTTGCATATATAGTTCTCTATTTACCTAAAAAAAAACCAATAGGTAACCATTGAGTATATGGACCCATGACCAATGGTTCTCAAACAATGAAAGACTATGTTTTGAACTGGTCAAGCCAATAACCCCCCCCCCCCCCCAACACAAAAAAAAAAAAAAAAAAAAACAAAAAAAA
>Ga0116227_10013172_pt1 | contig 13116 bp, 11 predicted proteins | sample S1TSphgellanicum_FD_89693 | JGI IMG/M metagenome (GOLD analysis project Ga0116227, IMG submission 89693) | Host-associated microbial communities from peat moss isolated from Minnesota, USA - S1T2_Fb - Sphagnum magellanicum MG | ecosystem: Host-associated > Plants > Peat moss > Unclassified...
AGTTGCCGGTTGCCGCCTTCTCGTTCAATGCTTCGCCCGAACCGAGCCCTAGAAAGACGCGTCCTGGGTAGAAATTGGCGATCGAGGCAAAGGCCTCCGCAACCACGGCGGGATTATAGCGCAGCGTGGGGCACGTGACCGTGGTGCCCATCCAGGCATTGCCGATGCGAGAGCCCAAGGCGCCCATCGTGACCCAGGCCTGGCTGGCATGCCCTTCATTGGCCTGCCAAGGCTGGAAGTGATCGCTGGTTGCGAGCAGCCCGAAGCCTGCGCCGGCGGCGGCTTCGCCGTTCTCGACGAGTTGCGGCCCGGTGAACTGCTCGCTGCCCAGCATGAACCCGATCGTCTTTTTCGTGAGCGGCTTCGCCCCCGTTGTCTCGGCCGGAGCCGCTTTTGCACCGTTACTCGCTCCGGAGAGCGTCGTCTCGCCGAGCGCCGCAACCAGCGCGGCTGACTTCAGAAGATGGCGGCGGTTGAGACGATAGCCGGTGGCGGCTGGCCAAGCGGGATAGGACGTCATCGTAAGTCTCCAATAGAACAGGTCCGATCTAAACGAGTACTTTGCGATGTCGTTCCGGACGGGGCACGCTGGCCGCGCTAACATTGGCGGAACTGAGTTCCCGCCACCCTGTTTTACCAAGATACGGAATACTGGAGCCGCGTGATGAAACTCTACTATGCGCCGGGTGCATGCAGCCTCGCAGACCATATTGCGCTTATCGCAACCGAGACTGCCTATGAGCTCGAAAAGGTCGACCTCAAGACAAAGAAAACTGAGGGCGGTGAGGATTATACTAAGATAAACCCCAAGGGCTATGTGCCGGCGCTTCAAATTAACGACGGTGAAATACTGACGGAGAATATCGCGATATTGTGCTATATCGCGACACAATCCAGCGCTCTGCTTCCACCAGATGGGATGGCGCATTGGCGGGTCTTGGAGGCCACGGCGTTTATTTCGACCGAGCTGCACAAAAATTTCAAGCCGCTGCTCGTTCCGGATTCAAGCGAGGACGAGAAGCACGGGGCTCAAAAGACTCTCGCAACGCGGTTCGAACACCTGGAGCACCGCCTGGGAGATCGGGCTTTCATCGTCGGCGACACCATGACAATCGCGGACTGCTATCTCTTCGTTATGCTGATGTGGGCCAAGGTAAAGGTCGGCTTAGCGATACCGCCCCATCTCACGCGCTATTATGAACGCATGAAACAAAACCCATCGGTTGTTCGCGCCCTTCACGAAGAGGGATTGTCATGATTGCCAGGATTACTATGTCGATCGAGACCGCCCTGAATTCCGGCTGGCTGTCATCGGTCATACGTGGTCGCATTGAAGCCGGCGACCCGACGCCATCGTCGGCGTTTATTTAAGACGACATCCGCTTTCTTGTCGATCTTGCCTTCTTCGGCCTTGGACATCGGCCCTGCCTTAACGGCCTGACCCGCACGCGCTTTCGCATTTCTCGCGTAGGCGTTGTCCTCAATAAGATGAGGAGTCTTTGTTAGCTCTGCGAAGTCTTTTGTAGGAAGTTTCCAGCGGCCGCTTAAGTCCTGGGTCGCCGGGCAATCTTGGCAGTACAGGCAGGCCGCCACGCCATGTATGGTGGCTTTATCGTTCCGATTTGGCCATCCCCCGGTTTCGGTCGTGCCGCCAGTTCAAGCTCTCAATCGATTCGGAACCCAATGTCCGGGTGGCGAGTTCGATCAGAGCAACAACCGGCAGGATGACAGATGAGCGAAGAGGATGAAGCCGGGCCTGACCTCAGTGACGGCGTAAGGGTTTCGGACCTGCCTCTTGGCGCGCTCGTCGGTGGCTCGATCGACGGTAAGGCGATCGTCCTCGCCAATGACGGCGGGCGTGTCTGCGCCTTCTCCGGCGAATGCACCCATTTGGGAGCACCGTTGGTTAACGGGCTTATTGTCGATGGCCAGATGCGCTGTCCCTGGCACCATGCCCGTTTTTCCCTAGACACGGGGGAAGCGGTCGGTGCCCCCGCATTCAAGCCCCTAACGCCGTACCAAGTCGAGCGCCAGGGTGATCGCTACTTTGTAACTAAGCCTGCGGATCGACCCGATTCAGGCCAGCCAATCCTTGGAACGCTGCCCCCGGTTGTCATTATCGGTGCCGGAGCCGCCGGCTTTGCTTGCGCCGAATTGCTGAGCCGATCGGGCTATGGCTCAAGCGTGACGGTCATCAGCGCCGATCCCGACCCGCCCTATGACCGGACGATCTGCTCGAAGCAATATCTGATCGGGCAGTCTACGCGCGATGATTGTTTCCTCGAGGGCGTAAACTTTCCCGCCGGCGAAGGGGCGGCCCTCAAGATTTCGCGTAGCGTCAAATCGATCGATCTGGCCGCGAAGCAGGTTGGACTTGAAGACGGCGAGCGCATATCTTTCGGTTCGCTGGTCCTTGCAACCGGCGCTGAACCGAAGCGCCCCGATATACCGGGGTTCGACCTGCCCAACGTGCATGTGCTGCGGACGCTGCGCGATGCCGACGCGATTATCGCGGCGGCGTCGAAAGGGAAAAGGGCAGCCATAATCGGGGCGAGCTTTATCGGGCTCGAGGCCGCCGCTTCGCTGCGTCAACGCGAAGTCGAAGTCGATGTCGTCGCGTCCGACGCCATTCCGCTCGAGAAAATATTGGGATCCGCGGTTGGAACCATGATCCGTCACGTCCATGAGTCCAAAGACGTTCGCTTTCATCTGGGCCGCCGCCCCGTGAGTTTTGATGGTCGGACCCTCAAGCTCGACGATGGTTCGCAGCTGGAGGTCGATTTTATCGTCGCGGGGCTCGGCGTAACGCCGCGCACGCAATTGGCTGAGAATGCCGGCTTGGCGATCGCACCGCGGGAACAGGGTGGTGGTATCGTCGTCAACGAACGGCTGGAAACTTCGGTGCCGGATGTCTACGCGATCGGCGACGTAGCCAATTATCCCGACCCTTATGCCAACCGATCGATCCGCGTTGAACACTGGGTCCATGCCCAACGCCAGGGGCAGCATGTCGCGCGCGTGCTGATGGGAGAGGACGCCGGCTATTCGGATCTTCCGTTTTTCTGGAGTGCGCATTTCGACACCGGACTGCTCTATCTGGGGCACGCGGATAAGCCGTCGGTCCCTGGCGTAGCTGGGTCGATCGAGGAGCAAAATTTCGTGGCGCGATACGCTGGCAAGGGCGGAGATCGCGCCGTCGTGACCTGCAACCGGGACAAGACTGCCCTAGAGATCGAAGCCATTTGGGAAAGGTCCGGAACCCCTGCCGCGTAGGCGGGTTTGGCGCTCCGATTGGAATGGCCTCTATAAGGATGGAGACGCAATGGATGACGCGCCAAGACTGTCGGTGGACGCCCCGCTAGTACCAAGAGTTCTGCTGCGCGAGGTTGTGAGCGGGATCGCCGCCCGAGCCAACGTCTTCGACGAGGAGGGCGCATTCCCGACTCAGGATGTCATCCTTCTCAGGGAGATCGGACTGTTGCGCGCTTTCGCGCCGGCCGCGCTCGGCGGCTATGCGTTCCAGGATCGTTGTGACTACGTCGACGCGCTCTTCGATTGCCTGCGGCTGGTGGGGCGCGCCAACCTTAGCCTCGGCCGGATTTTTGAGGGGCATGTCAACGCGCTCCTTCTTATCGCTCGCTATGGCGACGCGGCCGCTTGCGGCCGCCTGCAGGCTGCGCTCGCCGCGGGCCAGCTCTTCGGTGTCTGGAATACCGAGCCACAGCCCGGAATGACGCTGGAATCCGTTGCTTCGCGATGGCGGCTGGCTGGCGCCAAGACCTACGCGACGGGTGCCGGACACCTCGACTTTGCCGTCATTACCGCCCGCCTTCCGGATGGGTTGAAACAGATGTTGGTCGTGCCGGTTGGCGAACAAAAGGACCGCGCGTATCCCGAACGCTGGCGGGTCAGCGGTATGCGGGCGACCGTCAGCGGCATGCACGATTTTTCCGCTCTGGAAGTCGATACGCAATGTTTTCTTGGCAATCCCGGAGACTATGAACGTGAGCCTATGTTCACGGCCGGCGCATGGCGCTTTACGGCGGTTCAGCTCGGCGGGATCGAAGCGCTAACGCGGATGCTGCGCGATCATCTCGTCGCCAGTCCGCTGGCGAGCGATCCCATTCATCGCGCACGCTTCGCCCGCGCTGTCGCCAGTGCCCGTACGGCCTTTCAATGGGTGCGCGAGGCCGCGAGGCGGACCGAATTGAACACGGGGCGGTCGGCGGCGCCGTTCGTGCTTATGACCCGTGGGATCGTCGAGGATGCGGCGTTCGAAGTTATCGAGGCGGTTCAAAGAACCGTTGGCACGCGGGCCTTCTTTTCGGGAAATCCGATCGACCGCATGATGCGAGATCTCCAACTCTATCTTCGGCAGCCCCTACCTGACCAGGCGCGCGATCGTGCCGCATCCGCATGGCTGGAGACCGATCCATGGGACGACGACCCATGGTGGTAGCCGCCGGCTACGATGCCTGGAGGTCGCTCTGCGCCCGGGCGGACCCACTCGATTTGTCTCGGTCCGGAGCCTGGCTCATCCTGGCGCCGCATCCCGACGACGAGACGCTGGGCCTGGGCGGCCTGCTCGCCAAGCTTGTCGATCAAGCCATTCCGGTGTGGATCGCCTATCTGACGTCTGGTGAGGCGTCGCATGTCGGTGCGGCCCAGTGGCCGGCCGGTCGTATCGCTCGCGCGCGGCGTGCGGAGGCGCAGCTTGCACTGGGTAAGCTCGGTCATTCAGCGTCCCGGACACGCTTCCTCAATTGGCGGGACGGCAAACCGCCGATGGTCGGCAGTTTAAGATTTAGAAGATCGTGCGCCGACCTCCTGGCGTTATGCCGAAGGCATGACATCCGTAACATTGCTACGACGTGGCGCGGTGAAGCCCATTGCGATCATCGCGCAGCCTATGAGCTTGGCAACGCAGTTGTGTCGCGCAGCGAGGGAAGGATGAGACATTTACAATATCTCGTCTGGGGTTGGACCGACCCGGCACTCAAAGAAAAGGCTGCTTCATTCGAGGTCGAGTCCCTTGACACAAGAGCCTGTGCAGAGCGCTGCAGAGCGGCGATCGCATGCCACCGCACCCAGCTAACCTCGCTCATACGCGGCGCCCGGGACGCATTCCGCCTGACACCCGACATGGTAGCCATCGCCAGTCGCAGCCCCCTCATTCTCTTGCGCGAAGGTGAGCGTCATGCGGCATAGCCGGTCGTTGGATGCGGGCTATTTCGAGAAAATCTATTCCGACGACCCGGATCCCTGGAAATTCGAAACCAGCGACTATGAACGCGCGAAATACGATCGGACGATTTCCGCTCTGCCGCGCGAAAGATTCGAGCGTGTGCTTGAGATCGGCTGCGCGAACGGCGTGCTGACGAAGCGACTTGCGGGATATTGCGATCGGCTTATTGCCGTGGATGTCGTCGATCGCGTGCTCGAGGTTGCAAGGCAGCGGTGCGTACAGCTTGCGAATGTCGAGATCAGGAAGGCAGCGATACCCCACGACTTGGTGGCAGGTCCGTTCGATCTGATACTGCTTTCCGAAGTTGCGTACTATTGGGATAGCGCCGACATCGCGCGGGCGGGTGGCTATTTCCGACATACTGTGGCCGATGGCGGATACCTGCTGCTGGTCCACTGGACCGGAGAGACTGACTATCCGAAATCCGCCGATGAAGCGGTCGTGGAGCTCAAACGGGCGACGGGAGAGGCCTTTGCCGAAATCCAGGCGAGCCGTTTACCGAATTATCGGCTGGACCTTTGGAAAAAACTGAGCCGCTAAGCGCTCAAAGCGAATTGCTCTGCGTCCCGAGAGGCCTGAACAAGCGCCTGAGCCCGGACGATTTCATTGGCGAGAGTCTCGAACGTCAAACGGTTTTCGGCCGTTTTTTCGGCGTGTCCGAGTTCGGCATTGAGTGGCCAGGTCTCGTGGATAGGATCGGATGGCGCTTGCGCGCACCACAGGTTGATCGTTTGGGCGGTGCCGCCGCTGGCCCGCCCGATTCGACGGCCCGAAGTGTAAACCCGGACGTCGAGGGCATGGCGGATTCTACCTCCCGCGTTTCGCACGGCTGCGAATAAGGCCCGGTCCTCGCCGGATGGAAGTGGCGGACAACCGCCGGTTTTCCGGTATGTATCCAATGTCAGTGCGATGCTGGCGCCGCCCTCGTAGCCGTGATTGGGCCATCGATCGTAGGACGGGGCCTGGTCCCGACGCAGATAGGACAGCAGCGCATGGTATTTCGTGAGCTGGCGAATTCGGTGTCGTTGTTCCGCTGTCAGATTTTCCCAATTGCTGCCTCGGATACGCGCGATCCCCGCAACGGCGTCGAACCCTGCATCGAAATAGCGAACTGTCTTCTCCGCCCAGTCGTGGGCAACGAAAGTATCTGCATCGGTGCACAAGAGCAGATCGTTTGGAGACGAAAGATCAGCCGAAGCGCACTCGAGCGCCGCGCCGCGGGCTCGTCCTGCATTTCCTTCGCCCGGCGCGAACGTAACTTCATGAAGATGCAAGGCATCGCAACCGGCGAATCCGGAGCGCAAAACGGGAATGGTGTCGTCGCTGCAGTTATTAGCGAGGATATGAACCGAGAAAGCGGTGCGTGGTCCGAGGCTTTCAGCCTGGCCTAAAAGTGCGGAAACGCAGGGCAAGATATTCGCCCGTTCGTTCATAGCCGGAACTGCAACCGCGATTCGCCTCTCCATCGCCGCCAGCCGATTCAGTCAGTCAGGAACGGCTTGCCTTCATGCGCGACGAGTAGATCGTGCATGTCGCTCGCATGTTCTTCCTCGTCAGCGAGAATGCCTTCGATCATCACGCGGGTGGTCGGGTCCTGATCGCCGAAATAGCGGATCAGCTCGCGATAATGCTCGATGACGAGGCGCTCCGCGATAAGATTGTCTTTCAGCATCTGCACAAGCGTGCCGCCGGACCCATACTCGGTAGCGGACCGCGAAACGAGGCCTTCGGGGTTAAAGTTGGGGACGCCGCCAAGTTGATCGATGCGTTCGGCCGCGGATAGCATGTGTCCCCGTTCGGACTCCGCATGCTCGGCGAATTCCGCACCGACGCTTTCGCTGTTAATCCCCGCGGCTGCGATCGAATGCATCGTGTAGCGCAGGACGCAGACGAGCTCCGTCGCGACGACGACCTGCAATAGCTCAATGGCCTTACCAACATCGCCTTGATAGTTCGATGTAACCGCCCCGTCGTCGAGAGACTTTTTCGCCCGCGCCCGCAAGGTTTTCACGTCAGTCAGGAAAGCTGAATCGGCCATGAAGAGTCCCACTTTGTAAATCGAAAGCGTTTGCCGGGACGGCACACGATCATTTCCAGAGTACTTACGCTGGAGGGCGCTTTGAGGTTCCGTCGCAGCAGCAGCTCTGTTCGCGGGGCGTGAACTTCCGATCGCGCAATTTGGACCAAGCGTTTCAATTTGCTGGGACGGCTATTTCCGTTCGACGTTCTGATCCAATCGCACAATTCATGCGATGGCGTGAATCAAGGCATGTGGCTTGGGACTGTCTGTGTCTTCCACAATGAGCGCGATAGCGCCTGGGATCGATGGAACGTCCAATCAGGAACCGAATAAACGCTGCCGTGGTTTCCAGATTTTCAATATAGGAGAATCCAATGCGCCGTCTCATCATCGTCAGCACGTGTTTGATGCTGTCCTCATCCGTTTTGGCTCAGTCTGTTAGCGACAAAGCCAACGATCTCGGTGAAAAAACCGGCGTTAATTCCGTTATCGGCGTATCGCCGACCACGGCTGCGTTCATTACCAAAGCCGCCGTCAGCGATTTGTTCGAGATTAAGGCCAGCAAGATGGCGGTCGATAAATCCAGCGGCGCGACAAAGGACTTCGCGACCAAGATGATCGCCGACCACGAGAAAACATCCAATGATCTTAAAAATCTGATCAAGACCAAGGTGCCGGACGCGGTGCTCCCGCCGGAGGTAGATAAGTCCCATCAGGAGATGCTCGACAAATTGGCCTCGCTGAATGGCGACGACTTCACGAAGCAGTATGACAAGGATCAGGTTTCCGCGCACAAGTCAGCCGTTTCGCTTTTCGAGCGTTACGCAAAGGGAGGCGACCAGCCGGATCTGAAGGCTTGGGCTGGGCAAACTCTGCCTACGCTTCAGGAACACCTCAAGCTGGCTAAGGACCTGAATAAGTAGCGGCGACGAATCGATGGAGTAGCGGATGACGCGGGAAAAAATAGATCGGTCGGAGTTCTCGCCGGACGATTGGCGGGGACTGCCAAGCATCTTCGTGAATTGGCCTTGGGGACAATCGACGACCGGACGCGAGCTCGAATGAATAAGAAAGCCCAGGACTACGAGCTTGTCGCTGCACGCCTAGATGACGCGGGCATAGCCCCGGCTCCACAGCCTATATCCCAGGACTTGGCGTTGGCCGCAGATCGAGGGTTGGGGCGCGCCCCGCTTCAAAAATTGCGTCTGTTTCGCCGGATGCTGGCGTGGCATCTACCGGCGTCAGAGCAGAAACGCGCGACTTCGACTTCCTTTCAATAAGCGCCAGCGTGTTGGCGCCCGCGAAGGATCGCCGATTAAGGGCGGCGTAACGCTGCGGCGCGCCAGCCAAACCTGGAGGATGACATGCAAAAACGCGCTGCCGGCCTTACAGCTGTCGGTCTGATCCTCGCGACTGCTGCAGTCGGAGGAGCCTTCGGGCCAACGCCCAACCACCCGCGAACCGCACTCTGGTACTTCCTGCTCCGCAAGCCGGGTTTCACGCCCTCAGGGCCGCTGATCGGGGCTGCCTGGGGTGTTCTGGATGTCCTCCTTATTATATCGGGTTATCGCCTGCTGATAGCTCCGCCGAGCGATAGCCGGCGAGTAGCTCTTGCCGCATGGGCGCTTAGCGCGATTGGCGTGGCAGCTCATCCGTTCCTGTTTTTCGGACGCAGGAGCACGGCTGGAGGACTAGCTGCGGCTGGCTCACTGATTGCATCGTCGGTGACATCGACCATCGCGGCATCGAGAGTCGATGGGGTCGCGTCTGTGTGCAGTATGCCTCTTGTTATCTGGTCGAGTTTTGCGGGATTGCTGAGTGAGGAAATCGTTCGGAAAAATTGAGTTCGGTCGAGTTGTGACGAAGTGTCATGCCTGAACTTGTAACTGGGCGAGGCGTCTTATTGCCGTCATGCGGCCTATTTCGCGTCCACGAAGTGCCCCCGTGGGGATAATAGATGGACCAAAATCGGCTGCCGTCTATCGTTGGATTTTGATCCGATTGAGGAGGTCGAGGCCACGGGTTAGCTAAAAGATCTTTCAGGAAACAGCGGTCTGCTTCCGTCGCGGGCGTCTTACCGACTGAGTGCTGCTTGGCGGAGCAGTGTTTTCCCCTACCGCTATTTCGCCTGTGCCGCGATCGTTGTTTTCTGGAACTCTGACAGCCGCGGTGCCATCACCCATAGATTGTTTATCGAGTCCAGGTTCACCACCTTGGCTATTCTCTAACGCAAGCTCTTCTTGGGCCATTTGCCAATGCCTCGCGGCTAGGCCATTGGGGCGGCCTTGTCGCTCCCAGATCAAATAGGCGCGCGCACGAACTCGATCTTCTTCATGCAAGATTGTCTTCCTCGATTTTATATTAATCGCCGCCCCGAAACGAACCGCGAGCTCAACCTGTCTCCTCGTGGGCCGTCCAGACCGGTCATCGTGAAAGTCCGTTTTGCCATTTTCTGGCGGTGGCTGGCGTCCCAGTTTTGAAGGAATTGCCGGCTGGCGGTATAGGTTTCCTCTTCATCTTATTGGCGAGGATTCACCGGACGGCGACACGCCAAATGCGATCGGCGTTGGGAAGGCTACTGCGAAGACGGACGAAACTGCGTTAAATTAGACCCGGACGATCTTCACCGATGGGCTCCGGTTTCACCTGATTGTTTTTCCCCTGTTTGAGGCCCTCTTCCATCCCCTTGGCGATCCATCGCCCGCCGCAATGCCCGGTACCAACCAGCGAACCTCAAATCGCGGTATTGTCGACCCGGATCAGTGTCTGCCGTCCGATGCGCCATATATGTGGCTCACCAGATCGCTTTGGACGAAGGGTTTTGTCAGGCAAGGCAGCGACGGATCCATTCCTTCAGGATCAGCGAAGCCGGATACGATCAGGATTCGAATGCCCGGCAGCCGGGCCTGTACCGCGTGGGCAAGTTCCACCCCTGTCATGCCCGGCATCAGATGATCGGTGATCAGGATGTCCGGCTTGAGACCGGCATCGATAGCGCGCAAAGCGGCCTCCGCAGTGGCCGCCTCAAACACGGTGAAACCAAGCTCGACCAGCATATCAATTATGCTGGCGCGAATATATTCTTCATCGTCCACCACCAGCGCGGTCCCAGCGTGGGCGGGACTGACGAGGGTTGGGTTGGTCGCGGCGTCGCATTGCGCAGGCTGGTCGCTTTCCGGCAGCCACATCGCTACTTCGGTTCCGACACCCAGTTCGCTGTCGATCGTAAGAATGCCGCCCAGTTGCGACGCCAGGCCATGGGCCATCGAGAGGCCGAGGCCGGTTCCCTCTCCGATACCTTTGGTCGAAAAGAATGGCTCGATGGCTCTGGCGCGCGTCGCCTCGTCCATCCCTTTGCCCGTATCGGCGATGGCGACCCGGATGTATCTGCCCGGCGGAAGTTGCCAAACCCGGCCGGGGTCGGCTGTTTCGAGCGTCGCGCAAATCCTGATCGCGCCGGCGCCCTCTATCGCGTCGCGGGCGTTCACGCAGAGATTTACGATCGCCATTTCCAATTGACGGGGATCGGCCTTCGCCGGCGGCAAACCATCCGCAATGTCGAAGGTCAACGCCACCTGCGGCCCGACCGCGGTCGCGACGAGATCAGCCAAGCCATCGATCAGCGCCCCGATATCGATCGGCACGGATTGAAGCGGCTGCCGCCTGGCGAACGCGAGCAGACGGTGCACCAGAAGCTTTGCGCGCTCAGCCGATTTATAGGCGCCATCGATCAGGCGCTGTTCAGGTTCGTTACCGATACCCCGGCGTCGCAGCCTATCCAAGGCGCCGATAATCGGGGTCAACAGATTGTTGAAATCGTGCGCTACACCGCCGGTCAGTTGCCCCATGGATTCGAGCCTTTGCGCTTGCAGCAAAGCCGCCTGGGCCTCGGCCAGCAGATCCTGGTCGCGGATCCGCTCTGTCACATCCTCAACGAATTGAAAGGCTCCAATCTGTTCACCCGCGGCATTGCGCAGCGCACGAAATTTTATCTGGTAATCGGATCGCGCTCGGTCGGGATCGCCCCGCGCCTCCACCAGCGTAAACTCCTCGCCGGCGATCGCGCGGCTCCATGCTGCAATCAGGCCGCGAAGCTGTTCGGGTTGGTCCGCCAGCAAATCCGGTATTTTGTCGCCGACGCTGGGACGAACGCGGAAGACCCGTTCGAATTCATCCGCGTTAGCCTGATTGATCGCTAAAATCGTGTAATCGCGATCTATCGCCATGATCATGACGTCGGTCGTCTCCACCAGGGTCGCAAGCAGGTTGCGTTCGCCGGTTCTGGCGACGACTTCCGCCTCCAGTTCATCGCGGGAGCGTTTCAGAATCTGGCGCGCCTGCACGAGATCCTCGATATCGGTCCAGCTTCCATACCAGCGGACGATTTCGCCCTGGGGGTTTCGCTCCGGCTGTGCGCGCCCCAAAACCCATCTGTAATCGCCGGAGCGGTCCCTAAGGCGGAATTCAGCGTGATAATCGATGCCCGCCTCGACGGTGCGCCGCCATGCCTCTATCGCCGACGGACTATCGCCAGGATGAAGCAGCGTGGTCCATCCCTCGCCGTCGGTCGAGCCGATCGGTGCGCCGCTAAACTCGCACCAGCGCGCATTGAAATAGTCGTGAACGCCTTCGGCTGACGCGGCCCAGACCATTTGCGGCATAGAGTCGGCAAGCATCCGGAATTTTGCTTCGCTCTTCTCGAAGGCGTCTTCGGCTTCCAGCTGCGGTGAAATATCGGTGTTGACGCCGAACCAGTTGGTCAGCACGCCAGCCTCGTCGAAGGCGGGACTGATCCGCGTCAGGAAAGGACGAGAGACTCCATCGGCGCCGCGGATCGGGAATACCATTTCAAACGGCTGGGCCGAGGAGATGGCGGGCACCCAGCGTTCAAGAACCTTGGCCAGGTTTTTGGGGTCATGAACCGCTTGCCAGCCCCAACCCTCCATTTGCGCGGGGGTTGTGCCGGTATATTCGTACCATCGGGGATTGTACCAAAATATATAGCCCTCGGCATCTGCAATCCAGCAGAGCACGGGGAGGTTCTCCGCAAGCTTGCGAAAGTCGCTGTCACTTAGCGCAGCGGTTAGGCTGTTCCTGTTGGCCCTAACCTCGGCAACCATATTTGGCCCAGATGTCGCGTTAATCCGAGGATTAGTTGACCCCGATTGTTCTAACAGCGCAAGGGGCGATTGGTGGCGTCGCCAACGGCCTTGCCGAAACAAAGCAACTAGGAACTTCAGGTCACTTCGACATGCGGTTAGCGCTAAATCAGGGTTGAGCTAGAGAGGTCCGAACAGCAAGGACCTTCTCGTGATCATGAGCCGGATTATTTCCATTTTGGAAAATCGTTGGAATCGTCACTGATCGGATTGCTGGCCTTCGCTGGCGGCCCCGCTGGTCAGCCTCCTACGCGCGCTTGTACTTCACCGACCTGTCCCGGCGCGATTAGCCCATCGGCGATCGCGATCTTGATCGCTCGGTGCTCAAACTCGGAATCCGAAACCGTGTATGAGAAATCGGGAAATTCGACGATGATCGGCGCACAGACAGATTTGCCGTTTAAACCAATCAGCTCGACGAATCGGCGTTGAACTCTTTGCATAGGTCAGTGTGAGGCCTGAGATCGTTTCTCGTCCAGCACCGACCCCAGATAAAGCGAAATTGACGATCGTGACCAAAAGTACCTTATTTGCTGTCCTGCTATTCGTCTCATTGATTTTCGGTGGCTCGACGTGGGCAGGGGACCCCGATAGCCGCGATCAGGTCGATCGTCAGGCGTGGACACCGTTCCAGGAGAACGGATATTGGAGCCGCCAACCACCGGATCTCGTATTCCACGGATCCTCTACGC
>Ga0116227_10013173_pt1 | contig 13115 bp, 11 predicted proteins | sample S1TSphgellanicum_FD_89693 | JGI IMG/M metagenome (GOLD analysis project Ga0116227, IMG submission 89693) | Host-associated microbial communities from peat moss isolated from Minnesota, USA - S1T2_Fb - Sphagnum magellanicum MG | ecosystem: Host-associated > Plants > Peat moss > Unclassified...
TAGTCTAATCCCGGGGCTCCCAACCCGACCCTCTACCCCTTTCTAGAGTTGGAAGCCGGGAGCGTGCTACCAAGTTCAACTTTCCGCAACTTGACTTTGTGAAACCCTCAAGTGGGTTTCACCTCGTGACTTGGGAGCGCGTCATTGCTCATGTTATCCCTTGGAAACATTGCATGCAAAGATAAATATTTGGATGAAGGCCATCTCTTGTTGTGCATTCTTCTTGTTTTCTCTATAACTGATGCATCTCATAAAAGAAGGGTTGAGGTGTTCCATGAATGTCTAGAAGTTGTCCTTCAACCATTTAAAGAAATGAGTTTCAGGTTTCCACCTAATAATTTATTATTATTATTTTGTTATTTCCCTTGAATATTTGAAATTTATGTAGTTTGAAAAGTGTAATTAATTTGTTTTAGATGTAATCAATAGGTGTAATTCTAATTACAAGTTGTTAGTGGTTTGGCATTGATAGATCCTCATGGTGATGAATAGTGGGTGTTCCCACTTCTATTTGCTTATATATGTGATCACCTAAAAGGGTGCAAAGTCACAGCCACATATGACACCAACAAGTGCCAAATCCCATGCATCTTATGTTATGTCCAAGGAATATGTTGAAGGAATTTGCTTATAGGATTAACAACAAATGAAAACAATTGTGGAAACAATCCTAACATCATAAAAAAAGATGGAGAAAAGATTTCCAAAAAAAATTCAATGCATCTGATCAAGGTTCATTTTGATTTCATTTGCATTTGACCCATGTGAAAAGTGGATTATATGTCACCTTTGTTCACTACAAAACTTTTGTTGACTTACATTTGGTTTGAATTTGTTTTCGATGCCAATGTGCGTTGTGGGGGTTTAACGATGGGACAATTGAATGGGGAAATTCATATCGTGCTATTCATGTTGACATGTTACACCAATCTAATTTGAGAGTGTTCAAAACACTCATTGACATCATACAAGATATTGTAATAGCCTTTACAAATTCTAGCAAATTACTTTTGGAGTTGGATAAATGATTGCTCATGATCAAGGCAAAGTCACTATTTATAGGATTTCGTGTGTCGAGCACTAACAAGGGAGGATATCTTTCTTCAAATGCATGTTTTGCAACATTTGAGCATTGTTCAGTTATGCAAGTACTACCTTTTAGGCTCAATGAACATTTAATATTTCATGCATATCATTTTTTGTTGGCTGGATTGTGATTTTTAAAGCAATAAACACATTCCAAAGGACACTTATGTCATGGCAAAAATCAGATTTCAATTTGATCAAGATTCATGCAATGTGTCACATTTTGCAAATTCAATTCGTAGGTTAGGAGGCCCATTCGAGTATAATGCAAATCTTTATGAACATTTGCCCATCATTTTTATGAAGGCAACATATCATGGTAGTAATTGACATGATTACACATGCTACATTGTCAAACAAAATCAATGTCTTCAAGCACTACGAAGGGTTGCTGGAGAACTTGAAGGTTTTTGATGCCCCACATGAGCATATGACTACCCTTGATTTAGTAGGTCAAAATACAAAATGCATTGTCCAAAAAAATTTCAATTATCCCATCTTTTCTTTTAAATTTCACTTTCATCATTTTATTTGCATTAATCCATGATTAATGCCAAATCTGATGTGAAAATTGATTCATATGTTATAATAACAAATGCAATGTGCATGCAATGGAGATGGGTTTGAATGTTTTATCAAGAGCAAGTGCAAACATACACCTTGTGTGGCTTGATGAACTAGGAATTATCAATGAATCCCATAAAAAAAAATTGTTTCCAAAGACTGTGCGAAACATTGTTTTTACTCAACCAAAGATCATGAGGGAACTTCCATGTGCTCTGACACAATTCATGTCAGAAAATGGTCTTTAAGGTGCATAAGTACAATTCCCATGCCATTGATAAAAGGGGCATCACTACATTGACAAAATATTTGTTCAACTTACATTTGATTTGCTAGAATTAATTATCATTGATGTACATTAAATGTAATTGATTGTGTTGTCTTTTTTGCAACTTGTTTTGAATGTGTTCAACTCTATTGTAATACCTCTTGGACTCGGAAAATGATTTGCAAATATTTTGATGTATGTAAGAGCAACACCAAGCTTCCATAAACAACCATGGTTTAATGATGTGTGCATACAAATGGAAGCAACTAGAGAACAAAAGAATACATCTTATGGACAATTGCATCTCTTATTCAAAGTGACTTACATAGAAGTTTGTCCAACATGTGATCACAAAGAATTGTGCATTTTTGCACATGTACACTAAAGTTCCTTCAACTAGATTGGGTGAACTAGTTGAGTGCATGGAACTATCATGACAACATTTTGCTTCATGAAGTAAGAGTATCCAACATCTGAATTTTCTTGTAATCAAAATCAACAACATTTTGCAGGTTGTCTAAATTATTCCCAAATTTTTGAAGGATCACAATTTTTTTGTGAATTCTTTCAAATTTTGAAAGGTTTCATTTTCCCTTGAGCTGAAAAATAGGAGGATGAGCTTGATGTAGGTTTGGTTGGAATGACATCATTGACTAGAATGATCAACTTACTATTGTTGGTGCCTTTCATGAGTAGCTGAATTCTAATGAACCATCATTGGTTGACTATTTATTGATGAGGTGTGTCATTGTTATTAACTATTGATTGTCGCTTATTTGTAACCAACTTGTGTTTACAAGTGGTAGTTTTACAACAATATTTTACATCCATGGAATTGATTTTATTATTTGACTTGGAGCACTCATATAGGCTTTTGGTTTCTATTTTAAAATTTCTTTTTGGCAATGGAATGAAGTTCCAAAGACGGTGCAATGAAGGGGATATTTTGTTGTCTATGAAAGTTGTCATCTTCATTGGTGGAGATTTTACAATTTCATGACCCATTTGGTTTACCTTATTGTTCATCCACATGGAGATAACTTGGTGTTTATAACTGCAGCTTATAAACTCGCCCTTTTTTTTTTCCCTTGAGGCAACATTTATCATTTTGATTAAACAAGCTTATGATTTTCCATAGCTTTTAATTTCTTTGCCTTTGTTACTTAGTTTTGTTCATGTCAATAATAATTAGTTTTGTTTGAAAAAGTTTTTTTTTGTGGACTATTAATTTTTTTTTCAAAGCTTTAGCATTTTTTACGCACCCCCAAGCTCCTTGATAGACTCAAAGGTAAATCTGAAATGAAAACATCGAAAGAGCAAGAAGTTGGGGCACGTTCCATGGCTTGTAGCATTTTGGGGGTAGAGGGGCATGCTGGAGTTCCAGGATGGGACTAGGAAGAATGACAAGCAATTAATCACTCACACGGACCTGCACAAAACCAAACAACAAGTTGGTTAGTGCATAGTTGAAGCATTATTGGTGCTAAGACGAGCCACGGGCAAACTCAGACTCACAAAACTCACCACGACTTGGACTTGGGGGAAACCACCACCTTTCTCCTTATAGTATATTTTGTGCCTCTTCACGAGGCCCACATCCAAATGACATTTTGTCATGGGACTCCCAAATGGGAGTCCCGAAATTCCCAAAGTTGGGACTCCCATGACTTTGGGGCCCAATAACTTTGTGTGCAGACTTCCAATTGAGATGAGGTTTGAAGCAAAGTTGTAGCCCTTGTCAAGAGCTTTTCAACAATATTTTTCACACCACTTGCACGCAAGGAGATTGGGTCGATTCCTAACTCTTAGTGGTCAATAGTCAAACTGCCAATTTGACTCCTGACTTTTCTTTTGGCCATAACTTGTGTTTCAGATGTCCAAAAGGGTCATGCGAACCCATTTTAAACATCTATGTTTCAATAAATTTCCAATGATATAAGAAACTCTTCAATTTAATGGGTTTTGACCCCTATAATTTCTCCTTGAAGATTTGGAAGTCCATCGAAACTCCAATTCCCTAAGTGGGAGCTCACTTCGGAGTGTGACGGTTCATTCTCTCACATTCTCCTACACTCCCAAGAGTATAAGATGTGTCTCTCGGGCCTCCCTCTTGTCCCACACTCTTGTAAGCCCTTGCCTTGGTTGTGAGCCCAAGGTTAGGGTTGCAATAATTTTGGGTCATGGGTGAAGGAATTTGGAGTTGCTAGTTGTGAGCTAGAGCTATTAATTCATTTGTTTATAACAAGTCTTGTGTGTGGGAATTGAAGCAAGCTAAATGTTTCATGAGCTTTGTTGATCTATTAGAAAGCAAATTGAAGATCATGGTAGTTGAAGCAATGATCAAGATGATGATGGTGAGGAAGATAAGGAGTAGCATGAGATTGGGCCTTTAAGTTTTTGAGATTCAAGCTTGGATGATGGGGATGTACATGTGGTGGTGATGGCACTGATGATGGGTGTGATGTTGGTAGTAGCAGTAGGAGAGGAAGTGGATTCTTCTATAACAACAACAACAATAATAATATTACAACCAACATGTTCATTTCCCAACACTTCATTGGTTTCCTTGGCAAATTGCTCCAACTTTGTCAACCAAAGCTTTGGCATCAATTAATTGGAGATTTGTTTTCCTTTTCTCATCAACCAAAAAGAAACACCTTATGTAAAGTGTTGTAACAACGTCACTAACATGTCCAATCTGTTGTTTGTTTGCTTATCCATAGTCACCTTCTATCCATTGCAAATTGTGAACAACACCCAACAAAAGCTCATGTTTAGGCTTTACAACTTGACCACCAAGTTGTACCAAACAATCTTCTTGATTGGTTTGATCCTTATCCCAATACTTGTAGCTTAGCTCACCTTGGTTACTAATTTAGCTTTGTTGCAAGTAAGCAAAACCCATGAAGAGATCTCTTGACCTTAGCTTCTTCCTCTTTTGTTGTCTTATTGTTATTCTAGATTCAACAAAATCTTCAAAGACTTGGTCTCTTTTGCATTGATCACAACTTTTTCATGATGATCATGGTAATGATGGGTGATAATTTGATTTGTATATTTCAAGTCTTTGATGATGATGGGTGATGATGATATGATTTGTGTGTTGGAGCTTCAAAAGTGATAGAGTATAAAACAACAATGACATGGTTGGCAGTAATGTTGGCTTTCACATTGATAGCCATAGCTATAGTTGCTGCTTTCTTCTAGTGCAAAGGATATGGAAGGCAAAGAATAAGACTCCTATTGCATTGGCAACTAAGATTTTGGATTCTTATACTATTCAATTCGGCAACAATTTCTAACAAAATTCAACACAAATTCTAGTACTAACATCAAATTAAAATGTCATGCTAGATTGTAGCTTTTATTTATAGTATTGATTTTTTTTCAACGTGCAAAAAAAACTCTATTAGTAACTAAGATGTCATCATGTCAAATTTCAGCTACTGTTATTTCGCTTGTTGATAGTGATTTGTAGCAAACCAAAAGAAACTCCTATTAGCAACAAAGATGTTTGCAAATTCTACAATTTAAGCCAACAATAGTGCTGATTTCTAGCAAACCAAATGAAACTATGACGCACTCCCAACTCTTCGAAGAACTCAAATGTGAGTCCAAGTAGAAGATAGTGGAAGAGGGAGGAGTCGAGGAACACTCCCTAGCTCACAACACTTTGAAGGGTAGAGGGGCGTGTTGGAGTTCCGGGATGGGACTAGGAAAAGTTGACAAGCTTCAGTCACTCACACAAGCCTGCACATAACCCACACAAAGTGGTTAGTGCATAGTTGGAACACCTTTGGTGCTAGGACGAGCCACGGGCAACACGGACACACTAAACTTACCACGGCCCGGACTTGGGGGAAGCCACCACCTTCCCCCCTTATAGTATACTTTGTGGCTGGCCATGGAGCCCACATCTAAATGGCTTTTCTTTCTCGGGACTCCCGAGTGGGAGTCCCGAAATTGCGCCAGTTGGGACTCTCGCGACTTTGGAACCCCATAACTTTGTGAGCAGACTTCAGATCGAGATGTAGTCTAAAGCAAAGTTGTAGCTCTCGTCGAAAGCTTTTCAACAGTATGTGGCATGCCTTCTACAGCCAAGTAAATCGGGTTGATTCCCGACCATTGTTTTGGCCATAACTTATGTTTCAGATGTCCAAATGACCAATGTGAACCCATTTTAGACATCTACGTTCTAAGAGCTTTTCAATGATATAAAGAACGCCATAAGCCATTCAGTTTTGACCCTTGAAATTGCTCTCTAAAGTTTCGGAAGTCCACCGGGACTCCATTTCCCAAAGTGGGAGTTGCCTTGGGAGTGTGAAGGTTCATTCCCTGATACTCCCTCACACTTTCTTACACTCTTGGGAATATGTGATGTGACTCCCGGGCTTTTTCTTGGCCCGCAACCTTGTAACCCCTTTGCCTTGGTTACGAGTCCAAAGCTAGGGTTGCGACAAACTACCTATTGGCAACTGAAAATAATTCTCACAACTCACACTAAGTGTTGTTTGAATTTATTTTCCATGTTAATGTGTGTTGTGGAAACTATAACTAAATGTGTTGCAAATTTTACTATTCAACCTGGTAGTGATTTCTAGCAACTATATATATTTTCATTTATTACCATATATTTTTACGTACAAGTTTCTGCCAAAATCATCTAAATAAACATTTATGAAAATTCAAATAAACATTTTATTTATAAAATTAAAAATGTCCAAAAAAATTGTAGAATTGTTTAAAATGTCCATAATATTTTGTGTGAATTTGAAAGACTCCTTCCATTTTTGCCAAACCTTAATCCACAAAACCCTCATCCTTGTGCACATGCATAGAGATTGCATCACTTTGTTTTTTGTGTTTTGTTTTTATCTTTGCAAGCAAACTTGGTTTTTGTTGTAAATTTTTTTTGCATACTTACTAAGTTATTGATCCCATTGTGTTTGGTTTTTGTATTCCAAAGGTGAAGTTATGCAAGAAGCGATTTTGATTTGATTTGCTTTTATTTTCAAGGTAAGGATCTTAAACCCTTAAACCTTAATTTTCTTCGACATTGTTGTGACGAACGGTGAGGCAAGAAAGTTTTTGCAAGGAAGAAGAAAACAAAGAAGTATATGCAACAATAGCAAGAGCATGGTGATTTTTTTCTTTTATTTATTTGTTTGTTTTTTGAAGCTCAAGGAAAGCTCAATCCTTGTGTTTCTTCTTAATTCAACAACTTTGGTTTTCTTTTTCCTTTTTATCATACGATTGGGATCGTGATGAACATTTTGAGGCCTTTGAACTATTGTTGCTATTGATTATGAACTTTTTTACTATTTAAATGGCAAATGTTTACTTTTGACAAGGATTTTGTGAAGTGGAGGAAGGAATGTGGCATTATTGTTCCACATTGCCCTTTTCCTACAAATTGTAACAAAGAAACATCTTCACATTCTAGGTTTTTATACAAATCCTTTTTAATCTACAACTATTGTGAGAAATGTCTCTTTTGTTGATGATATATCACATGAAACACTCCTAACACAAAAAGCTTATTGATTAATAATCCTCATTGCATGCATGAAAGCTTTACTTCTTCCACAAAAAATTGTTTTATTTTGTTGAACTCTTCATTTAACTGGTTGCTTTGTTGGAAAAAACCATGGAGACTTTTTGTGTAAGTGAGTTGTTGAAAGGCATTGCTACTCCAATGTATGGAGCAAAAATCCTTGCTAGTTGTTGAATTAAGTAATAATGGTAGACAATGTTTTAGGAATATTTCAGACCTTTTGTAGCCTTTGCAGAGGAATTGAGTGTGATCCAAATTGACGCACTCCCAAGCTCCTTGATAGATTCAAATGTAAATCTAAGGGGAAAACAACGGAAGGATAAGGAGTTAGGGCACGCTCCCTAGTTCGTAGCACTTTGGGGTAGAGGGGTGTGTTAAAGCTCCATGATGGGGACTAGGAAGAGTGACAAGTAATTCAATCACTCACATGTACCTATATAAACCAAACAACAAGTTGGTTAGTGCGTAGTTGGAACATTTTTAATGGACGAACGAGTCACGAACAAACACGGATTCACAAAACTCAACACAGCCCGGACTTGGGGGAAACCACCACCTTCCCCTTTATATTATTCTCTGTGCTTGGCCACATGGCCAACACCCAAATGTCATTTTGTCCTGGGACTCCCAAGTTGGAGTCCCGAAATTCCCGAAAATGGGACTTTTGTGACTTTGGAGGCCCATAACTTTGTATACAGACCTCTAATTGAGGCGATGTCTAAAGAAAAGTTATAGCCTTTGTCAAGAGCTTTTCAACGATATGTGGCATGCCACATGCACACAAGGAAATTAGGGCGATTCTTGACTTTTAATGATCAAAAATCAAATTGACAATTTGACTCCCGGCCTTTCTTTTGCCCATAACTTATGTTTTAAACGCCTAAATGGCTCATACAAGCCCATTTTAGACATCTAAGTTCCAAGAGTTTTCAAACAATATAAAAAACTCTTTAATCTAATGAGTTTTGACCCTTGTAATTGCCCTATGAAGATTCAAAAGTCCATTGGGACTCCAACTCCCAAAGTGGGAGCTCACTTGGGAGTGTGGGAGTTCATTCCCTCACACTTTCCTACACTCCTGAAAGCATGACATGTGACTCCTGGGCTTCTCTCTTGACTTGCACCTTTGCTAGCCCTTGCCTTGGTCGCAAGCCCAAGGCTAGGGTTATGACACAAATCTTGCACAATGCAAGTCTTGAAAAAGTTGGTGGCAACAACAACTAATGGAGAAACAACAAATAGACTATAAAGGGGTTCAAGATGAAGAAGATTTGGTGGCATATGATCTCCTTTGTGTGTCATTTTGATATGGAATAACTTTTGTGCAACATATTGTTGTAATATTTGTTGCAATAGGTAGTGTTGTATCATATGGACAAGCCTTGTCATTGATAGAATAAAAGCACTATGATGTGTTGTTTTCAAAGGATCAGTTGAGAAATGAGATGGTTTTCAGACGCACCTTCCATGGCATGTAACAGGGCTTTGTGAAGTTTCCATCGACCTACAAATTTGACCATGGCAACCAAGGTATTTCACTGAGGTTGAAACTTTTTGTTGAAGTGGATGTCATTTCATTATTAAAACTATTTGCCAAGTTTTTCATATGCTTGTTTAATAACTTGTCTTTTAATGATTATGGTTTGGAGTATATGATGTATAATGTAGTGAAGAGAGTATTTGCATATTGTGACTAGGTAGGATTTCGGGACATTTTGATGGGAATGATGTGGTTTAATCCAGTAAGCTCTCACACATTACCAAAGTCTCTATTGTTGCATATGTACCTACTTAAAATTTCACCTCTCCTATAAAGACACTAAAGCATATAAGCAATTCTAAAGTTTTATAACATCATTGATAACAAAGTTTTCATATGTTTTATGCATACTCTACCATCTTGAACCTTCACTATTATCAAAGTTTCAAAGAAGTTATGTTTCCCTAGGGAATTTTTTAATTCATTTGGGTCATTTTTAAATGTAACTTCTAATCATCTTTAACATTTCTGAAAATCTAGACCATCTAGGGTTCATGAGCTATGCATATAGTCATAATTCTATGCACAATAAAATGATTCCATGTTTTTTGGGACTTCGGATTGAAATGTTCATTATGGGCTTGATTTTCTTTTGAGTTCAACAATTTGTGGAGTATAATCTAGGAAAGGGAATCCAACAAGAGGTGGACTTGCTATAACTAATGGCCTTGACAAAAAACTTTCCTCTTCATCAAGATTAGATCAGAAATGGATTCCACCTTTTGAGATTATGGACGAAAAGGACCTCTTTGGGAAGATGTAGCTCATTACAACATTCTTTCATTCACTTTCATTATTGCAGAGTTCTAGACTTTTGCTTGAACTTGTACCTTACAGCATGCGATTTCACTTCTCTTTTCACTTCTTTGCACTCCTATGGTACCCAAGCTCTATAAGCTTCCTACAAGAAAAAATAAGCAATGAAGTGATTAAGCGAATCATGCTATAATCCCATGCTACAAGTAATGTCGCATCGGGTAATACCTAAATTGATCATGCAACAACTACAACTTTGTTATTACCTGCAAGATTAGATCATATGGCACTTAATCATGTTGCCACAATGGTGAAGACTCCATCAACAATTACTGTTTCAAAATCTTTCTAAGAACATGATGATGATAATGATGAATAACTTACTGCTGCTATTGTGATTGAACATGGAGATTCCAAAAAAAACAACAAGACTAAGAGTAAGAAAAAAAATGCAAAGATCAAAATATTAGTAGTAGTAACAGTTCCTTGAAGAAGGTGATGGTGTTGGAGTTGTTGATGAAAAAGGGTGATGGAGAAGTAAGAAGTAATGCAATGTGAGTTTCTAGAATCCATGGAAAGACGAAAGCACAACATGATAGTTTGAAAAGACTCACAAAAGCGACAAGAGATGGAGAACATGGCGTGTTAGCATGAACTCCACATCCAACAACACACTCTCGCCACCATTCATGATGTCGCATTCATCACTGTTCTACAAAAGCTGATAGGCTAGACTTCTTTTTCTTTGCAACAACATGAACTTCCCCAAATGCAGCCAAACACACAATTTCCATCACCACCATCACCTCCCCTTCTTCTTATACAACAACCCATCATTGTAATTAAACCGCACAATATAGTTCTTGTATAACAACAACAACAACAACAACAACAATCCATCACTAGAACCAAACCTCACAATATAGTCCTTGTATTACAATAACAACAATATCCCATCACTACAAAGCAAACCTCACAAAATATTTCTTATATAACAACAATAACCCATCATTGCAAACAAACCCCATAGTCAAACCATCCAACAACATGCCCAAGACAAGGAAGCACCAGCTAAATCCTATAAAATTGATGGAGCTCCGAGTTTGTAAAACAAAAGGTGGCTGACACCCAAAGTCCATGCACTAATCCAATTAAAAATAAACATGGAGTCTAAGTTCTAGGAAATAATAAAAGCTAAATGCCACCTATTTGAATACTAGCAAAGTGATCTAATGATGTACCATGGCAGCGCCATGTAATTGCATGGAAAACATGTCAACCCACTTCAACAAATGTGTGGCACCAGAGAATGATTGCTTAGTTTACTACACATATGTTTGGCAACAACCTTCCATGAACATTAGCAACAATAACCATGAAATTATTAGATCATGATTATAACAACAACAAGAGACTTTGTTTCAGTTAACTAGTGGCTAATATTTCCAAATTTACATATTGGCAAATTGTGTTCATGGTCAAAATGTGTTTCATTAACATGTTTGATTTGCATGGCAAATCCATGCCTCTAACATCATTGAACACACTCCCAATGCCTTTGTACATTCCAATGGACATGTTTTGAAACCAACAATGTTTTTCATGCATTGAACTTTTTGAAAGGGTGGCCTTCCATATTTCAACCTTGCTCAAATTACATTGGGGCCTCCAATTTTGGTCTCACAAAACTACTTCCTTGTATGTGTCATCTTAGCAAAATCAAATTGGTCAAGCCTTTTTAGCTTCATCCACAATGCATGTGTGAGCCATGGATTATAGCTCAATAATTAGTTAAGCTTTAGTTCCGTAATTTTTCTTAGTATTAATGTTTTGAATGCTTATAAGCCTCCAAGTAGTGATTATTAATAGTTGAATCAGCTTTTGTGATAATTCTAGGCATATAGTATTTCTTTATTTCAGTTGATGTAGCGCTTAATCAGTTAAGCACCTAGTAAACCTTTTTAAATATATTATCCCTTTTATGTTGTAGAGAAGGGAAAGGGAATGTAGAATTAGATGTGATTTATTGATATATAGGGAATACAAGCCCATAATTAGCAATAACATTTCGCCATGACAAGGTTAAGTTAGTCTGTAGAAGAATCTTCAAACACTAATGATGTACTTATAAGATTTTTAGGATATAGTCCTAATACATTTTTATTTAGTTTCATTTCTATCAGAATTTTAAATAGAATCAAATCAAACTTAAATATTAACATTTCCGCCTGAGTAGCCTCAGGTGAAGTACAACTTTATAACTGACTTAAAAGATATATCACAATTGCAAAAAATCTAGAATGCGACGAATGGTGCGAGCGAGGTACTCAGCTTGGTGCTCCATGGGAAGGGGGTTGATTGGCCCTCGTAGCAACCGATAATGGCCATCACCGGGAACCCACGTTCGACGATGGAGACGGACATCGTCATCTTCGCATTGACACTCTTCAAACCTTTCTAGCGCGGCTCCACGAGCAGGAATGAATTCTAAATAAATTACTAAAGCATGTGGGTTAGGAGACAATTGACGATCCCATGCCGAACAATCGACTCGAGTGTGCACCATTCGCTTGGGCGGTTCTTCTTAGCGCAGTCGTTGAGAAACAATCACGTCGAGCGGTGCTTCTTCAAACTCTTCCTGTTCTACTGGTGCAACTGGAGGATTCGAAGGCGTAGCGACATCATCCGCCATGACTAGTTCTCTCCTGCTTCAATAAAAACCAAGAAGGTAGTACAAACAATGTGATACTTGCGGCGGTGAGGCCTTTTTATTTAACAAATTAGGGTAGGCGTAAGGTGTGGGAGTGACGGCGGAACCTCATGAAACTCGAACATCCTAGATCTAATGGATTCATCAAACCCTAATTTCGACAACGGATCTAGAAATATGTGGGGGTTTTTTGTGGTGCAAATTTACTTCCAATTTACTATGTACTACATAGTTAACTAATGCATGGTAAAATAAATAAGTAGGGGATATCAAGAGAGTAAATGGTACAAGGGAATGTTAGTTCAACCATTGAATTAGGCAAATAAGAATTCAAGGACGTTACTAGTTACTACCGATAAACTATCCTAGTAGTTAGTTACTTGAAGTAATTAGGATGAAGAAATAGGATGTGAAGGTCAACGGACGGAAAGGATAAGGATCAAGCTCAAGAAACTTCATCAAGATATCCAAGATAAAGGAAGGAATGAATCCTCCAATCCCATTACTCATGAGGATTGTCATCCTATTTGATTGGAGGATGGAATTTTCCTTGTGTCTCATTGGGCCCAAGAATTCTCATCCTAAACTCAATTGGATGGTAATTTATTCTCAATTCTCATTGGCTCTAGAAGGATGA
>Ga0116227_10013175_pt1 | contig 13110 bp, 10 predicted proteins | sample S1TSphgellanicum_FD_89693 | JGI IMG/M metagenome (GOLD analysis project Ga0116227, IMG submission 89693) | Host-associated microbial communities from peat moss isolated from Minnesota, USA - S1T2_Fb - Sphagnum magellanicum MG | ecosystem: Host-associated > Plants > Peat moss > Unclassified...
TAGTTATGACATTCTTCATTTTGCACATTAAAATTCTTTAAAATTCTTCATTTAGCACCTTGTCATAACATTCTTTACCCGCGAATGTTTACCAAACTACACTGGTTGATCTATAAATTTTTTAAAAATTCTTAAAAATTCTTGCTTCTTTGGGCTTCCATAACATTCTCGCACCAAGAATGTCATAACTATGATGTATGATAGAGATCCCAACAACTAGCATTTTACAATGGAAATCCCACTAACCATAAATTATAATGACCTAAAATGGATGGCTTAGATCCTTTAACATCAATGATTGAAATTAGAATGTGACGAATGGCCTTTTCCCTAAAGAAAAACAGATGGATGAAGATGCCAAATTTTCATCCACAATTGGATGGATAGAATAATTAAAAATAATTATTCATACCTTAGATTGAATAACTAGGATATGCTAGATCTGTAATCCAACGATTGAATGTTCATACCTAATTTTGATAGTCTTGATTGTGAGATCTCATCGATTAGCAATCCTATGATGGAAATCCCATTGATCATTGATCAATTTACGGTTGAAATCTAATATAGGAAACCCTAAGGCGACCTATAAAAAAACAATGCAATGACCATTCTTATTGATGAACAAAATTAATGGATTAATGTAATGCATAATGTTTTGGATAATGGATATTCTTGTGGTGTTCTAAAAAAACTATTGTCTAGTGATAATCATCGTTTTTTTTGCATCACATTATTGGGTGTTCTTGTTAGTGGAACATTCGATTTTTTTCACCATGTCAAAGGTATTTCTTGTGAAGTTTTGTCATTTTTTTTGTCACGTCAAAAACATTGTTTCTTGCAAAGCTTTGTCATTTTTTTTGTGGTCTCAAAGGAGCTATCTCTTGCAAAACTTTATTGATGGTTTTTGTCATGTTGAAGGTGTTTTTCTTGCAAAGTTATGTTGATTTTTTTTGTCTAATCGAATGAATTGAGAGGCTCTATTAAATTCACGACCATTTTCCCTGTTTGTTATCACTTGTGCATTTGTTCTTTTTCTTCATTTTATTTTGTTTTGTTTTGTTTTTTTATTTCATTAATAGTTTTTTTGTTCATTGCGTTGTAGGCATCGGGTTTTTTTTTAAGACAGTTGTGAAAATTTACATTTGTTTGGTTGTATTTTTTATGAATTCGATGTGCTTTTCAATTAACATTTGGTTTTTTGTTGCTTCCTCTTGCTTGTCCTTGGTTTATATTTCTTGTGTTTTGCAAGTGGCAATCCCATGGTATTTATTTGGTATTATTATAATTGGGTGTGATGGATTTTGTAGATAGTTTGTTTATTATTGATGCAGGTGAAGTTGTTGTCGATGATGTTGATTGTGAAGAATTAAATAGTCATTATGGAAATGATTTTTTTTTTTAATGGCATTTGTGATGTAGTTAGAAGTTTGTTCAACTCACTTGTTTAAGAGGATTATTTCGATCCTTGTGCTTATGGAAACAATGGTGATGAGGAAGTGAATCTTGATGTTGATGGTGATGATGATAAGGAGATCAATTGTCGTTTCAAGGATTTGGATTTTCAAGAATTCGAGAATATGAAGGCTAGTGGACATCATCACAACATTCACTTTGAAATCTAGGTTACCAACACCTTGGATACTTGGTGGTAATATAAGAAGTTATATATTTTGAAATTGATTACAAAATTACATGCTTCTAAACCAAAGTTACTTATCAATTATCTTTCAATTTTTTTACTATAAGTGGCAAAGAAGAAGAACAAGCTCTATCCCCCTACTAGGTTTTCTTTCTTGTCTTTTGTTTTTATTTCATTTGTTGGTTATGTGATTTGAATTATGTTATTTGAAAATTTGATGGTCTTGTTTTTATGGCTTGTTTGCAACAATAATCAGATTAGTTTGGGTGTTTAATAAAGTGATATGATAAAAAGAGGATGCACAACTACAAATATTGGCAAGTTGGGGTTGAAATTCAATATATGCATTGATGATGCTTTTGAAAAAGTAAAATTGGCTACAAATGAAGCCCATTAACATATCCATTGTTGTTGGGCTTGTTAGATGTATTACACAATTAAATGTTCTTTTTTTGTCAAAGGAGAGGCTCATGTTGAATAAAAAATAAATGTCAAGTAACATCACATCAAGGTGTCAACCTTTGCTTTGGGTACTATTGCACTTGGAACTTTGATATTCATGGAGCCCAAGACTTAAAGAGGTTCAATGATATTAACTTCTCTTTGCACAAGAATGAATTCGGTCCATTTTTAAAATGATGTTTTCTATTTATCTCTTTTCTTAAGTTTGGGTTTTTATTGTTGGTGTTGAGAAATGTTAATTGTTCTTGTCATTTGTTATGGAAGTTTTTCAAAAAATATATTTTTGTAAATACTAGCAAGGTTAGTCTTAAAAACTAGAAATTTGATTGTTGATCATTGTGTTGTGGAACACCATTAGACAATAGTGACTTGTTACATCATAGATGTCATCAAAATGTACAAAGTGATGATTTTGCATTGGCCCACAATTGATGGTGTGCTTTCACATCGTCCATTTTTTTTCACCCCCAAGGCAAAAGCCTTTAAGATTATAAAACAAATTTGATTCATGAAAACACTAATGGGCAATCCAACATTATTTATCAATTGAATAAGAAGTTAACATATGATATCCCAACCTTGAAAGATAAATGCATTATTAACAAGATTGGGTAGTGCATTACAATTTCAACAATGGTAGAAGCTTTAGTACCAGTGGAATATGGAATCAAAATTTTAAACCATCGCAATGCAAAAAGCTGTGCAAAGTAAATGTACTAATAATTGGTGTTGCTTGATTTTCATTCTTTCTTGTTTTTTTCAAATTTTTTTGTTGTTTGATGAATTGTTGTTTGTGATGCTAGATATGATCAAATGGATAAAAGCATTCAGAGTTGTAGCTTGTAGTGAATTATTTTTTGTGGATTGAACAGAAATCGCCTTCTTACCTATGAGGAGGAGAAATGATGGAAAATTTCTCCATTACCCATGAACAAAACATGCAAAAAAAGCTTTAAATAATTAAATTTCTCCTTTTTTTTGTTTTTTGGTTATGGTTTTTTGATTTGAACTCTAGGTTTTAATGTTCTTTTTGTGTTTTGTTTTGTTTTATTTTTTCATTGAGGTTTTTAAGATATTAATTAATGTTTTTTTTTGCATTGTATTTTCTACCAAGGTTTCCATTTTTTGTTCTACGTTTTCTACCTTTATTTTTTTGGTATTGTTGGTTGCATGTTTAATTATTGATTTTGCTTTGCTTGTTTATTTTCATTTGCAACTCTTTGATAACATCTGCATCTAGTTCAATCACAATAGATGCAAAGCATCCATCCAATAAAAAACATTTGACACCAAGCTCTCAAGTACGCAACTTGAATCATCTAAGTCTACAACAATTACATGTTTGTAGAATGTTGATTTTCAAAAAAATCAAATGCCCATTTATGATATACCACCATGGTCATCAAAACTCAAATACTCAATTCTGACATATAACCACGATTCTCAATTTTTGGAGAAAGTCAAATTAACCGCCAGAAAACCGCCGGTTCTTCCATGAAACCTGGCGGTTCTTTTAAGGTTTTTTGAATTAACTGGAACTGGCAGTTATTTTTTAAATAATCAATGAGCCACACCACATGGATATATAGACCTATATGTAAGGATCGACTCCAACATAGGCGGGTCATGTAAGATAATTCCCAAAATAAGGGGCCTAGGAAAAGGTGGTAGGCAAGTCCGGCCTTGCATTTTGGAAATGTCCTCAACAACCCATGGGTATTACCCGCGGTAAAGTATGAGGCTAAGGTTTTCATAACCTAAACATAAGTAGATCACAATGTGTAAGAGGTGGAGGGTTAACACATCTACTCCTTAAGAGAGTGAGAGAGATCTTACACCTATAAATAGCAATAATAGTGGAAGCTCTTGTAGGCATAAGATCACTCCCTCTTAAGGAATAGGCTTAATATCCCTCCTCTTTTCTAGTAGGGATATTCTCAAACATAAGGGGCCCTCCAAATATGCTAAGAAATTTCTCCAAGTGACTCATGGAAACATTACTCTTTTTCTTTTCTTTTTTAAGGAGAAGTGGGGGTAGAGAGGCTCATAACATTAGTATGGAAATAAAGATTAAGTAGCATCCAATTACAAATTATTTTTTTTGGCCTTTTCTCACACACCCTTCACACATTGTATTGCCATTAAAAAGCTCACAAATTTACATTTTGTGTCATAACAACATTAAAAAAATCCATAATGAATTAAAAACTCCAGAACCGTGTTGCTCAAATGATAGTTGCTGAAATATATGACACAAAATTCCTTACCACAATTTCTCTCTCATTTGAATGATGGGAGCAAATCAAATTGGCTCATTGCCAAAAAAAGGATAATTGAACTTGGGAGGCACCTCATCTAATTAATGCAAAGCACAATAGGTCAAATAGAATTTCTACTTGCATCCAGCCCTTGAAACATTGAGAACCCACAAAAATATTTCAAAAATATCATTCTATATATCTCTAATATATGACTAGGTAGATCAAAATAACCCTTACTATTTATTAGGTTTCAAAATAATGATCTCCCAATAGATTCCCCACCCCAAAAACAATGAACAACAAACATGAGTTTGTTTTAATTTATGAGCCAAAATTTCAAAAAACCCCAAAAAAAAAAAAAAAAAAAAACCCACAAGATATTTTCCTTCTCCCTTCTTTTTTGCCACTGAGAAAATTTGTTATTGTTTTTATTGTTGTGGCAATAGTCTATTTTCATGATTGCTGCCTATTGCTGTTGCTGATGGCTTCTTTTTTATGCAATTTTTATTAATTTCTCAGGAATTCCTCCCCCCCCGCCCTTGCTAGCTTAGCCTTTCCAAGAGCATAAGATTTGGGCGAAGACCTGGGCCATGGTTTTGTTTTGCATTTTGAGGAAGTGGGAAGTGGCTCTTGTGTTGTTGTTGTTGTTGTTGTTGGTGGAGTGGTGAGCTAAAAATTGGTTTGAAAGTTTTGTTGTTGTTGCTGTTTGGGTTTGTTGGGTTTGTGGTTGTTGTTGGATGGATCTGGTGGGATGTGTAGTGCAAGAAGAGAAGAACACAAACCCATGAGCTAACTTAGCATATGGAGTGATGAGATGCAGCTGGCGTTGAAGAAGAAGAAGAAGAAGGTAAAAGGAAGTTCAAGTTCTGAGGGTTTTGCTCCCTCTGTTTCTGGTCTGCTGTTTTTGCCTCATGTAGTAATTATTGTACATGATGGCAGAGAGGATGTTTGAAGCTCTCTACTTTGTTTCTTGAGGTCCCCATTCATGAGGAATCTTTGCTTGCTACTAGTGAAACTTTTTTCCACAGATCTCGTTTCCAAAAATCATGCGGTGATTTTAGATGAGGAGAAGCCCTGGCCTAAACTGGGGTTTTGGAAGAGTTTACTGATTTCCCAAGCTTGTAGACCACAATGGGTTAGATCTGTTTAGGCAGTCTGCACACTCTGGTGCACATTTTTGGGGTGCTTTTCTATGAGATTCTTTCACTTCCTATCCTCCCATTTAGGTTGGATTCGACAGAGTGCAAAAGTGCTTTGTCTATGAGCTGCTGCTGCCGTTTCTCTGAAGATTTTATTTGGGAAGAAGTTAACAACTAGGGGTCTCCCTCTTTGGGATTTTGTGATGTAAATGGGTTGCTAAATCTTTGGTTCCTTTTGTTTGTGGTGGCAGGTGTTGTGTGGGTGGTTCAAGGTGTGAAAATTGGACACATGTCGATGTTGGTATGGAATGGATCAGGTGCACGAGGAGATTCCTTAGAGATTGTGGAACATGAGAGGTCGGTATCAACTAAAACAAGGCCAACAACATCAAGCCTCCTCCCTGTGGAGTTGCCCTACTGCCCTGTATGCTGGGATGGCTATGACCATGGGAAACGAATGCCTCGGGTTCTTCACTGTGGGCACACCATATGTCAGGTACTTTTTTCCTTTTATCATTACTGATTGAAATCATGCCTTCTGGAATGTAGTGTTTATGAGCTGCAAGTATCTAGTATTTGCCTCATGTGCTTGCAGTATAGATGTAGAGAGATCTAGATTCTCTTTCCAAAAGAAATCAAATTTCGTGATGGGTATATGGGAAACTAGTAATGCATTGTGAAAGGCAGTTAGAAGATTGTGCACTGAGTGTCCAATGGTGCAAGCTCAGGTAATGGATGTACAGCATGCTGAATCTCTTCAAAAGAACATGCCCTTAAAAAAACTTTCAGTGTTGTTTCTCTCTTCTCTTCATCTTTCCTTGTTTAGTTATCTTCTGGGTTTCTATTTTCCCCTTAAATTCTTCTTGGTTTCCTTTGTCATCTCCATCTCTTTTATGTTTTGTTGAGTCAAAAACTCAACTCAACCAAGTGACCCCTGCTGTAGTCAAGTTGAATACCAAAAAGTTATCCATCTAAAATATGCATCTTTCTTTTCCAGGATTGCCTGGAGCATCTGTTCTTCGATGCAGGTTTTGCACAGCGATGTGTGCGCTGTCCAGAATGCCGGGGGATGTGTGTGTGGAGGGGCCAGCAGCTTCCAAAAAACTATGTACTCCTCCAAATTCTAAGCTCCTGTTCATCTACCCAGGATTCCTCAAACACCCAAAGGAAGTGTTCTGCACCAGCTGCAGTTCCAGTGGTCTTACAATTGTCTCATCTTTTCTCCACCATTATCACGCATTATGTGAGCTTTGGGATAATACCAAGCATTGTTGTGATCTTGGAGCGTAAGCTGTGGGAAATCACACGGGTAATTTTTGCAACAACGGCAATGCTCATATTCATACCACTTTCACTCACACACATGGTGCTGGCTTGGTGGACGGCCACAATTGGGTTTTGTGTGTTTCTATGGTCTTCACTCGGGAGTATGGGCATTGCAGTCTTCATGTTCTTCACTTGCTGTAATTTTCATCTCTTCCATTTCGTGCTTGAAATAGGTGCAGCTCATTTTCATCGACTCCGATGCAAGTGCTCCCACCTCAGATTTGCCTCGTCTCGGTAGATGCTACTATTATGGAACCAAGCATTGACTAGGTGAGTTAAGACAACCTCCAAAGCTAGAATCTCTCTGCATGGGTGAACCCTATTTCAACTTGACTACTAAGTTAATACCATAGGGGTGTGATCTGGAACCTGTAGTCTCATGTACCAACTAGTCTAAGCCAAACCAGGGACAACATTTGTTAAGCACTTTTAAGTGTGGGATGTTATTGATTTCAGTTATTTATTTCCTACTTGCCTACTCTTATTTATGCTCAGATGAGTTGTAGAATTATTTGAGAAAGTTGGTTGTTTTCCTGATAGTTCTTTTGCTTTGAAATGAGATGATTGTTCATAACAAGAATCAGAAACTCATTGTCTAAAAATGGTGACATGTGACCTTGTTTTCCTCAAAAATATGGAAACTTTTGCATTTTTGTTCCAAGAAAAGGATTTTTGTACCATTCATGAAAAGTGTGCACTCATTAACATTTTTGACACTCGGGACAAAAATCTATTATTGAAAACATACTTACCAATGTTGGTTACATTAGGTCTAAGTCTGGGTCTAAGAACTAAACCTCATGGGTCTCCATGGACTTGGACCCATGTTAAAATTGGAGCTAGTGGCTCAACATGAACTCAAACTTGCCTTAGATCCAAATCCAATCAATATACATGGAGGTAGTGTGGCCTAAAAGAGAGGGTCACCACAAAATAGCAAGGCATTCTATAGATAAGCATAAAATGCCAAAATGCGTGGCACATTATAGTCTGGATCATAAAAATCTTGGTATTTGGATGAATCAAAACCTATGTTTACACCCAACTAAAAGTTCCTATGAACCCAAATCTAGTCTTGCCTAATCCACAATCAAAACATTTAATTTAAACAAATAAAGGAGGTTTAGCCAAGATTAGGTCACTCAATGTTCCCTCAGTCCATTTGAGTTGCTAAATCCCACCTCTAATGTATGCAAGGTGTTTTTTGCTACATAATAGGGTTTGCTATTTGTTCTCGCTATAACAAATCAAATCCCTTCTAAAGCTTCTGCTTATGGTGTATGGCTCCAACTTGGATGTAGTTCATTAAGTTCTTATGAACCACTACTAGAGTGAATAAAAAGCTTTCCAAAATCAAGTTGGATGGTTAATGTTCTAGGTATGCATTCCAACCTAAATTTTGAGTCTTTGTTTCCTCCCCAAGTAGGATACCTTTAAAGGTTTCTCATGCCCAACATCCCATCATCCTAGCCTCAACTTTAGTATTGTGTAACAAGATCACCCATACTACATGAAGCTTGAAATCCCAACAAATGCATTCCCCTATAGCTCGGACCACCTAGAGTTTTCATCAACTCTTGGCACCAACCCCTCATACTTCTTGCTACAAAAATAACCAACATCCTATCAGCTATTAACGTAGTGGAAGAAAAACTAATAGCTACCCCCTAATCAACACAACACCAATCCTAACATCCTTAAACAACCAGAATGTCAAATCATTTAACTCTTTTTTTCTCCTTTTCAAGCTCTAGTGCCCTTCTCAAAGTCAATATGTAGCGCTTCATCCTCCAACAATCCCACGCAGTAATCCAAGCAAGCAAAAATCCATCAATCCTCATGAAAAACTAAAACCAAACACAAATAAACATGAAGATTCACATTCTAAAATCAAGGAAACAAAATGTCTCCTTTTTTCGTTTCCATGAATGCACAACCTGCAATCATAAAACACACAAAACAAAACATATTATTCCTAGCTTCATATTGTTAGAATGCACATTTCAATCATTGTGCTCCATCAACTACCGATTTAGGGTAATCCTTTTGTAACTTTTTCATTTTAGGGCCCCTTTTAAGTCACATGTGTGGCCATTCCCAACATAGAAAATCTATGTCCTCATAGATTGACACCTCAAGTGGCATGATAAATCTATAGATCCCATTTTGCTCTTTGCTAGTCTAACCATCCTTGTCCTTGAAAATACAAATTATGGCACCATCATCTTGTTCCTGACATCCCTTCCCATCTTTGTAACCAACAAACAGGTAAAGTCTTTCCCAACCTGCTAGAAGATATTTCTTCTTAGCTAGTTTCTTCATCTTTACTGACATTTTTCCATTTTCAAAAGAGTGGAACATAACTCGACCCTTCCTAGCTGCATAGGTCCTTTTCTATTTGTTTTGTGCTTGATCAACATTTTGTAACAAAGCCTCATGAAGTTGAACCACCAACTTCATTTTAAATACCATCTGTAATTCCATTTCCTCATTAGTAATATAATCTTCCACTATTTGTGTCAAATTCCTCAATCAATTATCTATGGTCAACCTTGGAGTCCTATTAGTTAAAATCATGTAAGGTGAATATTTAGTGTTCGCTTGAATGCCACAACGAATCCATCACCATTCGTTCATAGTGAATAGTAGTGAACTTTTTCTTCACACAAACAAATGGCAATTTAGAATTCACTTTTCCCAGAATTAGTTCCCAACTTTGAATTACCGAATTTGTTTCTCTTGTTGTTTCTAGTAACATGTCATTTATCACCTTTGATAAGGTAAAAAAATTGATAAGGTATCTCAGGAAATTTAGTGTTGTTGGTCACAAACCTAACATCATTTTCCATCACATTGTTAAAGGAGGACATCATGTGATCAGGCATCTCAACTTGAAAATCCTCATTGTCTTCATAAACAAACATTGAATTTTTATTCAATGCATCAACATTAAACTGCTTGCTTCCAAGCCGGTGGACAATCTTGAAGTGGAAATCATGTAACATAGAAGGCCTTTTATTTGCATCAAAGACTATAATGAACCACTCCAAAGGTGTATGATCAATTTATAAATAAAAAAATGTTTGGTGTTTGAAATGCATAATTCCCCAAATAAATGCATAACATTCACCTTCCATGGGGTGCTAGCATTTTTGCAAAGGCGTCAACATCTTACCAACATATGCAATTACCTATTCATGTTTTCCATTCTTTTGAGATAGAATTGCCCCTATTCCTTTTATTGACCAATTTACGTCCAATATGAATGTCTTCAAAAAATCAAGCCAAGTCAATATGGATGTTTTTAATAATTTTTGCTTCAATGTTTCAAAAGAAACCTAACACCAAGGTGTCCACTGAAAAACCAATTTTTTTTTTTTGGTAAATCAAATAGAGGTTTAACAATCTTGGCATAGCCTTGTATGAAGGCCCTATAATATCAGACCTAAAAACGCTTGAACATTGGTAACTTTCATATGAGTTGGGAACTTGGATACAACATGTACCTTGATTGGATCTAGTCTTGTTCCTTGTTGATTAACCACATGAATCATAAAAATGATCTCCATGGCTCCAAAACAACATTTACTTAGGTTCAACTTCAAGTTGACAAATCTTAGTCTTTCAAAGACCAACCTGAGGTGATCCAAATGGTCACTCCAATCACTACCATGGATGTTGACTTCATCCACAAATATCTTGAGAAATTGATCAATCCAACCCTTGAAAATTTCAGCCATTATACGAAAAAAAAGTGTTTGTTGCATTTTTCAAACCAAATGGCATAACATTCCATTCAAATAGTCCAAACTTAGTGATCATAATAGTCTTTCATACATTTTCATCCAACATTTTAATTTGCTAGAATCCCGACTACAAATCCAAAGCAAAAAACCGTGAAAACTTGCCAAGTTGTGATAAAACATCATCAATTAGTGGCATAGGAAAAGAATCACACCTAGTCTGAAATTCAAAGGTCAATAATCTCCACAAAACCTTCAATTTTTGTCTTTCTTTATTGGTAGAGTAACCCTACATGCATATTCAAACATGCTCTTACGCATCTTTCCCAATTGAACAAGCACTTGGATATGATAGTACACCTCCAGTTCTTCCCAAAAAGATAACCTACTAGGCATCATCCTACGGGGAGGGAACCCCTATGTGTCAATGGAGTGTTTTCCCATGTTACAAGTACCCAACTCTCCCTTATGCCAAACAAACACATCTTGAAATTCTTGTAATAAATCAAGAAGTTCTCCATGTTGTAACATTGTTAATTCATAATTGAATTGCATTTTGGAGCATATTTCTATCCATATGTCTCCATCATCCAACATGTTTGTAGATGGTTCTATTTCAACAATATCAAGAACAGATGGTGGGGATTTGCTAATAGAACCTATTGTACGTTCCTCTTCTTCTATCTTCACCCACAATATTTAACCTAAGTCATTTAGGTTCTAGCCATGTGGAATAACTTAAGTGGTTAATGTTTAAATGTCATGTCACTTAACCTAGGTGGCCAATGTCTAAATGCCATGTGGCTAAGCTTAAATGGCCAATGTTTAATTGTGACATGGCATAACTTAGGTGGCCAATGTTTAAATGTCATGCAACATAACTTGGGTGGCCAATGTCTAAATGCCACATGACATTTAGTTAATCAAAACTATGTTTGACCAACAATCAAGGTTTGACCAGTCACCTTAATGACAACTACATGAAATGACCCATAGAACCATTAATTATACATTTGCTGCCCAGGCATTTTAAAAAAACCACACAAAAAAATTGAACCAAACCACCCAATTGCCTATTTAGTGGTTTTTTATCCCATTGCGGACCAACCATTACTCTAAACCACTAAGCCTACTAGAAATTCACTATAGTGGTACCATTGCAAAATGAATGGTTTGCATAGTGATTTAACCACATGTTTTCTAGTAATACAACTAGTTTTGATATTTCCTACCCACCTATGTTACATAACAACCAAGTTAAGCTAGTCCTATAATTACCACATTGTGGTTTTGAAATATTTCACTAATAATATGACCATAACAAATTAGATTATTTAAGGATAAATATAATAGTAAATATGAAATTAAAAAATGGGAATTTTTATAGACAAATTGATTAAAATGAAGTTGGGAAAACTTGTAATTCGATTTTATATCATGTTATAATGATTGTGGTACAATGATGATAAATGATGGAAATATATTTTGTCATGCCATGAAAATGCACATAGGTGAAGTCATTTTATTTAGATCTTAAAAAAATTACATTTTGTAAGAATTTATAGACAAGATACCAAAATGCACTTAAGAAGTTTTTTCATCATATTGAATAGGTGATTCCAATTGTTTTGAAATATAAGGACATCATATGCATTTTTTTTTATAGAAATTACTATTTATATAAATATATGGAATACATTAAATCAAAATAAATAATTACATATGGAATAATGTAATTGTGAATGGTTATTGATGAAAATGCATAAAAACATATTTGACATATCATAAACTTGCATACATTACATTAAAAAGGTGAAAGCACATTATGATGACTCCCCTTGGGGCATTTTTGGATTTAATATTATAATACATATAATATAATTGTTTCAAAAATATGGTATATTTAATTTTGGGTATCAATTTTGGTTTTTGGCCCTTATAATGATTATTTTTGCAAAACTAATGTTATGTAATATTATTTTAAAAATAATAATAAGTTTCATTATTTATATTGAAAGATTCATGATTCAAAATATTCATTGGTATAATGGGGCCACTATCTCATTTTGATTACACTAACTTAAAGGTTTCATTATTCATTAAAATAATCAATTTTAATGGATTTAAAAATATTTCCCATCTAACTTTGCTTGTGAATATGATTATTTATCAAAATCTTAATTTATCATACATTTATCACATCTTTGAAAAAATTTAGTTGTTGAGATGAATTTTTAAAAATTAATCACATGGTATCCAAACATGGTTCAAACTATGTGAAATGGCATAGTTCAATGTATCTTCATTGACTTTCATGAAGATTATAAATCATTTAAATTATTTTTGGAGTATTTTGGTGGTTTTGGATACATAGGTACACTACATTTGTTTCCACAAATACATTTCAATCTTCCACTTTATAAAATGAAATGAAATAGTTTTTTTTTTTTTTTTTTTTCTTATTTTTTTTTTTAATATTTTTTTAATATATTTTAAAAAAATATTTTAAAAAAATTTTAATAATTTAAAATTTAATA
>Ga0116227_10013177_pt1 | contig 13107 bp, 14 predicted proteins | sample S1TSphgellanicum_FD_89693 | JGI IMG/M metagenome (GOLD analysis project Ga0116227, IMG submission 89693) | Host-associated microbial communities from peat moss isolated from Minnesota, USA - S1T2_Fb - Sphagnum magellanicum MG | ecosystem: Host-associated > Plants > Peat moss > Unclassified...
CGGACCCGAGTAAGAACTGAACGGATATGCTGCTTTCGAATCGCCCCGGCTATGTCATATCCGGCTCCGCCCATGCGGCGCTGCTGGTCGCGGCATTGCTGAGCTTTTCGCAGACCCGGAAGTTCGACGACGCGCAGGAATCCGTGCCGGTCGAGATGGTCACCGACCAGCAATTCAACGAAGTGATGAAAGGCGAAAAGACCGCCAAGGAAGTCAAGCAGGCGCCGAAGGCCGATAAAGTTGCCGCCATCACGGAAACAAAGCCATTGCCGCCGGTGGCAGAGGCGAAGCAGGATATTCCAGTGCCGCCGCCGCCCTTAAAGCGCGAGCTCGACCCAGGCGAAGCCGAGACGCGTGACGTTCCCACACCGCCGCAGCGCGCCGCGGAATTGACGCCGCCGCAACCGCCCAAAGCAGAGCTTAAGCCGCAGCCTGTCAAGACGCCTGCGCCCCCGGCACCTGAAAAGCCGCCGATGGAAGACGCGGAGGCGGAGATCCCGAAGCCTCCGCGGCGGCCCGATCCGCCGAAGGAACAGCCCAAAAAAGAAGAGCCGCAATTCAAGCCGGATCAATTGGCCAAACTTCTCGACAAAGAGAAGGAAAAGGATCAGCAGAAGCCGGTTGAAAAACCTGTGGCGAAGCCGAAGTCGGGCGATGAAACTGAACAGACCCATTCGTTTAATTTATCCGACATTAGCAAGCTTTTGAGCAGAGAGCCGCCGCAACGCAAAGCCTCGACGGGGAGCCAATTGCAGCAAGTCGCTTCGCTCGGCGCGCCCAATGCGAACGCGGCCAAAATGTCGCCGTCGATGTGGGGCCAACTCGATGCGCTGCTGCAGGATCAATATAAGCAATGCTGGAGTTATATCGGTCTTTCCAATCAACCGAAATATATCCCTGAGATCCAGGTCGAATATGCGCAAGACGGTTCATTGATTGGCCAGCCATCTTTGATGAACCCGCCGTCCGACCCAGTCTCACGCAATCTTGCCGAAAGCGCGCTCCGCGCGGTACGCCGTTGCAACCCTCTGCATATTCCAGCGCTCTACCAGCCATTCTACGATCAATGGAAAGGCCGGATCGTGCGCTTCGATCCGGATGAAATGTCATGATGCCAAGGCATTCTTTTGATCAGTATCGTTGCCGGTCAGCGGCCGCCGCGGCCTTCCCTTCGGCCTGATCTCAACCGTTCCCGAGCCAAGGATAAGAACGAAATGGTTTTTTCACTCACGCGCCGTTCCGCTGCGGGACTATTGCTTGGCACGGCGCTTTCGCCGGCTTGCCCGGCCTTTGCGCAAGAACGCTATCTCGATGTGCGGCCGGGCGGCCAGTTCAAGCCGGTGGCGGTCGCTGTTACGAATTTTGGCGGCGAGGCAGCCAACGCGGCGCAGCTCACCACGATCATCACCGATAATTTCCGGCGCTCGGTTTTCCTGGTGCCGCTCGACCAGGCCTCTTTCCCGGAGCAGATCGCCAATCCCGATCAGCCGCCGCGGATGGATGCCTGGCGTACGATCAATGCGCAATTCATTGTTACCGGGCGCGCCGGGCGAAGCGGCGACGGGCGCTCGCAAAGCGAGTTCCGGCTGTGGGATGTCTCGACTGGCACGCAGGTGGCAGGCCAGCAATATGTCACCGATCCGAATAATTCGCGCCGAGTCGCACATATTATTTCAGATGCGATCTTCACGCGGATCACCGGCGAAAAAGGTTTCTTCGATACACGCGTCGTTTTCATTGATGAGACAGGCCCGGCGGAGCGCCGCCGTAAAAGGCTCGCTATCATGGACCAGGATGGCGCCAATGTGCGTTATTTGACGCGCGGCGACGATCTCGTCGTGACGCCGCGTTTTTCGCCGTCGTCGCAAGATGTCACTTATATGTCCTTCGGCACGGCGGATCCGAAGGTGCTGCTCCTCAATATTGAGACGGGCCAGCGCGAAGTTGTCGGCAATTTTCCAGGTATGACCTTCTCGCCGCGTTTCTCTCCGGATGGCCAGAAGATCGTGATGTCGCTGGCGCAAGGCGCTTCTTCCAACCTCTATACGATGGATCTGCGCTCGCGCACGACGACACGGATTTCGGATTCTTCCGCGATCGATACGTCGCCTTCTTATTCGCCAGACGGACAGCAGATCGTCTTCGAGTCGGATCGTGGCGGCTCGCAGCAGATCTATCTCATGCCGGCGGGCGGCGGCGGTGCCAAAAGACTCTCATTTGGCGATGGCCATTACTCGACGCCTGTCTGGTCGCCGAAGGGCGATTACATTGCCTTTACGCGGCAGAAGAGCGGGACTTTTGCTATTGGCGTGATGAAGCCCGATGGTTCGGGCGAACGCATCCTGACCGAAGGCTTTCATAATGAAGGGCCAACCTGGGCACCGAACGGGCTCTTTTTGATGTTCTTCCGCGATCCGGGCGGCCAGTCGGGGCCTAAGATTTTCATGACCGATGTGTTTGGCCGTCAGGAGTTTCAGGTGCCGACACCATCCTATGCCTCGGACCCGGCCTGGAGCCCCCTGTTGAACTGATGAAAGACTCTTTGTTCCGTCGCCTCGCTCCTGTTCTGTTTTGCTTGATAGGCATCGGTTTCGCGTCAACAGCCATTGCCGCGGATTGCCTGCGTTATGAACCCGCGCCGGTGTCTCTGACAGGCACGATTGCGATGAAAGAGGCTTACGGGCCTCCAGGCTATGGCGAGGATCCCGCGCATGATGCGAAGGAGCAATATCCTGTTTTGATTCTGGCTTCGCCGATCTGTGTCGCCGGCTATCCCGACGATGACATGAATTCCAAAAACGAAGTTGATCAAACGGCGGTACAGATGGTTTTCATCGGCAGCCGTTTAGCGCCACAGCTCATCGGTCAAAAGGTCACTGTATCCGGTAATCTCTTTCATAGGAGCAGCGGCCATCATCACACAAATGTGCTCATCAAAATCAGCGAATTCGCCGGGCATAAATAGGCGGTTTGATGGGAGGGATTACGCCCTCTGTCCAAACAGAATCTTCTTCGCCTCTTCATCCATCGGCGGCTGGGCCGGATTGATGGCCTCCGCCTTGGCATAGGCGCGCTGTGTCGCGGGCCGTGCTTGGATCGCTTCGAACCAGCGCTTCAGATGCGGGAAGTCTTCCAATTTCTGGCCTTGCCGTTCATAGGGAACGACCCAGGGATAGGCGGCCATATCGGCGATTGAATAATCGCCAGCGAGAAAGGATTCTTTGGCAAGGCGCTTGTTCATCACGCCATAGAGCCGGTTGGTCTCATTCACATAGCGGGTGATCGCATAGGGGATTTTTTCGGGCGCATATTGCGAGAAATGATGGTTCTGTCCGGCCATGGGGCCAAGCCCGCCCATTTGCCAGAAGAGCCATTCGAGCGTGGTGGTCCGCCCGCGCATATCCTGCGGAATAAAAGAGCGAGTCTTGTCTGCGAGATAGAGCAGAATGGCGCCTGATTCAAAAACAGAGATGGGCTCGCCGCCATCGGCGGGATTGCGATCCACGATGGCAGGCATCCGGTTATTGGGTGAGATCGCGAGAAACTCTGGCGTGAATTGCTCGCCCTTGCCGATGTTGACGGGATGGATCTCGTAATCGAGCCCTGCCTCTTCGAGGAACATCGTGATTTTATGGCCGTTCGGCGTGGTCCAATAATAGAGGTCGATCATGCCGTTCCTCCTGTTTTGCCTATTTGTCTGAGCTTATGTATATGCTCCGCTGACCAATAAAAGCTCAGGCACTTTGTTTTAAAACCGGTTTTATATCGGTTCCGGTGAAGTCATTTCCCTTGAACAAGAGGGGCGCGTTCATGGTTTTCGCGAGCGCATAGGCTGCGCAATCGGCAAGGTTGAGCCGGGCTTTTGGATCGATGCCTTTGCCATAGCGATGAAAGGCAGAAAGCGCCGCATGTGCTTGCGCCTCGTCGAAGGCGATAATTTCGAAATCATTATCGATTTGAAGAAATCGCCACATTTGGGCAGCAGCGGTAGCACCACGGCGCGCCCGCGTTACAATTCCGGTTTCGTAAACATTGATGGCTGAAATCAATAATTGATCTGCATTCTTAATCGCTGTGGCGAAAGTCGCTGCGTCTGGCTCGGCTTCAAAAATAGCGATCAGGGCAGTGCTATCGACAACGATCATAGAGCGTTGAGATCATCCATGATTTCGCGTGGAGTGCGCGTGTCAAGAAGCGGCATAGCAGCCATTTCAGCACCCAAGGCAAGCATATCTTCGACGCTCATGCGGCGGCGATGCGATTGTTTTGAAGACACGCCTGTGACCCGCGCTCTCTCCTCAAGCGCTTGCCGAACCGCATCCTCAATAGAGAGATTCTGCGCTTCGGCTAAGCGCTTCGCTAAAGCTTCTGTTTCTTGAGATAGGCTGAGCATATTCAAAACTTATCATTTTTCAGGACAAAAGCTTCAACGCCTCTTTCGAGATTATACTTACGGCTCCAGCACCGAATCCCAATAGAGATAATCCATCCAGCTTTCATGCAGATAGTTCGGCGGGAAATGCCTTCCATTTTGATGCAGATCGCTGATCGTCGGTTGATAGGGCATTTTCGCCGGCCACATGCGGGCGACATCGGGAAGCCGGTCGCTCTTGCGCAAATTGCAGCAGGAGCAGGCGGCGACGACATTTTCCCAGGTCGTCGTCCCGCCCTTGGACCTCGGTATGACATGGTCGAAGGTGAGATCGTCGCGCGCCCCGCAATATTGGCAGGTGAAGCGATCGCGCAGGAAAACATTGAACCGCGTAAAGGCGGGATGGCGCGACGGCTTGATATAGGTCTTTAAGGAAACGACCGACGGCAGCTGCATCTCGAAGGTCGGGCTTCGGACCGTCTTATCGTAAAGGGAGACGATGTTCACGCGGTCGAGGAAGACCGCTTTAATCGCATCCTGCCAGGACCATAGAGACAAAGGATAGTAGCTCAAGGGCCGGAAATCGGCATTGAGCACGAGAGCCGGACATGCTTCCGGCGATACCGTAGGCTGGAAGTGAACCGTCAATTCCGGCACCCCGTTCCTGCGGACCCAAGCTTTTGGGCCCGGTTACCTTGATCACCTCATTCTATAGAGTCTCATGACCTTGTTGTGAAGGCCAGATTGTCGCAGGGCAGCAATGGACTTCGCAAGGGCGAAGGCGCGTTGGCCGCGTTCCATGAGAGAAATCAGCGGGTCGGGACGGGAGTTCCGCCGCGATAATCATAAAATCCACGCTGCGCTTTGCGCCCGAGCCAGCCAGCCTCGACATATTTCACGAGCAGCGGACAGGGCCGGTATTTCGAATCGGCGAGACCTTCGTGGAGGACCTGCATGACGGACAGTACGGTATCGAGGCCGATGAAGTCCGCGAGCTGCAAAGGCCCCATCGGGTGATTGGCGCCTAGCCGCATGGCCGTGTCTATGGCGTCAACCGAGCCAACGCCCTCGTAAAGTGTATAGACCGCTTCATTGATCATCGTCAGCAAGATGCGGTTCACGATGAAGGCCGGGAAATCCTCGGCGACGGTGACGGTCTTACCGAGCCGCGCGATCAATGCCTTCGCCGTTTCGAAAGTTGCGTCTTCCGTGGCGATCCCGCGGATCAGTTCGACAAGCTGCATGCGTGCCACGGGATTCATGAAATGAATACCGATAAAGCGTTCTGCGCGATCCGTCACTGAGGCAAGCCGCGTGATCGAGATCGAAGATGTATTCGTCGCCAAAATCGCATCCGGTTTGAGCGAAGAACACACGCCTGCGAAAATCTTGCGTTTGAGCTCTTCATTCTCAGACGCGGCTTCAATCACGAGATCGCAATCGCCAAAGCCCGCATAATCATTGGAAGAGGTGACGCGCTTGAGCGCGGCGGCGCTTTCAGCCTCGTCGATCTGCTGGCGTTCGACCTGCTTTGCCAAATTGCCGGCAATCGCCGCGATCGCTGCCTCGATCCGTTCCGGGCTGACATCGTGAAGCACGACATCAATGCCCGCGACCGCGCAGACCTGGGCAATGCCGTTACCCATCTGTCCGGCGCCGATAACGCCGATTTTGTGAATTTCCGCTATGGCCATCGTCCGAACCTATATCATTAATGCAGCGGCAGCGAAGAAGATTTCATAAATGGTTGAGAGCCGGGCTTTTGGCAGCCGAAGCTCAAGCATGATCTGATCGAAGTCAGCGTAAATACGCCAAAAGTCGCAATCCGAGTTTATGTTCATCCTCTTGATTTGGCGAGTTCGTCGCGCAGCGCAGGTAAAACCGTGAAAAGATCATCGATAAGCCCATAATCCGCGACTTGGAAAATCGGTGCCTCGGCATCTGTATTAATTGCAACGATCACCTTCGAGTCTTTCATCCCGGCAAGATGTTGAATCGCTCCGGAAATGCCGGCGGCGATATAAAGGTCTGGTGCGACGATCTTTCCGGTTTGCCCGACTTGCCAATCGTTTGGCGCATAACCGGCATCCACCGCCGCGCGCGAGGCGCCGATGGCCGCGCCAAGTTGATCTGCGACAGGTTCAATCAAAACCGTGAAGTTCTCGGCACTTGCAAGGGCGCGTCCGCCCGAGATGACGATCTTTGCGCCCGAAAGCGGCGGCCGCGCCGAGACTTCAAGCTTTTCGTCCTTGAAAACGGAGAGACCAGGATCGCCGGCGGCGGCGATTTTTTCGATGGGCGCCGCGCCAGTCTCGCCTGCCGCCTGGAAGGCGGCGGTGCGCACCGTGATGACTTTCTTTGCATCGCGTGATTGGACTGTCTGGATGGCGTTGCCCGCATAGATTGGCCGCTCGAACGTATCGGGCGACACGACTTTGACGATCTCGGAAATTTGCATCACATCGAGAAGCGCTGCGACGCGCGGCATGATGTTTTTGGTGTTGGACGTCGCGCCCGAGACCAAAGCATTATAATCTTTGGAAAGGCCCGCGATGAGAGCCGCCGCCGGCTCGGCCTGGACGTGCGCATAGATCAGATCGTCGGCGGCGAGCACCTTCTCAACACCATCCAGCTTGGCCGCTGCCTCCGCCGCCGCGCCGATCCCGGAGCCGATGACAAGCACATGGACAGGCTCGCCCAAAGCCTTGGCGGCGGTGAGGGCTTTGGCTGCGGATTCATCGAGTTTGCCGCTATTGGAATCGGCGAAGAGCAGAGTGGTCATGAGAGGACTCCCGCTTCGTTTTTAAGCCGGTCGACAAGTTCCGCCACGGAAGTCAGCTTGACCCCGGGTTTGCGGCCAGCGGGTGCGACAGTGTTCAAAATCGTCAGCCTGGCTGTGATGTCAATTCCAAGCTCGGCCGGTGTCTTTTCCTCGATTGTCACCTTCCGCGCTTTCATAATATTCGGCAGCGAAGGATAGCGCGGCTCATTGAGGCGCAGATCCGCCGTGACGATCGCGGGCAGTTTGAGGGAGAGCGTCTGCAAACCGCCGTCCACTTCACGCGTGACCTCGACATTGCCGCCATCGATGGCGACTTTAAAAGCAAATGTCGCTTGACCCCAGCCGAGCAAAGCAGCGAGCATTTGTCCGGTCTGATTGCAATCATCATCAATGGCCTGCTTGCCAAGGATGATGAGCCCTGGCTGTTCGGCTTCGGCGACCACCTTCAAAATCTTAGCGACGGCCAGAGGTTCGACAGGCTCATCGGTCTTGACGAGGATCGCGCGATTGGCACCGAGCGAAAGACCGTGGCGTAACGTATCGGCTGCCTGTGCGGGGCCGATCGAAACGAGAACGACCTCCGCCGCCCCGCCCTTGTCACGCAGCCGGATGGCCTCTTCAACTGCGATTTCGTCGAAGGGATTGATCGACATTTTGACATTGGCGAGATCGACGCCAGACCCGTCCGGCTTGACCCGGATTTTGACATTGTAATCGACCACCCGTTTAACGGGGACGAGAATTTTCATCGGGCGGACTCCACGCGGCGAGAGAAATCCGCCTTTCCATGGAAACCTGAAAAGCGTACTTCCGCCATGTTTTCATCAGAATTTTATCGCGAAACCGAAACAGGTTTCAGATCTCGCTCAGAAGTACATTTGAAGCGGGATTGCACTTTTGCGCTTGGTAATCGCGGGGCTTGCGCCTGTCAACGCGGCGCAAAAGCCTCTTATCAAGCCTCCGCGCATTCGTTTTTCGAGCGGCCCCTAGCCATTTTGCGACTTTGTCATTGACTTACGGGATGCAAGAGCCCATGAATCATTTATCGATATAAGGCTGTATGTTTAAGCCCTCGCGCAAAAAAATATTTCGATGTTGTGCGCATGCTCAAGACCTCCTCCTCAATTCTCGATCTAAAGTGCGTCTCACCTCGCGTGGGTACGCGTCCGCATCTATCTGCCTATAGGAGTTCATCATGAGCACTGGCACAGTGAAATGGTTCAATGTTGATAAAGGCTATGGTTTCATCCAGGCTTCGGACGGAAGCCAGGACGTCTTCGTCCATATCAGCGCCGTCGAACGGGCTGGCATGCGCAATCTGGTTGAAGGCCAAAAGATCAGCTTCGAACTGACGACCGATCGCCGTTCTGGCAAGACTTCGGCTGATCAGCTCCAGGCCGCTTAAGCCAAAACGAAAAAGCTTAAATACCTCAGCGGCCACGGATGTACTGGCGCTGGAGCGTATAAGGTTTTGAAGGTCAGGATTTTTTCCTGGCCTTTTTTGTTGGAACATCGCGAAAGTTTTCGCGGGTCAAGCGGGCGAGCCTTCTCCCTCTACCGGTTGCCGCCAGGCACCCAGAGAATGTCTGCCTTGCCCTTTTCATTGACGTAGCGGGCTGCGACGAAGAGAAAATCCGAGAGCCGGTTGATATATTGCAGCGCCGCCGGGCTCACGATCTCTGCCGGGATGGCCGCGAGTCCCACCATCAGACGCTCCGCGCGCCGCGCGACGGTACGGGCGAGATGCAAAGCCGCGGCGGCGGGACAGCCGCCCGGCAAAACGAAGGAGCGCAGCGGTGCCAATTCGGCGTTCAGTTCGTCGATTTCGTTTTCGAGCCGGGTGACTTGCGAGGCGACGATCCGCAAAGGCTCATAAGGCGGCTTTTCGGCGGTTTCAGGCATGGCGAGATCTGCGCCGAGATCGAACATATCGTTTTGAATGCGCAAGAGCATGGCATCGAGTTTTGCATGTTCGGCTGCATCCGCTGTCGAAAGCCGTGCGAAGCCGATGGCGCAATTCGCTTCATCGACGGTTCCATAGGCTTCAACGCGAAGATCATTCTTCGGCCGCCGTTCTCCCGTGCCAAGACCGGTCGAACCGTCATCGCCGCTGCGCGTGTAGATTTTAGAGAGAAGGACCATGAATTTTCGTTTGTCCGTCATCGCGGCGCGCGATCTTGATGTCAGCCTCTGAAATAGAGGACGCACATGATGATGATGACGGCTACAAATTGCAGGCCGACGCGCCAGCGCATCAATTTTTGTGAAAGATCGGGGCTTCCACCGCGCATCATATTAACAAGCCCGGCAAAGAGAACCAATGCCACGATGACGACCGCGACGCCAACGATAATATTACCGGTAAGAGGCATGAGGATTCCCGCGAAAGCATGAATCCGGAATTTTGGCCGTCCGGATCAGATCATGCGTGGATAGAGACTTAAACGTAAGCGGCGATACAATCTCAACTGGTGCCGCTTGGAAAGACAAATTCAATAGCGCCGCAGCAGCCGTTCGAGATAGTCGGTCTCCTCACGCGTCCGGTTCGGATCGCTGAGCCTTCTCCGCAATTCATCGAGGACACGCTGGGCGCGCTGCACGGCTGGTGTTCCCATCGGATCGAAAGGTGAGTTGGCGCCAGGATTATGCGTCGAATTAGCGCGCGGCCGTCCCGCCGGATCGGCATCGCCCGAGTCCTCGGATTGCTGGGAAGAGCCCTCTCCCCCTTCCTCGCCGCCTTCGGCCTCACCCTGGCCTTGCTGCTGTTGCTTAAGCTGTTGAGCGAGCTTCTGCGCGCCTTTGCGGAGTGAGTCGAGCGCACGGCCTTGCGCATCGACAGCATCGTTCTCGCCCTCTTGACCTTCGCTGAGCGCTTTTTCGGCGTCTTGCATCGCGCTTTGCGCCTCATCAAGGCCTTGGCCGTCCTGCCCCATTTGTTTCAAGCGCTTCTGCAATTGATCGAGGCTTTGGCGCAAAGCCTGTTGACGCTGCTTAAGCTGCTCCATGCTTTCTTGAGTCTGCTGCCCGCCGCTATTACCTTGCTTGTTTTTCCCTTGGCCAGGGTTCATCTGTGCGTCTTCATCATCCTCGTCTGAATCTTGCGCGGCGCCCGGATTTGGCTGGCGGTTACGGCTGTTTTGCTGGCCTTGCTGCTGCCGCTGCCCGCGTGGCGAGGATCGCGGCTCGTCTTGATCGCTATCGTTGCCTTGGCTCTGCTTATACGTTTCGTCGCGGAGATCCTGCTGATCTTTGCTCATGCGGTCGAGATCGTTGAGCGCGCGGCTTGTTTCGCGTGAACGCTGATCCGTATTCCGCTTGTTCGCGGACTTAAGATTTTCGAGAATATTTTGAAGCTGGTCGAGCGCCTTTTGCGCATCGGCCATATTGCCGGACTTGGCCAAGTCCTGCATGCGGTCGAGCATGCTCTGCAGCTCCTTTGGGGTGACGCTCTTGTTTAGGCTTTGCCCGCGCTCGGGGTTACCGCGCTCGCTCGGGTCGCGCTGCGCAAGCTGATTGACGAACTTATCCATCGCAGCGCGCAGATTTTCCGTGAGTTTGCGGATTTCTTCAGGCGACGCATTGCGCTGAAGCGCGTCGCGCAATTTCTGTTCGGCATCGCGCATTTCGCGCTCCGCATCAGAGAGATCGCCATTTTCGATGCGAAGCGCCATGTCCCAAAGATAATCGGCAAGCGCGATGAGGTCTGCATCGGTTTTCGCCGCGGCCAATTGATCGCTTGCGATTCGTAAACCAAGATAAACGGACGCCTTGGTACCATAGGCTTCGGGCGCGATCATCAGTGCACTCAATGCCGTCTCAACTTGCGTTTTATCGTCAGGCTGCAAGAGAAGATTGCGCCGCTGTTCGGCCAGCGCGCGGGCGAGCGGATTGCTCAGAGGTTTGCGCGGCAGCGTGATTTCGGCAGGCTCACTTTTGCCTTCGTTGCCGCCTTCATCTTTTGCCGAAAGCGTCATGGTCACCCGTAATCCGGCCCAGGGATGGTCTGATAGATCGGCCGTGGTCTCCGCATCTCCGAGACCGCCTGCGCCCGGCGCCAAAGTCAGATCGGCATGTGGCGGATCGACGAGTGAGCGGCCGGCGATGGCAGTGCCATCGGGTGCCTTCGGATTGGAAAACGCAGCCGAGGCGCTGGTCACGCCATAATCATCTGCGAGGCGATAGGCGAGCGTGAGCGTCCCGCGCGCATTGGCTTTCGGGACTTCGGTCAAAGCAATGATGGGCGGCTGGTCGGCGATCGCATGGATTTCGAAGGTGCCTGCCAAGGCGCCAGCGTGATGCAAGGTGAGACCGGCATCGCCGCTCAATAAAAACCGGTGGTCGTCTTCGCCTTGTGTTTGATTAAGGCGTGCTGAATTTGCTGGTTTGCCGGGGCTTGCTTTCGCAGCTGAGGGTTTTGAACCATCACCATCCGCGATCGCGGCTTCTTTAAGTGCGCCATGCGTTTCTATCCCCGTCTCGCCTCCGGAAGACCGCACGATGATGGTGGAACCGGCTGGCGCTTCGATCACCTCTGGATGATCGGTGCTTTTGGTTTCAGGCGCACCAAGATTTAAAAGTACAGGCGCTTTGCCCGTATAGGGCGGCGGATCGATCCAGGCATCGAGCCGGTAGCTGCTGCCGGCGGTCCCCGCTCCCCGCCAGTCGAAGGCGGCTGCGACACGTGCATATTTTTCAGGCCCCGCCAGAAAAGCGCAGGCGATCAAGGCGACAAGCACGGCGGCGCGAAGGCCATAGCGATCGATTTCGACTACGCGCGGCGAGGGTCCGCCGCTGCGCAGTCTGCCAATGAACTGTGCTGCGCGGCGCTTGTGCAAATCCCATAAAGCCTTGGTGACGGGATCGGCATCCGCATTGGCGAGCCTGTCGTCGAGCACCGAAGCTGGCCGGTGCGCGAAGCCCGAGGCTTGGTCGATGCGGTCCAGCGCATCCTTGCGCGAAGGCAGCCTGACCCGCGCCAAGCGCAGCAGTGAAAAACCTAGCAAGGCCGCGAGGGCGAGAAGCAGGACAATCCGGGCTTCATGCGGCACTTCGAGCCAAAGACCAGTCCAGGAGAGGCAGAGAAAAATTCCAATGACGCTTAGCGGAAAGACGAGCCCGCGCCAGATGCACTCGAAGGCGAGCGCCGCCCAGGCCAAAACCACCAGCCGCTCCAGGCGCTTGCTAGAGCCGGGGGAGGTGCTGGCCTCTGAAGAAGACGATGGGTCCAGTTTGGGCCTATCGGATGAATCCTGTCCGCTCAATCGCGTCACCTGTCATTCGATGCTGTCTTGGATCGCAGTCACGGGAGCGTCCCTGACTGATTGGAGACGCACTGCCTGATATAAGGCCAAGATCTGGAAAGTCTGCAAGTTTCCGGAATTATGCTCTACCGCAACCAAGCCGGAATTTTGTCCAGCGCGATCAAATCGTCAAAGCTTCCGCGCGGACGAACGATGGCTGAGTTGGCGCCAGAGACAAGGACTTCAGGCACGAGCAGGCGCGAATTATAGGTTCCGGCTTGAACGGCACCATAGGCGCCAGCCGACATGATCGCGAGCAGCGCGCCCGGCTCTGGCAGCGGCATGGACCTCTCAAGTGCGAGGTAATCGCCGGTCTCGCAGACAGGCCCGACGACATCGACGAGACTTTGCTCTTGCCGGTGCGGCGCCTCGCAGACGCCCAAAATATCGTGATGCGCGTCATAAAGGGTTGGACGCACGAGATCGTTCATGGCGGCATCGACGATCACAAAGGTTCGCGCATCGCCCTTTTTAACAAAAAGCACAGTGGTCACGAGAATCCCGGCATTGCCAACGATCAGCCGCCCCGGCTCCAGGATCAGTTCGCAGCCGAATGCGTTGAAATGACGCTTCACGATCGCCGCGTAGCGATCTGGATGATAGCTCTCTGGATCGTCAACGGCGCGGTAGGGAATGCCAAGGCCGCCGCCAAG
>Ga0116227_10013178_pt1 | contig 13107 bp, 11 predicted proteins | sample S1TSphgellanicum_FD_89693 | JGI IMG/M metagenome (GOLD analysis project Ga0116227, IMG submission 89693) | Host-associated microbial communities from peat moss isolated from Minnesota, USA - S1T2_Fb - Sphagnum magellanicum MG | ecosystem: Host-associated > Plants > Peat moss > Unclassified...
ATAAGGGGGAAGTTCAAAATAAGAAGAAAAAGTTTTTCGAATGGTGTGAGAGCATGAAGAAAATCTTCTTCTTCTATGACAAGAAACATCCCAACTAAAATTAAAATAAAATAGAGAAAAAATGATTTTTTTTTCTTCTTTTTCAATGATGATAAAAAGATGCATAACAAAGAAGAAAATGAAAATGAAAAAGAAAACAAGGAGAAGAAGGGAAAAAAAGAAAAAAAAAAAAAAGAAACAGCTTGGAGAATGTTGAAAAGCTTTAGAACAAAAAACAAAAAAGAAGATGGGGGGGGAAGGCATAGGTAGGCCATAAGGAAATGGGGCATTGAAAAAGAAAATTACTATTTTGTTTTTTTTTTCTTTGACCAAAAATGAACCCAACCACCCCAATACTTTGGAAATTGAGTTTCATTTTGAATCATGAAATCACAAGTAGTGGAGTCATGGGGATGTTGTGCACTCTAACATGTCAACACCTAAAATCATCATTGTCAACATCCATTAACAAAACAACATAACATCTCATAAACCTAATACATCCATCCAAACCAAAACAAGTTCACTTGTAAAAGCACAATAATCCAAGCCTAAAACATAGAAGACAAAACACAAACACCATGTGGAATGAAAAGATGCATAAACACAAGAAAAACCTACAAAACATAACTCATTATGCTTTGGAATTTCAACTCACAAAAGGATTATATCCCAAACACGAAATGTTTGAAATTGTGTTCCCATTGGAACCAGTTCCAACCTCAATTACCCTAATTACCTATGGTAATACGATAACTAAGATTAAAACATGCAACTACCATAAAACTTATGACAAGGTTGGATATCTTAGGTCGTGTTTACAATGGGCAAGGTGAATCAATGAGGTGGATTCAACTATCACCATGTCCTTGGTCCCTTATTCACCTTCCTTATTCATTAGATGGGTTATCTCCTAAGTTTTTTTTTAACACAATGGGCCATTTTGATTGACCCATCACCAAAAAAAATTCAAACTTGGGATAGCCCCTTCACTCCATGACACAACTTCTCATTGGTTGCATGTAAATTTTATTTTTAAAATTGACTACCATTATTTTTGGCCTAGACTAATAACCATTCCTAAAAACACCTTACCTATTTTGGGAATGCATCGAACCTAAAGGCCTTCCAATGTACACCCAAAAAAAAACATGACCTAATTTCTCCTTTGGAAAAGGTGATCTTCTAAGCTTGGATTCATAGTATTTTAAAAATATGTAAAATACCTTTAAGTTGGCATAGTCAAATTACATTTATTTTTTATGTTGGGAAAAGGTAGGTCCCATTGAATGATTTGTTGTTTTCTAACATGAAAGCTCAAGCTATCGCCCTTGTTCCCATGCTCACAAAAAACATAAAAAAACAATAACTTGATGTAAATAAGAGGTTACTCGATAATGATGTGATTATTTAAGGGGTTAAAATAAGTAATTTATTAAATTAAGTAACATTATTTTAGGTAATTTATTACATTAGATGGTGAGGTGCCATAATTTAATAATGGTTTATGTATGATTCAAGGTGAGTTATCATTAACTAGTCATGGCACAAATCAATATGCACAATTCAATGATAACTTACTAAAAAAGTTATGACACAAATTAATATGCATGACTTAAAGATGGTGGCATAGTAAAAACATTGTGACATAAATTAATGTGCATGTTAAATGGCTTGATAAATCGTCTAAGGTGTAAAGCTTTAAGAACTTTCTTGTTTAATTTTTTATTGTTTAGTATATAAGTGCATGTTTGTGACTTATTGAAAGCACCTTCATTTAACTAGAATGAAACTTGTTGTAGAATATTAAAAATTTCATAAAATATATTTGAAAATTAAAAATTAAAAGAGTGGTTAAAGAATGTTCAAAATTTTATGCATAGTTTTGTGAATGTGTAGAATCCACAATAAGAAAAATGATTATTGCATAATAAACATGCATAATAAATAAATAAAGATGTGAATAAAACATTTATGAAACTAATAAAATAAATCCCAATAATATATTAATAAAAATACATAGTTTTGGTCCTTTAACCATTTGCTCTTTACATAACCATCCTTTGGACTACTCTTCCCCTACAACTACCCAATCCTTGACAAACATGGGATAAATTATATGTTCCAATAAGTTTTGAAGTACAAAATTTGATTGACACAAATCTTTGTTTTCACATCGTCTAATTATGTTCCAAAGAAAAGAGGTTTCAAAACTCAATCCAAATGGAACCACATTTGTTTTAAAGACATCTTTAGATTTAGTTATGGATTTTTACCCAAAAATAAAATAAAAAAATAAAATTCTATGATGAGGTAACCCAAATTTGGCATTTGGTTGATCTATGAAACTTGGTTCAAAAACTTCAAGTTGTTGTAAAGGTTCTTAATAGGGCTAAGTTGTGTCCTTAAATATCAAGCCAACATGTGCCAAGACTAAACAAGTCATGTTATCTTAAATGAACAAACTTATGCCAATATCAAAACAACTTGTGCCAAAATTGAGAAATACACAACAAAACAAAGATTATAAATAAAGGTTTTGACAATTCATAATGCACTTAAATATTGATTGTGCTTACTTAGCACAATATTTAAACAAGATGATGGTAGTAGTAGTAGCTAGCTAGGTAGATAGGTAATGATAATTATTTAATGTTAATCATTGATTAAAGGAATCAATATGTTTAAATGTAAATTCAACATCTTACATGCCTAATTCTGATATAACTTATTCAACTTAATTACACTCAACCTTCATTTTCCACATCCATTGATTGTAAATTAATACATAGTCATGTTTAGCCTTTTTTTTTTTTTTTAATTTTTTTTTCAAATTTTTTTTAAAAGGGTTATTTTAGAGGTTTTTAATTGCCAGAAGTGAGGGGAAAAAAAAGGTGAAAAAATCACCAGACTTTATATTTGCTTTTCATTGTGTTGCACAAAATATAGAAAGATGATTAAAGATTTATATTTCATATATAGACAGGTAGGTAACAAAATAGGGGACTAATAGGAAGGTAGATAGTTTAAACATAGTAGGTAGGGGCTGGTATTTACTACCTACCTGGTTGGTAGGTAGTAAAATAAAGCAACTGAGGTAACCACCATGGTTAGCTAGGGAACTGGAGCCCGACAGAAAACTGATTTCCTGATCACATATCATTCATCCATCCTTGATGGTGCACTGGTGGGTGCTGAAGAACTATTGAAGCCAAAAGTTGCTACCAAATTGCTGGACCCTCTAAAATCATGGATTAAGAAGCTGTGCAAGTCTTTTAAGAGTGCTAATTAGTGGAACTCTAATCAGGGATTAAGCTGCCCTAATCAATCTCTCAACAACAAAACAAAACGATGCTTGCAAAAGCTCTGGAATGCAAAGAAGCTCTAGTTTGCTCTTTTTTTTTATTGGGTTTTGTGTGTTGCAGAACGACATGGCGATGGTGCAGTCAGTAGTAGTGATGATGGCAGCTGCCCCATCAATTCTTCTTCCCAGGGCAGAGCTGCCATCGCTGTCACGCCTGTCCCCTGCTCCTCTCCTCCGTTCCCTCGGTCTTGGTGGACGTCAATGGGATTCGGTAAATCTCTCTCTCTCTCTCTCTGTCCTCCGTTGCTTGCGGCAATCCTTGTTGTTTTTGAAGTTTTGGGTGTTTTTGATAACCCCTTGACTTTCAGATTTTCCCAAAAAATTCCAAAAACCCAATAGATTGAAGCCATTGTTTAAGATGATCCATGTTCAGCCAGGAGGAACATTTGTGTGTGTGCAGGTGAAAGTTGGGCCATTGACAGTGTCGCCAATGGGAATAGGGACATGGGCTTGGGGGAACCAGCTGCTTTGGGGATATGAAGAAGAGATGGATGAGGAGCTTCAACGGGTGTTCAATTTTGCTATCAGCAAAGGCATCAACTTCTTTGACACTGCAGATTCTTATGGAACTGGAAAACTTAATGGCCGTAGTGAATTGCTTCTTGGGAAGTTCATTCAAGAGTATCGAGGAGGTACTGCAACTAGTCCCCCTTAATCCTATTGCCTAATTACGTGGACGTTGAAGAAAAAACCCCTGAAGGAAAAAGCCTTTCTAAACCTTTTGCATTGGGTAGTTGAGTATCAATGAACTCTAGATTTGTTGGCTCTTGGTTTGAACCCAAGAAAAAACCCTGAAGGAAAAAACCTTCCAAAACTTTTGGGTTCCAAAACTTTTGGATTGGGTAGTTGAGTATCAATGAACTCTAGATTTGCTGGCTCTTGATTTGAACCCTAGACCAGTTTGCTTGCAACTGGTGCAAGCACTTCTCTCGGAAGCACATGGTTGAGTATTAAACCCAGAAATGAAAACCCCCTGCAAACTAGCTCAAACCTAAGTTGTATGATGGAACCCAAGTCCAGAGCTATATGTTTGATGTAGCCTGCTTTAACTCAAACCCTGATACCTGGTACCCAAGTTGTATTTTCTGATTGGAGGGAATTTCTCTGGATTCTGGAGAGTTTTTCATTGGTTTAAGCTCTGATTTTTTGGGGGTTTGTTGATGTCACTTTTGAATGCTTTTTTTATGTCTGTGCTCTGAGAAGCATGTTGCAGGATCTAACTTTCTGCTCGGAAAACCAACAGGGAAGGAAGGGCTTGAAAAGAATGTGAACATAGCCACCAAGTTTGCAGCATATCCGTGGCGTCTAACGCCTTCACAGATTGTGAGTGCTTGCAAGTATGTGATGCACTCGTGTTTCTCACTGGTATACTCATAATTGCCAACACAAAAAAATTAAACTTTATCATGAAACAAAACATAAGCAAAGAGAAAGAGTTGTTTACGCTTTGCTGATCAGATGCTTTACATGCTGAGAAAGGAAATGTTGCTTTAATATCAAGATTCAGTTTTGCTGCTCTTGGGATCATCCGGTTATAGCTGAACTTTTCTTAGTGTCCCAAGTCACAAGTAAACTGTTTGTTTTGGAAGAATTAGGCATAATGAATGTGGAAAACAAGTAGATCGTTTTTGGACTGCAATCCTTTGGACAACACATTTCCTGATTTCCAAATGGTTGTTCGAGGCAGTGGTTCATTGGATCGGTTGGAGATGGATCAGCTAGCTCTTGGGCAACTCCATTGGAGCACTGTGAATTATGCCCCATTTCAGGAGCAAGCTTTATGGGATGGTTTGATTGCTGTCTATGAGCAGGTCAGCAACTTCTTCAAACATCTTTTTTGTCAATTCACACTTCAAAGAACTTCCATCAGGCTCTTCCCTATCGTTTCACTCAATGGTTTCTCAACAGCTTCTTAGTTGGAATCTTATTCAATTTACACCTTTTGATTGCAGCTGCTTGTGTTATATAAACTGTTCTGCATTATGCAGGGTTTGGTAAAAGCAATTGGAGTAAGTAACTACGGGCCAAAACAGCTGGTTCGTATCCACAAGTACCTGCAACGGAGAGGAGTCCCTCTTAGTTCTGTCCAGGTAAACCCTAAACCCTAAAATGATCAAGATTGTGTGTGATAAACCCTACAAGATTGGAAAACTGAGTTTTATGGGAAAATCTTAATTTTCACTCAAGAACAGAATGCACTGTGTTGTTGTGTAGGTACAATTTTCTCTGCTAAGCAAAGGCATACAGCAAATGGAGGTGAAGGCTGTGTGCGATGATCTTGGCATCAAGCTTATAGCATATAGTCCTTTGGGGCTTGGTATGCTGACAGGAAAATACTCTCCTACAAATGTTCCTCAAGGACCTCGGTGAGTGAGCATCCTTCCTCTTTGGATTGTCCTATGAGACTGGGATGTAATTTATTGCAAAGTGTTCAAGGTTTTGGTTTTTGGGTGTGAGCAGTTTTGCTAGATAATTTTTGGCCCTGTGAACCCTCCCTCTTTCTGGGAACTCACCTTATGAGTACAGAGGTTTAGGGTTCAGGGTTTACTTGTATGCATGCAGAGGTTTTCTATTCAAGCAGGTGCTGCCAGGCTTAGATCCACTTCTGAACACAATGAGGGAGATAGCTGAGAAACGGGGAAAGACCATCTCACAGGTATGGTGGTGGCCTTTTTAAGCTATACAGGTGGCTTTTTCCTTCAGCTTTTCAGTGCCACATTTTCTGCACGTTGTTGGTGTGGTCTTGTTTACAAATACTGGATTCAAGGTGTATTTACTCAAGAACTTAAGCTGTGGTAAAGAGGAGGGTTAATTAATAGGTTTTTTTCAAAGATGACAATTATATTTGTTTTGTGAAGGTGGCGATAAACTGGTGTATATGTAAGGGAGCGATTCCAATCCCTGGTGTTAAAAGCCTGAAACAGGCTCAGGACAATTTAGGCGCACTCAGTTGGCAGCTGAATGGAGATGAGGTTGCTAGGTTAGAATTCAACGCTGAAAAGGCACCACGAGGCATGATTCAAAACATCTTTCAAACTGCTTGATTGATGGCCAAATGTACAATGGCAACAATTTTCAAGATGCTGTAAAATTGTACACTACTATCTTGTCCCTCTTCTTTTGCATACCATTCTTGTGTGTAAAATTTGGTTTTGACAATTTTATTGTGGACAACACCCACCTGCCCAGGACAATGACAACGGAGACAGAGTTCACAAACACAAAGGGAATCCAGACACATCATCAGAAGTTAAAAGAGATAATTAGCACTGAGAAATTTTCAACTTTTTGCACGTCTTCTCAACTCTCATACTCTCACAAAAACAAGGTGAAATGTAGAAGATCTGGAATGCATCTTTCATTTCTTCCACAGTGAAGGTGCAAACTTGAAGCTGAAACAGATGGCGGATGACAAATTTGAATACCCTACTACCATAAGATTTCAAAACAGATGGCAGGCAAGCAGCTCAACAAGTTGATTATTGACATGAAGATTTGAACAGCCTGACTGAAATATCTATCTAGCAACTTTGCATGGGTTCCATGATGATCAAGCTCTGTGGTAGTGGCCCCCTGATCTGTCTATCACCCTCAAATGAGTTCCATGATGATCAAGGCCTGCTGTGGCAATGCAGGAAGTTGACAGATTTGCGACAAATTACAAAAAACAAATTGGGAAGTTGGAGATACATTTTGCAACTATCACCTATTAGGCAGGCAAGTGTCATGGCAATGAAGTTTCAGTTCCAGTTCACAGAGTGTCTGCATGTGCTCCAGTTGGTTGCCTGCCCAACAAAAACTGAAAATTATTTGGCACCATGCATTTTGCTGCTGGCTGCACCCATGGAATGCCATGTGCCCTCCTTTCAGCAACTTTCACAAAACACTTGCAGCTTCTTCAAAAGATATGCAGTCAGTTCCAAAAGGCCAGAAAAAAAAACCCACTTGAAAGGAAAACTGCCGCTGTCGTCTCTCCAAAAGAAAAACCCAACCAAAAAACAGAACAGAGAGTGCATTCTTTTTCCTGCTAAATTAGTTATAACATATTTTTGTTCATCATCTTCTTTGGCCACTTGTTGATCTTCAAGTGTGGATGCTAGGAATCCGTGACAGATATGTACCCTTGAGATCGGCAGTTGTCGTCATGTCTAAGATCGGAAGTGGTCTTCTGTTTGTGCTGCAGCTCCTCACAGAATTCCCATATTTTGTTTGTTGGACACAGACCAATTCCGTTCCGGGATTTTGGTGTGGGGGAGAAAGAAGATTGGAGACTTTTGAGCATCCAATTGTTGTTTTTGGTGGAAGATCTGTTTCCAGAATTATTAGCTATGGCAACACCACCACCACCACACACATCGACCTCAGTGCTTGGTGAGAATCTGGTTGTAGAACCAGCAACTACGGAAGTGAAAAGAACGTACGACACTGTGCAGACAGCAGAACCCATGACCTTCCCTTCCTCTGCCAGACAGCAGTACCATGCAGGACCAGGGGTGGTGGGCAACATCCACACTGCAAACATCGGCACACCACAAGGTCAAAAACTCCTCCTCGTAAGTGCAAATACAATTTCACACCATTCTCTTTTGCTTGCTTGCTTTTGTTTTTCCCATCCTGTGATCATAGAGTTGTTCTTCTTCTTCTTCGTGAAGGGTTTCAGGGTTTAGGGTTTAGGGTCTTTGCTTGCTTGCTTTTGTTTTTCCCATGCTGTCATCATAGACTTCTTCTTCTTCATGAAGGGTTTTTGGGTGTAGGGTCTTTGCTTGTGTGCTTCTGATTTGATGATCGTCAGCTGTCTTGTTCAGACATTTCTAAATGGGTGCTGATGCTGGGTGTTCTCGGGTGTGTGTTGGGGGGGGATTCAGTTGAAGGAGATAAATCCTAAACAGGAGGAGGAGCAGGAGGGTGAGAATGAAAATGCTTCTCCTGCTCTTGCTGTTGCTGCTGACACCAGTAGTAGAGATCAGGGAGGAGGAGAATCCACAGATGCTGAAGCAACTTCCTTGAATGGGAAGCTGGTGATGTCTTCGACGATTCCTGGATTGGTGGAGAAAACTGGACCTTTGGTGGCAGATGATATTCCAAACGCAGACAAGATTGGAGGCAGACCAAATGAGGTAACAAATTCTACTACATCAAAACTCTTCTCTGCCTCATGTCAAGGATCTAAGAAGAATATTTGGAACACAATGGGCATTGTTGTCTTCTTCTTCTTCACGGGTACCTATTGTCTGTCTTCTTTAGGGCATTGTCTTTTTCATGGGTATTGGCTGCTTCAAGGGCATTGTGCTCTTCAGCTTCCAATATTTTTCTGTTTGTGCAATTTGTGTGCAAAACTTCATGAAATTGATTCCAGACTTTTCAGCACTTGTTGTGCTTGTTTGGTGAAGAATCAACACTTCTAAAATCTCCGAAAGAAACACACATCTGAAATCACTCAAGCAAGTTGAAACTCTACATCATGTCAAAGACCCAAGAATATTCTGAACATGGGTCTGTCTGTGTTCTTCTTCAATCAGCAGGTGGACAAGAACTATTGCTGTGATTGTTGACAGATTTGGAATGTTGTTATTCTTTTTTCAGGACAAGGAGATTGAGGGTGTGCCAATCACACCTGAGCTTGCCTCAGAGGTACAGAAAGCAGAGATGCAAGAAGGCAAGGACACAGGCAAGGGATCTGTTGCTGCAAGATTGCAAGCTGCAGCAGCATACAATGTGCGAGAACATGTGGTGCCACCTGTGGGCACAGCTTCCTTAGGCACTGCCCGGGAAGTCCGAACCAGCAAAGAAGAGAAAAGAGAAACCCTCAAATATGTTGCCTCTGGCACACGAGAAACTAAATCTGCCCACTGATTCATCCAGCTTCTTCTCCATGAGGATTGAATTAAAACCTCTGAACATTAAACCCAGAAATTCCTGGTGGAAATTTCTGAAGAGATTCATGTTTTGTACAGAAAGCCGTATGTGTTTCAAAGGGTTCTGGCCTGTTCATAATACTCCAGAAACCAATGGGATTTGATAGATCCTGAGTATTCAGACATTTTTGTGAGAAGAATGGTTGATGCATGTCAGATGCTCACCCTAAACCCTGAACCCTAAGCATTGGTTCCAGTGTCTGTGGATACACTGGGTTTAGGGTTTTAAGCAAGTAGCAATTGGTTTCATTGGGCAAAGATGGGAAACTACTCTACATCAACATGATGTTATAAGTAATAATAAAGAGTCTTTCTCTGAAGGATATATGCTGATTGTTTCTCTGAGACATTGATGTGTAGGGTAAAGACCTAGGGTTTGGGAATTCCCAAAATAAGGGTCTTACAGATTTGGGCTCTACCCTCAGGTCTTACAGCAATCGCACCCCTACCCTATACAAAAGCACAAGACAGACTGGTGTCATGAAGCTAAAATAAGGTGAATCATGAGGCGAAGGAGGGGAAGGGTTCTTATGTCTACTCTGTAAGAGTGGGAGGGGATCTTACAATCTTACAATTTAAAAATCCTTCCCTTGATTGTAACCCTTCTCTTGATTGTAACATCCCTACCACTCTTTAAGGAGTTGGCATAAGAGCCCTCTTTGAAAAAAAGAGGGATTATTTCCACACATATAATAAGGTGCCCTTCAAATACACTAAGAAATTTCTCCAAGTGCTTAAAGTGAGAAATCCAAAGTACCAATCAATCTGAAATAAAAAAACCCTATTATTTAGGACATAGTCTACTTCGTTAGCTTGACCAAATCTGAGTGAAGTTTAGGGTTTTGGGGGAAGTAAGTAAAGAAGTTGTGAAGATGACAATGAGGAGCAATCCCTACTACTACTACTACTACTACTACTACTGTCCATGTGCAGAAAACATGCTTTTTGGCACACACATACACACGATCTGACAATCAAAACTTTGCTGACTGTTGTTGTGGTTTAAGAATGTGATAAAATCTTGAGAAATCTGTTGGTACATCCTTACTAATTTTTTGGGTATCCACAATTCACCACGAAACTCTCTCTCTCTCTCTCTCTCTCTCTCTCTGGCTTTGAAGTCAGAGCGAAGTCGAGTAATAATTTTCCATGGCAAATTTGATGGTACAATCTGACCCTGAGCAAGAGGTTGTCGTCACAGGGGGCCTAGTAGGATCATTGTCACTAGAAGTCAGAGTAAATAAATTATCATGGAAACTTGATGGAATGTGGCCTATCCTTGGCTGTTGTTGGGTTGTAAGTAAGCAAAATATCCCTAAAGTAACCCTGTCTTCACAGTGTCTTTGGGTGTCCTTTCACCCCCTCTCCCCTCTTTCATTGGTATCCGCAAAGTAAAGACATTTTTATTAAATCTCAGTATGAAATGCTGAAACTCGGCATTTAATGAATCTCACCCTGCGTATGACCAAACTCAGGGTTACAGTGCTGTGTTTGTTTTACCTTATGAATAACTGAAGTGTGTGAGGGACATGGTAAATTGTTAATTGTGTTTGTTATGTTGTCTATTATTGTGATAAGTTGTTCAAAGTGTGTGTAGGATGCCTATTATTGGCTGCCATGAACTTGCCAGGGTGAACCAGCACCCATGTTGATACCTTCTCCTTTTATAGCAAGGCCTCTTAGTGACCATATGAAGCCCAAAAAATGCTAGATTTGAACTCAGAAACCTTAGTTATAATCTAAGGAATGGGATATTTGTAATACTTAGAAATAATTTCAAATGGATTTAGAGATTTTTTTTACCATGGTATGTATCATCAACATGGGGTTGCTAGTTCACCCAAGACTTGTCGAACTTGCACCCCCCAAACAACAACCCATATGATTTGAAAAGACGAGTTAAAATATAATGACCGCTCCTAGGTCATTTGCATTTGCCATTGGTCACACATTGATTCAATGCTATTGATTGGCCAACCACAATGATTGGTTGACGTGCGATGTATAAAATGCTTTTTTGGATGTATACTATCCAATCTTTTATTTACTATTGTTCAGTTTGAGAAAAAGGCAATTGAATTTTGGAAGTGATAAGTATCCATACTGCCACAAACAAACAGAGTGCATTGTTGAAGTTGCTCTTAGAATCTGGTGGCCTTGCCTACCAAGGCAAGGATATTGTGTTTAGATTCATTATAGAGTATATTAGCTTAAGGGATTTTGGCTCCTACTAGGTAATAGCTTGATCTATTTTTATATGAGGATTTTTGAAAGATGATATTTTGGCTTGTTTTGAAACTTGAGATTAGTTGTAGAGTTGTGATATCTTGAAGGATTTTGGTTTCTTTTGGAGGACTTTTTTGAAGATCATATTTTTGCATGGTGAAATATTTGAGTTTTTCCATAATTCTTCTTTTGTCTTAAGATACTTTTTAATGTGAATGGCGAGGCCACAGTGTGACACACCCCTTGTTAATCCTTTTTTTGCACTAGGGCAGGGTGTGAACCCCTAGAGGAACTGCCTGAAATGTCCAGTAGGTAGTCAAGTTGCCCAAATTTGGCTATCTTGACCTTATAAGGGGTTCAGAACTTGTGAACTGAAAAACGAGGCAAGCAATAATATACTAACAAGGGGTGTGTGTGTCACACTGTGGCCTTGCAATTTACATTAAAGAGTATCTTAAGGCAAACGAAGAATTATGGAAACTCAAATATTTCACCATGCAAAAATATATTAATCTTCAAAAAATCCTCTAAAAGAAACCAAAATCCTTCAAGATACTATAACTCCATAACTAATCTCAAGTTTCAACAGAAGCCAAAATATCATCTTTCAAAAATCCTCATATAAAAATAGAGCTATTATTTATTACCTTGGGGCCAAAATCCCTTAAGCTACTATACTCTATTAGAAGGCTCTTTTTCCACTAACCTGCTGAAGGAAAGCACTGAAGGAAAGCCTTTAACATGAGACATTTGTTTCTTGTTGCATTCACATTGGGTTCCCATTGCACCTGGATTGAAAAATAAGTAACTAGCTAAAACCATTGTTGGGCCATTCTTAGAAATAGGGACAGATACCCATTTAGGCCATGGGCCTGACCAGGAAAGCCATTAACATCCATTAACATAGGACCTTGTTTCTTGCTCCATTGACAATGGGTTTCCATTGGAAAGCTGCACCAGTACAACTGCTTTGAAAATATGTACTTAAGGCCAATGCTAAGGTGAGGCCACACTCAGAGGTAGGATACTCTTTTTCATTTTTGCCTTGACTTTTTCTTGGAGTGCAAGGTGTTGCAATTGAGTTAGTTACCACCAGCTCATTGGCTCTTTATTTTATTTTTTCCTCCTTTTTGTCCACACCTACAACATCACAAAAGGTGCTATCTAACCTTTTGAAAGTTGCAACCACGCCTCCATGATGATGTCACATAAATTTTTCTTTCTTTGTTTATCATCATCAGTACTGCCACTGTGTGCAAATTCTTCTTCTCTTCCTTATTGTCCTGGGTGAGCTTATGCTGCATTCACACTTGATGTTAAGTCAGTCTTAAATGAAAGTCTAGGTGGCACCCAATGTCTCATGTGATCACGAATTTCCAGGGAAAACCACAAGCACAGGGAAGGCAACAGCCCCGTCTTGAACATGAGTCTCCAGAGTTCCTAATGCGATTAACTACATTTGAACCCTGTGCCTAATGCACAAGTGTGTGTGTATTTGACGGTACATATTACAAAATTACAATTACAAACTACATTTCCAAAACCTCTTTATATACGACATTC
>Ga0116227_10013179_pt1 | contig 13106 bp, 19 predicted proteins | sample S1TSphgellanicum_FD_89693 | JGI IMG/M metagenome (GOLD analysis project Ga0116227, IMG submission 89693) | Host-associated microbial communities from peat moss isolated from Minnesota, USA - S1T2_Fb - Sphagnum magellanicum MG | ecosystem: Host-associated > Plants > Peat moss > Unclassified...
CGGTCCATCCCACCCCATGTGTAACTTCCCAGCTCACCACTTTTACCCCAACATGATACTTACCCATGAAAAACATCATTCCACCTGTCCGATTCCCGATCCAATGTTCCTAACTCACTTTATCACATCTTTATTCCTCTCCCCCCAGGGTAACTTAAAGTAAGTTAAAATAAGATAAAGACAGATGGACTGACAGACGTGATTAATGGCTGGCGTGTGTCTCTCTGCCACCACGACCCACAGCGCCAAAATTATACAGAGGCCGGTTCTACCATAGAATGCTTTTGCAGCAGAATTGTCATGTCAAACAGACGCACGCATAGACTAATCGAATTAATATATAAAATGTATACCCCACATTTTTAACAAGTGTTTGATTTTTTTTTCCCAACTATATCATTTTGTTCTGGCATATATAGATATATGGAGTGGTTGTTTGTTTCATAATTTAATCTACTTACAAAATGTATTGAAAATTTGAAAATTATATTCTCCACTTTCATCACATTTAATTATTTTTCAATTTAATTTTTACTAAAACTTTGAAAACTTTAAACTTGTCAAACACACCAAATTTAATTTTCATGGTATAAAAAAATGTCTTTTTCAAAAAATCATTAATTAAAGTTAGAAAATATTTTGTCCTTCCATGAGATGTTGTCATAAGACCACATAGGTCTATATGCACAAGCACAAAAATATCCTGCATGAAAACCCCCACTCAAAGGAAATAGGATGGGATCACATAGGTCTATATTCACAAGCACAATAATATCCTTTGCATGAAAACTTTCACTCAAAGGAAATAGGATATGATGATGTTTATTATACACACATCAATCATAGAAACTCAAGTCATGATCTCCATCGAAGTTCATGCTTTCAACAAGGTTTTTTCTATCCATGTTTTTTAAAGCTTGTAAAAATACATGTCCGAATCTTTGATACAAGTCATTCTTTTGAAACTTGGTGCTACATTTTGCAACCAAGGATTGAACAACTCCAATCAATTTATATAACTTTTCTTCTTGAACAATTTCAATAATCACCTTAGTTGAATCAAAAGATTTTGACTAACATTTGGTGGCTTTAAATTCCACCTTAAGGCTTTGTTTTATTAATTGATTAATTGATAATAAATTCTTTGTCAACTTTGGAACATGCAACACATTTTCAATACATTTGGAAATCACGTTTGGCAAATTCAAAACAATAGTGTTTTTTCCACATACATCAAGCATTTATTTTTTAAAAGATATATTTTGTGATTCAAAGTAAATTCTTCAAAGGTTGATAATATTTTCTTTTAAATGGTCAAATGTTGTGAATCTCTTGAATCAATAAACCATGCATCCCTACAAACTTTTAGATTTAGGTAAAATAATCACAAAAAGTTCAATCTTGATTTTATGATTACTTGCAAAAAACATTTCAATTTGTTCTTCGAATCTTGTTTTTTCTTGTGACATTCTCTTGCAAAATGGCCTTTGGTGTCACAATTGTAACAAGCTCCGATCTTTTTATACTTTTCATTCTTAAATTTTTTCCAATCTACAACCTTTTTGAACTTCCCAAAAACACCTTTAATAATTAATGCTTCATGCTTTTTACCATGGCTAAACTATAATTTTTGCTTACATCACAATTCTTCTTGCAACAATTGTCCACATTTTATCTCCATAGATAATTGATTCATGTGGGTACTAAATGAAACCACAAGGGTATGGAAAGATGGTGGCAAATTCGTTAAAAGTGTGAATGTTAAATGTTCATCCGAAACTTGATGTTTAATGTTTGCTAATTGATTTCACAACATAATGTTATATTGGGATATAAACCATTATTTATTACAAAAAATTTGTGAAAATTACTTTTCAAATTTCCACCATGATGCATGAAACTTGGATAGGTATAAAAAACTATCAAACTATGACAGTTTTTTATATAAACTGTAACTTACCAACACCTTAACCTATTTTAAATATATATAAACATATTATATGTAATAAATTTCTTATGTTTAATTAAGTAAATTACAAGGGAGCCTATATTACGAAATAGGTTTTTACTAAATAGCATACATACATAGGTTAATTTAATAGGTATGTTAACTTATGCTAGTGTGCTAATTAATAATTAAAAAATCAAAAAGTCATGCATCACCTTTTTCAAAATGATTATTAATATTGTAATCATAATTACAAGTTAAAAATAGATTGTTTAATACACATACACATGCATGTGAATTCATGGTTTCAATAGAAACCTCATGGCACATAAAAAATATGGCATGCCATGACAAATATTGGTGCCATAAACTCAAGACACAAAAAAATTTATGGTGTACAAAAAATCATGGATTGCCATGAAAATTTGTGACACCTTGTTGCCAAATGGCATGCCATGTCATCATCACATGGAAGACCAAGTCGTTATCGATCATAAAGGATAACAATATTTTCAACTATCTAATAAATGAAATTAATTTATTAAATCAATGACATGAATCATGATGTTGACGAACAGTCATGCATCATCTTGTTGGCATATAACACGCCATGTTATCATCAAGGGATATTAAGTTAATACTAGTCACAAAAGTGGATGGTTCTTACAACTAACTAATGAACAAAAAATGAAAAATAATATGACAATTTACCAAAAAAAACCAACAAGTTGTCATATTGATTACAATTACAAAACCATGATGCCATGTGACATGTTGATGCCATTTGCCACTAATTAGTATTGTTATGATTAAAAAATTATTAGTGTAGTTTTAAATCAATAGTCATTTTTGTGTCCAATTCAAAGGACAAGATTTGTTATAATGAGGATAAAGTTTTTAGACTTGCATCTTGATGTAAAGAGTTACATTAAGGGATTAAACATCATTTCTAACTTAATGACCGACTAATAAATACCTCGTTTTATCCAAAGTATTATATGAATCATCATGTTGACTAATAGTCATATATTTTAATATCACATGGAATGCCACATGTCATCATTGTTATGAGTGAGACTAAAAGTTGTTATTCTAATAGTAAAAGCCAAGGTATTGTAATTAGCCAATTTTAATCTTTTTAACAACAAATTATTATAATTTCAAAAATAATATATCTATCTAGAAAAGTCCACTAGTCATCATGATATTAATTATAATTGCAAAACCATAACATTTTAATGGCCTTTGCAACTATATAGTGATTTTTATGACTAAGTAGTTATAATTATAATCGAAAAGGAAACTAGCTGTTTCTTTGACTAGTCGAAAAACCCATAATGTGTTGTTGTGACAAGTTCAAATCACTCATCGTCTTGAAGCATGGGAAAATTGGTACCAAGTAAAGAATGCATTTTCAGCCTTTCCAAGTGTATGAAATTAGCCTTTAGACACACTCCTTGTACCATAAGAAAAAAAATGTTTTTCTTTAAAAATGTGAAGAAGGATTCAATTCAAGGTTCAATTTGATTCAAACTGGTCCTCCTTGGGCTTTTGGTCCTTTGACCCTTGTCTAAAATGGCCCTTAAGTGTCCACTCACTGACCTATTGACCTTCTATTTGGTACCATGGTAAAACCCCCAAGCTTGTTCTGCCAATTTGGCTTCTCAGAACCAGAGAACCGCCGGTTCCTACTGATAACTGCCCAACACGAAGTAATTCCAATTGGTATTCCCAAATGGTCCAAAACATTTTCTCTATTTTTTTTGTTTTCCTTCACAAAATTTAGGGTATTCCCAAATGGTCCAAAACATTTCTCTATATATATTTTTTTTCCTTCACAAAATTTAGGTATTCCCAAATGGTTCAAAACATTTTCTCTGTATATATTTTTTTTCCTTCACAAAATTTACGGTATTCCCAAATGGTCCAAAACATTTTCTCTATTTTTTTTGTTTTCCTTCACAAAATTTAGGGTATTCCCAAAATGGTCTAAAACATTTCTCTATTTTTTTTTTCCTTCACAAAATTTAGGGTATTCCCAAATGGTCCAAAACATTTTCTCTATTTTTTTTTCCTTCACAAAATTTAGGGTATTCCCAAAATGGTCCAAAACATTTCTCTATTTTTTTTTTCCTTCACAAAATTTAGGGTATTCCCAAATGGTCCAAAAAAATTTCTCTCTATTTTTTTGTTCCTTCACAAAATTTGGGGTCTTTGGAAAACAAAAGTTTTATTTAAAAAAGAATTTCAATATTTTATGAAAATAATGTAAATTAGTGTGGAAGCTGCCCAAGGTAGTACCTACTACGGGTAGGTAGGCATATAAGCCCTCTTCAAGCTCCCAAAGAAGCTGTTGCTTTTAGGGTTAGGAATGGTGCACACATGGGTGCAGTATTATTGATGAACAGGAATTCCGAGAAAAGAGAGAGAGAGAGAGAGAGAGAGATGTAACACAAATGCAGTGAAGCCCACGTCTGAGGACACCCCGTGACTTCAACACGTCGTCGTCGTCGGGAGGGGGTGCAGGAATGGAAAGAAACTTTGCGTTTAAGAAGGGGTGATTCTCGAGGTTGGGTTTCTTTCTTTCTTTTTGGGTGGAGCTGAAGAAGGAAAGAAGCAAGGAAGCAAATCATGTGTTTTGGGTAACACGCAGGAGCAGGTGGTGGTGGAGGAGGAGGAGGAGGAGGAGGAGGAGAAGAATGATGGTTGCGATTTGGGAAGGATGGCAGATGATGGAGAGATCGATGGGTTTGGTGGGCGTTCTGCTTCTCTTATGTCGTCGGTGACGTAATTTTTTTCTGATTAGTTCTTGGGTGGTGGTGGTGGTGGTGAGTTAGTGCTACTTTTGTATCGAAGATGGCGGGGGTCGTAGTAGATTCAGAAGAGACCTTGAGAGCAGAGAATGCTCGGCTGGTGGCGGAGATGGCCTCAATGAAGAAAAAGATAATGTCAGCGATGAAGAAGCAGAGTGCGGAGGTGAAAGCTGCACAACAAAGGGCCAAAGCTGCTGAGGAGGCATTGGCAGCTCATGGATCTGGAAACCCTAGTTTGCTCAACTCCCAGTCAGGAAATCATTATGCCGCTACTGCTGCAACAACTACTCCTCCGAAAACTGCTGATGGATCTGTTGGTGGTGGTGGTGGTGGTGGTGTTGGGTCCGAGTCACCCTCTTTGGAGCTTGCTGTTGGAGGAGGAAGACTGTCTACAAATGGTGATGATGTAGGGGATGAAGCTGAGGGGGATGCAGCACCAGGGCTTTGGAGTGAAATTGAATCCCTGCGAGCTGAATTGGTGAAAGAGCAAGAGCAAACCCGAAGTAGACAAGAGGTTTTCGAGCTCGAAAAACAGAGATTAGAGCAGGAGGTGATCCGATGTATGTGTACAAAGCTGACCTTCAAACAACCCATTCTGTTCTTCTGCGAGTCTAGACCCAAGTAGTGGTGAGAAATGGTATTATTCATTGTTGTTGTGTTCTTTTTTCGGGCACAGCTTGACCAGGAGTGCTCAGTTCTCAGGAAGGAAGGGATCAGGCACCTGAAACTGTGAATGGATTGTTTTGTGTGTGCTGCAGTGAAGGAGGGTTTTGAATCGGATTTGCAGAAAATGTCTGATGGAAACAGGGCACTGGAAGCGGAGTTGAGTAGTTTGAAGGAGATATCGCAGCAGCAAGCTGAGCAGCTGAAGAAGGTGGAATTTCTAATCTAAATCTGTTGGTTCAACGGCATGTCCATGTGTGCTTTATGTAGATCCATCTTCAGTGCACAATGAGAGATGCATTTTAGCTTTCAGCATCATGTTGGAAATATTCAGCAAGCAACACACATCATTGTCTTCATGCAGGCAAATGCGCAATTGGAACTTCAGCTGGAGTCAGTTGTGCCCAAGGACAGGGGTGAAGAAGCCAATTTTCTACAGCAATATGAACAGTGAGGACTTTGACCTATGTTTTCAAGGTACTTTCATACGTGAAGTATGGCTGAATGGGTGTTTAAGGGGAATATGCTATTCGTGGTCCTGATGGACTATATTGCAGGATCTCCAAGGAGCTTGAGGAGACACATGCTGCCCTTGTTGAGGCACATCGCCAGCAGGCTGAGGAGAAACTTAAGGTTTGTCAGAAAACCAATTTTGTGTTTTCCAGAGAATTGGGTCATTGTGCTATATTCTTACTTTTGAGCTTGCAGTCTCTATATTTAGCTTATTTTTGCTGCTGTTGCTTTTGTTCTTGCTTAATGGATCATTGTGGCTAATCTCTGTTTGCAGGTGAATAGCCTTCAGCAGCAGCTTGAGGGCAATAATCTGAAGGGCATTGAGCAGCAGGATGATCTGCATGTTTCTTCTTCCTCACAACTGCAAGTGCAATATAATGATCTCCAGCAGCAACTGCAAGAATCACAAACTAAGGTCCAGAACTTGCAACTTGAGCTTCATGATCGTTTGCAGCATCAACAGGCTGCTGAAGCTGCTGCCCTTCGCCTCTCAATGGCGTGTGCATCGGCTGAACAGAGAGCTGACACTGTTTCTATGGAGCTTGCAGATGGTAAGGACCCAGGTTGCCTGTTGAATGTCAACCATAGCTATGTGAGCAGTTCCTCTTTTGTTTCTGTGTGGTTCTGGTTCTGGTTTTGTTTCTATCTGGTTCTGGTCTCCCATAGTATTCTACACAAGTTGAGGGTACAGAGCATACATCATACTAGTAGAGTAGTCAAACTTCTTTGACTGTTGTAAGCATGCATATGTTGTGATCCTTCAATTTGCTAGAAATTGTTGAGACATGGACTCTAAAGGCTTAGCTGGTGTCTACAGCTTCCATGAAGTTTAATGAGGAGACAAAAGTACGAGATGAGAAGTATGCAGAGCTGGATGCTAAATTTAATCGCCTGCTGAAGCGCTCCAAGCAGCGCATTCAAGAGGTTCAGAAGGTATGATGGTTCATTCTCATCCCACTCATGAGTATACAACTTGTGAGTGTTGGTTTTATAAGCTCACTTTTTCATCCATGGAGAAGCTCACTCACTGCTTGAGGGACTGTAAGCCTTTCAAGTTCAGTGTCAGGTGAAGTAAAAGTTGATGCTGGGTTCATCAAAAGATAATGCTCTTACAAGTTTTCCATTTTGGTTCTCTCTTCTCTTCCTCTTTCCTTGTTGGGGGTTTTTTTGGCTTGGTTTCGTTCCCCTTTTTTCTGGATTCCTTTGGCCTTTTTCTTTGTGTTTTATATTTTGCGCAGTTGACTGGCATTATCTCTCAAGTTCTCTCAATAGTTAGGAAGATATATGATTCTGGACCCTGGATTTGATACATCATTGGAGTCCAGAAACTGGCATACAACTCAAACTTGCTTACTTGCATACAAAGCTAATATAATGGAATTGGTTTGGTGATGGAATGCAGGAGAGAGAAGATGTGGAAGCACAACTCAAAGTAGTAGAGGAGGAGTTAACTCAAGCACTTACTGGTCAGGCTGCTCTGCAAGCAGATCTGGACCAAACCCGCAGTCAGGCTGGAGATACCATTCGCACCCTTGATTCTGAGCGGCAGCAATTGAACACAGCTGTTCGCAGGTACTTGCTTAGTTGTGTTGGGTTCATAAGCATACTTTGGGGAGTGTTCTCATGATCTCAGCTGCAGTGACAGAATCAATCTAACCACCCATTTTCCTGTCTGGCATCAAGACTCCAATCTGTTCTTTTAGTGATGTATTTTAATGCTCAAGTTGGTGGTGCAACATTGCCGTGCAACCTGCCAGCAGTGTACTCATGGCTCTTTGACCTTGTGTTGGCAATTCTTTTCTGCTGTATCCCTTTTTCCTCTGTGCACCCCTTTTGCTCCATTCATCATTGTGGACCTGATTGGGTGTTCAAAGACCAGATTGACTTTTTATCTTGGGGAACTTCCCTGATTAGAGGCCTGCTGAAATACTGAGATTTCTGCAGGTTGAGAGAAGAGATTGAAGAGTTGCACCGTTTACTTGATGCAAAGGAACACAACCTTGCCGAGTCACGACGTCTGGCATCAGAGAAGGATCAGGTTCTACTTTAACCTGACAGAATGCTGAACTTTGAGCAGCATTCTGTTTATGAGAAAAGGGATGTACTGGGTGGGTGATTTGTGAGCGGTTGATGGGGGTTCATTACTGCTTCACCAGAGCTTCATTTGCTTTTTCTAAGTTCTTTCAGAGCATCTTTACAGTGTTGAGCTGTCAATGTAATGCTGAATTTTACAGACAACATGATTTTCCCTTTGTGTTGTAGATGGTGTTGGAGATGGCATCTGTGGTGAAGGAATCAGAGGCAAAACATGAAGCATCGATTATGGATTTGAAGGACAAGCACCAGATGGTGTGTGATGCTGCACTCTCAAGTTATTGTTTGATGGAAAACAATGAACATCAGTGCTTGTGTGGGGGTGAGCAACATGGTAATGCTTTGTACTGGCCTTTTCATTCTAAGTCAGATTTCCTGTGCAGGTGATAGTGGGTTTTGAGTCACAGTTGGCTGATTCTGTGAAAGAACGCAGTAAAGTGGACGAAATGGTGACTTCATTGCAGGTGAGTAGCATCGTGCTGTTATTCTGCATTCTCATCATTTGTTAGGTTTCTTGCTGGTGGCTCAATTTGTGCATAGTTGGAGCATGTACTTGGTTCACTGGTAGTTTGCAAAGCATGCATAGATCTTGTGCTGCATGAGCATCATAAGTATGGAGAAGTTCTTAGCAAATTATGAAGGCAATTTGTTCATTGTTTGTTTTGCTTGATTTTCCAGGCCCTTGTTTAGTTCTTGCAAAATCTAAGGAGGTGTAGCAAATGCAGGCTTTACTAGCAGACAAGGAATCACAGTTGGTGGAGGTTGAGGCAGCCAGCAGTGGCGAGTTGGTGCGTTTGGGTGCCTTGTTAGAGGCAGCACGGGGTGACAGTGCACGACTTACTCTTGAACATGTCTGTATCTGCACTCTTGTGTTCTTCATTGTATAATACTCATGTGTTCTGACCTTCATAGATGTAGATATGTATCCAAGGTCTTGTTGCTGATGAAGAGACCTTCTCAAAATTGTCTGGTGGGGTTCAGAAAAAGCATCAAGAAGAATGGGAGTTGGCTGTGACTCAGTTAAAGAGCAAGCTGGAAGCATCTGAGGAACTGCAAATTCAACTAGCGGCGTCAGCTGCAAAGACCAGAAGTAATAATATGTTCAGTTTTTTTGTTTTTTCCCCCCTTTTCTATTCCTTTCTTTCGATGTTCATATTCTCCACACAGTTGTGAACCACTTGCTTTTTCTGTTGCAAAAGAACCACCTTTTGAGGGGATCTTCTGTATCTTAAGCATATCATGGGGTTGGTGGGGGAGGGTCTTACAGGTGAATTGGAGTCTGAATTGGAACGTATCCGCCAGACATTGAGTGCTTCTCAAGCAGAACTTGGCAGAATGAGAGATGAGGTAGCAACACTGGTGCTGAACATGAGAATGAAAGTGAATAAAAGAAACGAACTTTGTTCTAGGAACAAAAAGTTACAGTCTTGTGGGTAGAGGCCAGTCTAACCATTAGCCTGTGTACTGGATTTCTGTCAACAAGGCCAGAAGTGATGGGAAGACTTGGCCATGATTTTGGCTAGCACCTAACAACAGAGAAGGAAAAAGCATAGAGAAAAATGGAGGGACAGGAAAAAAATAAAGCAAAAAGAGTACACACGACATGAAGAAAGAAATGGAACAAACAGTAAGGGGAAAACCCAAAATGAGTTATGATCCATCTGTAACTGGTTTTTGCTGAGATGATGCTAAAGGGCCCAGCGTCAACTAACATAAGTGAAGGGTTTTGAACATCTCATATGAAGAGTAAACACTTGTTTTCACTTGGTGGCTGGGTGCAGGCAGCACAACGAGCTGAAGAATTGGCAGCCTATAAGGTGCGTGCCTATGCACTCCTCCAGAAAAAAGAGGCTGAACTATCAGCTGCTCAAGATTCAGAGCTAGTGGCAGCAAAGGAGGCTGCTCTCCAGGTTTGCCAATCAAAGTCCTGGCTCTTGTATGCAGTAACAATTCTGTAAGGCCTATTTCTGTGGTCAAAGACTCATATCTGTATAGTATGCAACCTTAGGCAGGGCCCCTTCCCATTGCCTTCATGATGTGAGATGTTGGTTTTTGGTGGAGAACAGGAGGCAAAGAAAGAGGCTGCAGCAGCTGGAGCTGAGCGGGATCGAGCTGTACAAGCTTTGCAAGCTACTGTTACAAAGTATCAGACACAACTAGATGCAAGGTGGAGGCTGCTACTACTCCCTTTACTTCTAGTCTTGGCAGTTAGGACCATGTCTTACCTGTAGGTCACAATGCGACCAAAGGCTATTGGGAAGTCTCTGTTATGCAATCCTTGTGGTTTAGGTACTGAAATTGATTTTGTGAATTACAGAGCAGGGGCCATCCTGGAAGCGGAGCAACATATTCGTGAGTTGGCCACCAAGCTGGAGTCAAGCAAGTCCTTGATGCTGTCTCAGCAAGTTGAGTGGCATGCTCGTTTGCAGCAAGTTGAAGAGGCCTGTCGTGGTTAGTTTCCAAGACTTTTGAGAGTATAGAATTCAGATATGCATGCCCTAGACAGTTCTTTCTTTTTTATGATTTTGGTTCTTTTCTCTATTAAGGACAGGTGTTGACTGCTGCAGTTATGAGTTCAACAAATCTGTGTTCGTTGCCACCTCACTGACAGCAGTGTGTGGTGTTTTGCAGTGAGGTGTGAGGCTGCAGAAGCAAAGGCAAAGGTCAACAGGCCTGATGAAACAGACCTTGCCAATGAACTTTCTGCTCTTCACTCAACACATGAGCAGCTGAAGGTAAGGAAAATCTGCAGTCCTTGCATTGGGAGGTGTGTGGTTTTGTCAGTTTGGGTTTAAAGTTGTGCAAATCCTAGATGTGAAGTTTTGTGCCCTAGATGTTGAATATCATCAGTTCTCTTCTCTAGTCATTTGTTTGCTGCACAATGCTTTCTGCCAATAGCTTCTATCTTATAATGGTCACAAATTGGTAATGCAGGGTGAGTTTGAGACATACCAGGATTTAGCAAATCGGACGATAGAGAGCAAGGACCGAGAAATTTCACGGCTGTTGAGTGACAATGCTGCACTTCAGAAATCTTCACATGTGCAGTCTCAGGTGCTGAAAACCTGCATCTCTCTTTTTCTGGTTGCACTTTGCATGCAAGATGTCCACCTGAAAACATCTTGGATTCATGGTTCACCCACTTGTCTTTTGCAAAGTATATGCATGAACCTGACTATAGCTTTGGGTGGACAGGCTGCAAGCGATGCATTGGAGAAATCAGGTACATATCTCAATCCTGCTGGCAGTAAGAGAGAACAAATTTGGGTCTTGACATAAGTCATGCTTTGCCATGCTTTGAGTCTTGTACTTGTTCAACCAGTTACACAGAAGCGGAAAGGAGTGTTTGATTCTGACAAATGGATGGCCAACATTAGGTTGCTCACAGCTGAATGTTCATTGTAATTTGACATGGGGTAGTGCTTGTGGTGGATGGTGCACACAAACAGAGGCACGAGCTCCAGTTGCCGCAGAGCAGCAAATTTTGGTGAGGACTCCTGCTTTTGCTTTCCTATGCAGCACCTCATACCTACCCATTACCTGCTAGGTTGGTTCTTGTGTTGAAGCTGGTATGTGTAGATTTATGATCTGCAAAGTCCAATGAGTTTCATGTGTTACCAGATGGATGAGCTTCACTGCTTTCATGGTCCTAAGCATGGACTCTAATTTCCTCTGTTGTTTAGGAGGAAACCAAGAATCAAACATGAGACAGTTCCCATCCAGCTAGTGCCTTTGGTTCTTTTACCATCTCTTATGTCCATGATTGCTCCATCCTGTGTTTCAGTTACTGGCTAGGCAGCAAGCAAAACGCGAAGAGGAAGTCACACAGTGCCGTCGCCATATTCTAGCTCTGCAGGTATTGGTTGCTTGGTAATTAGAAATCTGGACTCTATGTTACTTGGAATTCATGGTGGGAAGCTCAGGATGCATGCTGCAATCTTTGCTAGGGATTAAGAACTCCAAGAGCTGAACAAAAGTTGGGTATTTTAAAGTTTCTCTCTGCAGGTTTTGCCAGCTCCCTGTTGTTCTTATGTTGGTGATTCTGTGGGCCGGGTGCTGGCGGTGTCTTTCTGTATATATTACCCAGGAGGAAATTTCGGAGCTAGAGCATGAAAACCGTTTGCACTGTCAACAAGTGAGCTTTCACTAGCTTCTCTCTCTCTTGTACTATGGAATGGTTAAGCCCCTGCCCATTATGTTGGGGTAAGGCCCCAGGTGGGCCTGTTAGGGCGAGCTAGGTAACACATGTAATGGGCAAGGGCAAGGCCATTCCATGATATTAAGGTCAAGTGACAAATTCAAAGAATTGCACAAGTAATGTTAAAACAGGCACATTTTGGTCAGTATTACGAGTGTGTGACCATCATTGGAAGATTATGTCATGTAATGTGGTCAAGAAAATGACATAATTTGCCACCCCAGACCTTAATGTGAAACAAAACGGATCACAATAATCATCCTCTCAAGGTTTTGCAATTGATTTCTGAGTTAGTCAGATTACAATGGCACAATCGTGTGTTCTCTTTTGCAGTTTACGGTAGCTTACTGACAGACAGGATCATTTTACATGCTTGATCTAGAATGTAAGAAAAGGTTGAGGAAAGAAGGAAGGAAGGAAGGAAGGAAGGAAGAAGGGTTTTTCACTTGCTGAAGTATCTCTTCTCTCTCTCTCTCTGACTCTCTCTCTCACTGTGTGTGTGTGTGTGTGTGCTTCCTCATTTGCGTAGGAAACAATGTTGAAGGAAGAACTTCGGAAAGTAGAGCGTGCACAGAAACGTGAAGGAGTTGATATGACTTACATGAAGAATGTAATTCTAAAGTTATTAGAAACTGGTACGTTCTCATAATCTCTTTCCAATCTCAAACCTGTTTTGCTGCATGCAACTAAGAAGCTGATTTTGGAGAAAAACAAAGTTGTTTGTGGCATGGTGTGGGCTTCTCTTTGGGGGGGGGGGGGGGGCCCCCTTTTTTCAACGGCCACCTTTTTTTTTTTTCCAGGGGGAAAAATTCTCTGAGAAAAAGTTTAAATCATTGTTGACATTTTTGCAACAGGGGCGGGTGAAATGAGCAGAGTC
>Ga0116227_10013180_pt1 | contig 13105 bp, 13 predicted proteins | sample S1TSphgellanicum_FD_89693 | JGI IMG/M metagenome (GOLD analysis project Ga0116227, IMG submission 89693) | Host-associated microbial communities from peat moss isolated from Minnesota, USA - S1T2_Fb - Sphagnum magellanicum MG | ecosystem: Host-associated > Plants > Peat moss > Unclassified...
GCATTTACTTAAAAATGCAGAAATAACATTGGATTATTGCGAAACAAACTTTGGTTCGTATCCATTTAAAACGATTCGTTTCGCCGAAGTTTCCAGTTTTACCAAAGGTTTTGCGGCAACGGCCTATCCGGAAACTATTTTTATGACAGAAGATATGCTATTTCATGCTAATATTAAAGGTGATAGGCAGCAGGATGTGATTAATGAATTGGCCGGGCATGAATTATCGCATATGTGGTGGGGCAATACTCAGATCTCTCCTGATGAAAGGGCTGGTGCGGCCATGCTTACAGAAACGCTGGCAATGTATACCGAATTGATGTTGCTTAAAAAGATGTATGGTAAAGCAAAACTGCTCGAAAAGATAATCATGCATTTAGGCATTTATCTGGATGAAAGGGGCTACACTACCGAAGAGCCCTTATGTAAAGTTAAAAACGAAGATATTCATATTTCTTATTCCAAAGGTGCGGTAGTGATGTACAAGTTAAGCGAATTAATTGGAGAAGAAAAGGTAAACCTTGCCCTTAGAAATTTTATGGCTAAAAATAAATATCCCAATCCTAAACCAATCTCTATTGATTTTTTAAAGGAAATTTATCTGGTAAGTGATCAAAAATTTCATGCAGAAATAGAAAAAATGTTTACCACAACAGGTGGATTAAAAGAGGAGATGAAATTATAGAAATGGATCACCTGGGAACCCTGATGTAAATAATTTAGTATTAGACCAGAAATATTAATCTTTGCTAATTTGATGAAGAAAAATTAAGCCTGCGAATTAACAGTTCATTATGTTTTTCAAGAAGCTCTATGTATTTAAGCTTCCAATGATCGCGGTCTTTTAAAAGTTCATCATAATTCATCGCTTCAGCATGAGTTATTTCTTTTGTGGTTGTGTTTAATGCCATTTCAGGAAAATCAACAGAGAAATCATATTTTAAAACTTCACCATAAGCAGAAAGGAGCTTAAAATCAAGCATCTCCATTTCGATATGATGATGAATGGCATCTATAGAGTACGAAAGTGTTTTAGATAATTCAAAGATTGATATATTGCTTTTATGAATAATCGATTTAAGCAATTTTCCCCTATGTATTTGCATGTAATTATAGTTAATTGAAATTCTCACATCCAAAACGATCATTAGTTTAAAAAAGTATTCCTAAAAATAGAAAATAGGAAATCCTGACAGTGATAATTTGAAAAATGAATAAGGCTGCCCGGTTCAGGGGGCAGCCTTATTTTTAATCGGTCAACTAACCAAAGTATACGATCAATTTTTTAGGTAGATGTAGTATAAGAACCACTATAATTGGATATTGTTTGATAAATTTTATATTATTTTAAATTAATAAAAATCAATTTATCAGATCGGTAAAATGCAATAAACCCGATTCGATAAGAATCGGGTTTTAAAATAAATCACATCACTTTATGCAAATAGTAATTTATTGATGTTAACATGATTACTCCTTATTCCTTTCCTTCGGATTTTGCTTTTTTACGGTCAAAAGAAAATCTTCTGGAGATGCTAAAGCCCCAACGGTATTGTCCTTTTAGCCATGAACTTGTAGTTTCAGGAATGAATTGCATTTCCTGAATCGCCGTTGCGTTGGTGAAATTAATATGGAATACGTGGCCACCAGTTTCCATTTCTAAACCAACACCAAGTGGATTATAGAATTTTGTGGCCCTTTGTGCCTCTACATATTCTTTATCGGCTTTATTTCGGAATGGTAGAAAATAATCTACTACCAATGCCATACGCTTCGTGAACTTCAATCTTCCGCCTGCACCAATCGCAAATAAGTCGTTCGGGTCTCTGAATGTCGTGAGATTTCGGTGTACATAACTTGGCGTTAAACTAAATGACAAATTGGAACTGAATTTCCTCGCCAGGATAATTTGTGCTACCCAATTCATTCGTTCCCTAAAATTCCGGTATGAAGTGGCCGCAGTAGGATCATCTTTATTGGCTTCTACGGCGGCTATGGTATTACTCCCGAAAAGGGTTACTGCTAGCGGTACTTTATCGTCAACGGTTTGTTCCAGTAAGCGATATTTAAGGCTTCCTTCATATAGCTGTTGCACAGCAGTAGCACCTTTTGCACGGGCAAGTCCGATGGTTAACTTATCGGTTACACCATATTCAAAACCAATTCGCACATCAGTTGAATTGTCAAGCCCGAAAAACTTTTTGATTCCGCCATTGCTTCCGGCAATATCACCAAAACGGTGATCTACTTTGAAATCGAGTTCATGTTTGTAAAGTGTTTCATTGGTATGGCCGTTGATTAGTTTAGTGGCTTTAAAAGTTGCAATCACCTTTTCACTTTTTCCACCAGAAGTAGCCATTGCCTTTTCCAAGGCATCCTGCCCATATCCATTAAATGAGATCATAATGGCCAGAAGTGATATACAGAGTCTAAGTTTGTTTGTGTTTTTTTTCATTATTTCTTTTCTAAATAAGTGGCCTGAATACGTACCTCAATTTCCTCTGCAATTTTTTTGAACACGATTGTTGGAATATCAATTTTATGATCAGCTATCTTAATTTTGAAAGTTGAGGTTGCAGATACTGTTCCTTTTGAAACAAGGATATCTACTTTTGCTTTACATGGTTTAGTTACACCATGAACGGTAAGCATTCCATCTACATCCATTTTTATAAGGCCATCTTTTGCCAGATTAATAGGAGCAGATAACGTTCCTTTAAACTCAGAAGTAGGATATTTATCAGACTCCATGTAGTTTTCATTAAAATGTTCCTGCATCAGTTTTTTAGGAAATTCAAACGAACGGTTATTTACCCTGAAAATAATTTTTCCCGTTTTTACATCGATGACAGAATTTCCTGTAATACTTTTAGCCTCAATATCTTCTAAGGGTGTTTTAGAATAAAATGATACCTGAGCCTTATTGGTACTGAGGATTTGCGAAAAAGCAGGGAGGCAAAAAAGCCCCATTACTGCTAAGAATAGTAATTTTTTCATAGTTAATTGGGCATTTTGTTATCAAACCATTCTTTTAATGAAGCCAGTTCAGCGGCTGTTAATGAACCTCCAATGGGCATGGATTTGGTTTCCAGTACCACCCGTCTAATTCGCGTTTCATTACTGGTAATTGATGCTAAGCCATTAAAGGTCCATATAGATGCAGCAGATCTTCCTGCACCATGGCATCCAGCACATTTGGTTTGAATAAGCGCCTGCGTAAAATTGGTATAAGTTACCGTTGATGTTCCACCTCCTGGATTGGTGGTTTGCGGAACAATTTCGTCTGCCTGTCTTTTAGAGCAGCTATTGCTCAATAGAATGTATACGATGACCAGAGCAACGTAAATGAATTTTTGATTTTTTTTCATAGTTATGGGTTTAAGGCAATGGTAGATTTTGTTAGAATAGGCCAAACACCAGGACTTGGTACGCTAACGCCTTTCGTATCGCCACGCTTCGCATCAGGACCGAAATAATATAGCGGATGCCCTTTATAGGTTAACTGTTTTTTTCCTACAGCCGTAATCTGGATGAAAACATTTTTTGAAAGGACAGAAGGTACATTTAAAACATCCGATTCATAAATTGGCCAAGTGCTATTGTTACTCAAATCTGCTTTGGTGTAAGTATTTACATTATAAGTATCTGGTGCGAAAGCATAAAGTGTTCTGCCAGACGCATCTGTAAGGTATTGCGTAATACCATCACCAACTTTAGAATTTTCGAGATAGTTTTTTCCATCGTTTCCAACCAGCTGTGTGCTGGCCAGCATTACCGAATAATCTGGTTTGGCAACAAACCAGGTGCCTCCGGAAGCATCACCTTTAATATCTAAAGCTGCCACATCACCAGCATAATAATACAATGGCCAGCCTTTGTAGGTAGTTTGTTTTTTTCCGTCTGCTCTGGTAATGGTAGAAACATCTGGTGCATTTAAGCCAGGCATACTGCTTAAATCGTCAGCTAAAAATACCGGCCAGACTGTTTCGCAACCACCTGTACAACCAGAACTACCATTGGCATCCAGAGAAAAGAAATACAATGTTCTGCCATCTCCATCAGTGATGACAGTTCCAAAGGTTACATTTGAAACTGTTTTCAATGTTTTTTTACCAGCTACAGGAGTTGGATTGGGATCTGCCACATTGTTCTTTGAACAGGATGAAATTACGGTAACAAATAAAAGAGCAAATAGAGACCAGTTTTTCTTGAATTTAAGTTTCATAAAAGATGATTTTAAGTTGTTTAATTATCAGGATTACGGCCCTGCTTAGCAAAAGGTTGCCTGCAGGTGTTCGAAAATCTAATTTTTTTAAAAATGGCTATGATACAGCTGATTACAATCTTTTAAAGTATTTTGATTAGTTTTGGCAACCTTTTGTGTACTTGCCTCGTATACCGTGTATAAAGAAGACCAAAACAATAGCATAGACTTGTTAGTGAAAGAAATTATTAGTGGATGTATCAGAAAGGATAGAGCCAGTCAGCATCTGCTATACAAAGAATTTTACAGTTACTGTATGGGGATATGTAAAAGATATTCCATTGGTGATTTTGAAGCTGCGGATGTACTGAACAATGGATTTTTGAAAATTTTTAATAACATAGATAAGTATGATAATGCTAAGCCCATTAAGGCATGGATTGGTAAAATCATGGTCAATACGGCGATAGATCATTATCGTGCCAACCTGCGCTTTACCACTTATGATGATATTAGCGAATATGAGCAAAATGGTACGGAAGCCATTGTTTATGAGCAGATGGCTTACAAAGAATTATTAATGTTGGTGCAAAGCCTTTCACCAGGTTATAGGATTGTTTTTAACATGTACGCAATTGATGGCTATACACATGAGGAGATTGCGAAGTCTCTAAACATTTCGGTGGGCACCTCTAAATCCAACCTTTTTAAAGCCAGGCAAAGGCTTCAGGAAATGATCAGGGACATGGAACCTCTGAATGCAAAAATGAAGGTTATTTCTAACCATGAACAAAATATAAGCAAGAATGAAAGACGAGCATAATCTGGATAAGTTGTTTAGAGAGGGGCTAGATGAGATTGATACTCCCTTTCATGAACCCGACTGGGCGGAAATGTCCAAAAAACTTGATCAGCAAGATCAAAAACCAAAATTTCCGCTTTGGTGGAGTCTGTGTGCTGCTGCGGCCGCATCAATTTTAATATTTTTTATTTTTTTTAATACGTCTAAAAACAATCATACGGTAAGCCGGGTAGAAAAGAACCAGTCATTAGTGTCTCCTAAAAGCAATCCAGCGGATACGTTTGTTCACCACGATGAAGAACAGTTGTTGGTTAAAAGTCAAGCTCCAGTTGTTGCTGATCAGCATGCATTAATCAAAAGATCTGATTCTGCTATCAGAAACTTACAACCTGTTTTATCAAAAGTTGTTATAGATGGGGAAGGCATTAATAGTGTATCGCTTGCACAGTTGAAAACAGATGGACTACTGCCTGGGGCTTTGAGTAATGGTAAACCAAAACCATTAGAAAAAGAATTGCGGAATAGCATCACTCCAAATCGACTTTCTTTAACACTACTGGCGGCACCTGATATCTCTTCTACCAGTTCGAGTGTGAGCAATAAAGTCAGTACTAATTTTGGACTCATGATCAACTATGCGTTAACCAAAAAAATAGGTGTATCAACTGGCGTTATTTACGCGAAAAAAATATATGATTATAATGGCTTCGGTACGTCAACATCTGGTTATAGTGCCGGACCATGGCAGGTAAATGCAGATTGTAAAGTACTTGATGTGCCTGTGAATATTAATTATCAGGTCTTTAAAAAAAGAAGCCTCGGTGTTAATGTAAGTGCCGGGCTTTCCAGCTACATCATGTTGAATGAGAAATATCAGCTAACCAGTGGCCCGGCATCAACGGTAACCAATGAAGAGGTTACTGGCAATAAGCATTTTATGGGTATTGCCAATTTTTCAGTAGGCGTAGAGCGAAAAGTAAATTCACGGTTGAGCCTTGGATTACAACCTTTTTTAAAGGTTCCGCTAACAGGCATCGGGAAGTATGAAGGGAATCTGAGTTCTGCGGGCATATCAGTACTTTTTAACCTAAAAAGTTTAAGCAATAACTAATTTGTAAAGGGTATTTAGATTGTACGGCTTCTCAATATTAATAACCTTTTATCTCTCATCAACATTCTTCTTTCCAAGGCAAGATAACAGCAAACTTTGATTCAAAACATTTGTTCCTATATAAACTAAAATAAAGAACAAATGATAAACAAAGACGAGCAACCAATGGAAAGCGGACAGGAAAATACTGGCGAAATGAATAACCATCAAGCAAAAGGATCGAACACGATCAAAGATCCGGATGAGTGGACTACAGGTGATGAACCGATGACTGGTGCACAGCAATCTTACCTTAAAACACTTTCTGATGAAGCAGGGGAAACGTTTGATGATACCTTAAGCAAATCAGAAGCTTCAAAACGGATTGACGAATTGCAACACAAAACAGGTAGAGGCCTGGAAGAATAATCCTTTTGATTTAATTAAGTTAAACTTAATTTATAATTTAAAACATGTGGATACTTTGGGCAGTACTTGCTGCCATATCAGCAGCTTTGGTAATTGTATTAACAAAAGCTGGTTTAAAAAATGTTGATTCAAGTTTAGCATTTGCTATACAGGCGGTGTTAATTTTGCTGATCACCTGGGGCGTAGTGATTTATCAAGGTAATATTGGTGATTGGAAAGGCATAGAAAAAAATGCGTGGATGTTTTTACTTGCCGCGGGTGTTTTTACCTCTCTTTCTACCTTGTTTTCTTATAAAGCACTTTCTATGGGGCCAGCATCTTATGTAGCTACCATAGAACGGTCTTCTTTGATATTTGCCATTATATTATCTATTGTTTTCTTGAAAGAAAAAATCACCTGGCAGATTGTTGTAGGAGGCATTGCTATTATCGGAGGCGCCATGTTGATTGCATTATCAGATCCTGGTGAATAGTTAGGATAAGAATCATTAAAATTTAATTGTTAAACTTATTAAGCTGGTTACCAAAAGGTGGCTGGCTTTTTTTGTATTTCATTTTAATCAGAATCTTCACATCAATGAAGCTGTAATATTAAAACGATTGTCTGAGTATTGGTTTAAATTTGTATTATTGCTAGAGCAAATGAGAATATAAGGTGAAGTTTAACATTTCCAGAATCAATTTTTTTAAACTATTAAAATTTGGAACAGTTGGCGGAATTTCTGTTTTAATTGACTTTTCTTTAACCTGGCTACTGCATAATAAATTAGGTATAAATGGTTTAATTTCAAGTAGTTTGGGTTTTTTGTTTTCGTCTATATGTAATTTCCTGCTGAATAATTACTGGACATTTGGTGCGATAAATGGAGAAGGGACAAAACGTTTTATTAAATTTGTATGCATATGCGCTATAGGTTTATTGCTCAACACAGCCACTGTTTATGTCTTAACACATTGGGGAGGTTTAGGATTGTATATTAGTAAATTAATTGCCGTAGTGGTGGTTTTTAACTGGAGTTTTTTAGCTAGTTCCTTATTTGCCTTCAAGCCATCAGATGCTATACGAAGTTAGTTTTAGTAAAGTTATTGATCAAAATTGGGTAAATACAAGTTGATTAAACGAGGAAAATATTATTGTATGTTTAATTTTTGTTTTGAAGATTTTTTTTATCACTATGAAACCAATTTCTAGCTCACTTATCTATCTTTTGCTGAGTTTTATTTTATTAACTACAGCCATTACTTATTCCAATCATTTTCAAAATGGTTTTCATTTTGATGATTCACATTCTGTAGAAAATAATGTTTACATCAGAAGCCTTTCTAATATCCCGCTATTTTTTAAAGATGGTACCACCAGTAGTAACCTGCCGCAAAATCAATCCTATCGGCCAATAGTAAGTACTACTTTAGCTATTGATTATTGGTTAGGCAATGGATATAATTATTTCTATTTCCACCTATCTAGTTTTGTGTTATTCCTGTTGCAGGGCATCCTGATGTTTTTTCTTTATAAAAAACTTTACAACGAGGCAATGCCTGCAAACTTTGGGGTTTATGCCGCATTGGGAGGTGTGGCACTTTATTTATTGCATCCTGCTATTGCAGAAACCATTAATTATGTAATTGCCCGATCAGATATCTGGTCTACGTTTGGTGTGGTACTTGCTTTCGTTTTATACCTGTATTCTCCTATTTGCAGAAGATATTATATTTATTTCCTACCACTTTTATTAGGCGCTTTAGCTAAACCAACTACCGTAATGTTTGCTCCAATATTCTTTTTTTACGTTTTGTTTTTTGAAGAGGAGATGAGCATTCGTGATGTCTTTCAAAAGGTTAATTATCAAAAATTATTTAGAACCCTTAAAAAAGTAGCTCCCGCTTTTATTTTTTGTCTTGCACTGTATTTATTTATTGATAGGTTTACCCCTAAAACCTGGGAACCGGGCGGAAGTTCACCATTGAGATATCTCATTACCCAACCTTTTGTTATCACACACTATTTTTACACTCTGTTTTTACCTACGGGTTTAAGTGCTGATACGGATTGGGGCTTGTTAACATCTATTAAGGATATCCGTTTTTTTATAGGAATAACCTTTATTATAGTGATGTTATATATTGCCTGGGTAACTTCATTAAATATGATACGCAGACCCATAGCTTTTGGTATTTTATGGTTCTTTCTTGCTTTGATCCCTACATCAAGCATCATTCCACTGGCAGAAGTGTTAAACGATCATAGGATGTTTTTCCCATTTATCGGACTCATCTTTTCAGTATGCTGGGCACTGGCACTCATGATACAATGGGGGATAACAAAATTAAAAAAACAGGGATTTAAATATGCTTATCTCATTGTTATTATTCCACTTTTATCCTTGCCTATTTACGCTTCTGCTACTTATGAACGAAATAAAATCTGGAAGGATGAAGAAAGTTTATGGTATGATGTAACGGTTAAAAGCCCGTTAAATGGCCGGGGTTTGATGAATTATGGTCTATCCAAAATGGAACAGGGAGATTATAAAACCGCTGCGGTTTATTTTGAACGTGCCCTTGTAATGCTGCCTACTTATGCTAATATCTATATCAATATGGGGATATTAAAAGCGGCAACAGGGCATGACGATCAATCTTCCTTCTATTTTAAAAAAGGAATTGAGTTTGGGCAAAATTATCCTGATACCCATTTTTACTATGCAAGATACTTATATCAGAAAAAGGTATATGATACTGCAAAAGCTGAGTTACTTAGGGTATTAGCCTTATCCCCTTCGCATCTCGATGCACGTTTTCTGCTGATGGATATTTACCAAAAAACCAGTCAATGGGATCAGCTGGAAAAATTAGCGATTGAATCACTTAAATATAGTCCTCAAAATCAATTGATTTCCAGGTATTTGGAAGCGAGCAGGAAAAAAGAAGGAGAATTGGAAATGGCGCAGCAGTTGGCGAAGGAGAAACCGTCAGCATTGAACTTTCTTAACCTTAGTCTTCAATATTATGCTGCCGGAAAATTTGATGAGTGTATAAGCGCATGTGAGCAGGCCATCACCCTCGATCCAAAACTGGCAGAAGCCTATAATAACATGGGTTCAGCTTATAACCTTAAAGGAGAATATCAGAAAGCCATTCCTGTATTGGAGAAAGCGTTGGCATTAAATCCAGGATTTACACTTGCTTCAAATAATTTGGAGGTTGCTAAAAAAGGTCAGTTATCTGCTGAGAACAATAAATCTTTTGGGATAGATAAATCAGGAGAGGCAAGGCATATTAATAAAAGTCTGGAATATTACAATAGCGGAAGATTTGAGGAATGTATTGCAGAAGCAAGGCTGGCATTAAAAAGCAATCCAAAATCTGATATTGCCTATAATAACCTTTGCGCTGCATACAATAGTTTAAAAGAATATGACAAGGCAATAATGGCAGGGGAGAAGGGTATGCAGCTTAATCCATCTAATGCCCTGTTGAAAAATAATCTTGCTGCGGCATATCAAGGCAAAAAAAGAAATTAATCCGGATCCTTTTGAGGATCCTTATTTTCTTGTTTTGCCTTTTCAAGTTCTTGTTTCAGTAAGGCCATTTCTTGTGTGAGTTTTCTAATGTTGTTATGCAGCTTTGATGACACCACACTAATATGAACCAGATAAATCAGGATTGCGAAGATGGCACCGGTAAATAATAAATTGGGTGCCTGAAATACTCCAAGCAATTTGGCCATAATCTCTAAACCATTTGGCCAGAACGAAAATATGGTTAATAATATGGTGCAGATTACCCAGATAATGGCATATTCTTCACGTAACTTACCTTTAATAATTAGCCTTGCGATGTAGGCAATAAAAATGAAGTTTACCAGAATGGTAATCAGTTGTATACGAGTCATAATTAGTTTCTGATAAAGGAGAAAAGCATGGCCAGACTTACCTTAAAGCCATAAAATACAGAAGCACCGCTTCCAATAGAAGATTTTCCGCCTAAACGTCCACGCATTGTTACCGGAACTTCTTTGATGGATAAATTAGCCTTTGAAAAAATAACAAGAGATTCTGGTTCAGGATAATCGTCAGGATAGTTTTTAGCTGCCAGGTTTAGGGCTGCCCGCCCCAGAAGCCTAAAGCCAGAAGTACTATCATAAATAGATTTTTGCGTAAAAAGACGGTTAAGACCATAAAAATACCTGATCCCCATTCTTCTAATAAAAGACGATTGAAACCCTTTTCTATCGATGAATCTTGAACCTATAACAAGATCTGCCTGAGTTAATCGCTGACACTCCAATAATTTAATTAGTTCAGAAGGTGGGTGCTGCCCATCACCATCCATTTGTACGGCAAGATCAAAGTTATGTTTTATAGCATATTTGATTCCTGTTTGAACTGCGCCTCCTATACCAAGATTACAAGGTAAATCAAGCACTTTTGCTCCATTTGCTTTTGCAACATCGCTGGTTTTATCTTTAGAACAATCATTAATAATAATTTTGTCTAGTTCATATTCTTCCGGAAGAGACAGTGCATTTATTTCCTGAAGTAAAATTGGTAACGATGCTTGTTCGTTATAACATGGAATGATAATCAGAATTTTGAGCGTCATTTATCAGTGCTAATTATTGTAGCGAAAGTAATCAATAAAAATATATATTCATACAACTTCAAGCTATTTACTTACTTGAGTCGATCATCGTTTTTGACAGAAGCAATTTTAAAGGATGAAAAAAAAATATCTTTTTTTTGTAATCTTTCTTGTGATATACAATAATAATTTTTTACTTTTGAGTTAAATATGATTAAGCTCTCAACTCTACTCACAATTTCTATGGCTTTGCTATGCTGTAATGTAGCATTTGGCCAATTACTTGACCGTTCTGTCATTGCATCAGCAGGCGAAAGTTCAACCGCAAATAATATTACGCTCGTATATACTATAGGTGAACCCGTTATCGCGCTTCTGGAAAATACTACAATTGACAGAATTTTATCTACAGGTTTCATTCAGGGTGATCAAGTCATTAACCGACCTTTTGCCTTAGTATCACGCGAATTGGCTGTTTATCCAAACCCAACTACCGCAAACACGGTGAAATTAGATCTCCGGAATATGCCCGATGGCGATTATACTGTTGACATCTATGATGCCGGTGGCCGATCTATTTACAGTAAATCCATAAAATATACTAAAGACTATAGCTTAAACCTTGACCTTGATATTTCGCAATTTAAAGGCGGTAATTATTATATCGCTGTCCGAAATGAACTGATTAAAGGCTCTGTAAAATTAATCAAACTATAATCATCCCATGATTAAAAAATCTCTATTAACACTCATTTTATTTTTTGCCATTGTTGTGGCCCAGGCGCAAAGTCAGGCCTTTAAGTATCAGGGTGTTGCCCGAAGTAACAATGGAACCATTTTGTCAAACAGCAATTTGGGCATTCGTATTTCCGTAAGAAGTGGCTCAGCTACAGGAAACATCGATTATCAGGAAACACATACGGTTTCTACCAATCAATTTGGAACATTTGCCATTGAGATTGGTGCGGGTACCGTAGCCCGTGGTGTTTTTAATAATATAGATTGGGCAGCTGCACAAAAATATATTCAAACTGAACTAAACACAGGTTCTGGATATGTAGATATGGGAACAGCTAAGTTATTAAGTGTTCCTTATGCAACGTATGCATTTAATTCAGGGCCTGGGTCTAGAGGAGCTACGGGTGCAACTGGTCCGCAAGGTGCCACAGGAGCAACTGGTCCACAAGGCGCTACTGGTGCTGCGGGTATTGCCGGAGCTGCAGGTGCTACGGGAGCCACTGGCCCGCAGGGTATACGTGGTGCTACTGGTGCAGCGGGTGAAGCCGGATTAAATGGTTTAAACGGATTAAATGGTGCTACAGGTGCTCGTGGAGCTACAGGCGCCACTGGCGCTGATGGAGCACCGGGCGTACAAGGAGCAACTGGAGCAACAGGAGCTACAGGCTTACAAGGTATTCAGGGGACAACCGGCGCAAATGGCGCTGATGGTGCCCAAGGTATTCAAGGTGTAACGGGAGCTACCGGAGTTACAGGTTCAACAGGAGCTACAGGTGCACAAGGAATTCAGGGGACAACCGGCGCAAATGGCGCTGATGGTGCCCAGGGTATTCAAGGTGTAACGGGAGCTACTGGAGTTACAGGTTCAACAGGAGCTACAGGTGCACAAGGAATTCAGGGCATTCAAGGTATAACAGGAGCGACTGGTGTTGCAGGTGCTAATGGAGTTACTGGCTCAACAGGCGCCACTGGCCCTCAAGGTGTTCAAGGGGTAACAGGTGCAACTGGTGTTACAGGTGCCACCGGATCAACCGGTGTTACAGGTTCGACTGGAGCTACAGGTTTACAAGGCATTCAGGGTATTCAAGGTGTAACCGGGGCAACTGGTGTTACAGGTGCTACCGGATCAACCGGAGTAACAGGATCTACTGGTGCTACAGGTTTGCAAGGCATTCAGGGTATTCAAGGTGTAACCGGGGCAACTGGTGTTACAGGTGCTACCGGATCAACCGGAGTAACAGGATCTACTGGTGCTACA
>Ga0116227_10013181_pt1 | contig 13105 bp, 13 predicted proteins | sample S1TSphgellanicum_FD_89693 | JGI IMG/M metagenome (GOLD analysis project Ga0116227, IMG submission 89693) | Host-associated microbial communities from peat moss isolated from Minnesota, USA - S1T2_Fb - Sphagnum magellanicum MG | ecosystem: Host-associated > Plants > Peat moss > Unclassified...
ATAAATGAAAAAAAACAATTTTTATTTTTTTAATTATTAACAATTTTTTTATTTTTTTTTTTTTTTTTTTTTTTTTTATTTTTTTTTTTTTTTTTTTTGTTATTTTTTTTTTTTTTTTTTTTCAATTTGTTAATTTCACCAAAGTGGTGATTTTTTTTTTGCTGAAAAATAACATTCCACATTAAAAAAAACATGTTTTTCCAAGTTTTTTCCCAAAAATATTATCCTTTTGGAAATAGAGTAAATAAATTCCGCCACAACCTCATTTGAAGGTAGTGATTGATTCTCCAAATTTGCCAAATGACTTTTTTAGTTTCACAACAACAATAAATTGTTTGCCTATTCCAAAATAAAAAGGAAGTTGACAAGGAAAAACTAAAATTATCCATCCACTTTAAAGGAGAAAGAGCTGCAAGGCAAAGGAAAAAAAAAACCCCCAATTCATCAATTCCCAAAAAAGAGAAAAAAAATTGGAAGCCAAAAAAGAAAAAAAAGAAATGTTCAAAAAATTGTTGCAAAGGAGAAAAACTTGGAGAAGCAAAATTAATTAAATAAATAAATATAAAATTGTCCACCTCTTGCAAAGGATGAAAAAGTTGGAAGGAAAAAAACAAATTGTTCACCAAACTTTTTTCCAAGGAAGTTTTCAAGAAGGTTTTTAGAGGAGAAAATGCAAGTTCATACACAACATAGTAGATTAGGTTTGAAAAGCACAAGCAAAACGCCTCTATCTTAATTTTGTAAATTAATTGTGCCTAACATGAGCAAGAACCTCTTCCCCATTTTGCAATGCAACAAGGTATTGAGCTGAATACAACATAAACTCAAAAGAGTGTCAAGTCTTGTGAGAATTACTAGAACTTCACAAAACATTTTAACTCATTTAAAACATTAATGTCAAATTATGCCAATATCATCATCTACACAGATCTTTGCCCCCAACACCCGCATTGATGGGGGAATGGATTGAAGAAGATCCATTTAATCCTTCAACTTGTTATGAATGCAAGCAATATCACAAGTCCCACCCACCAGGTAAGCAGCTTGTTGCTAACTTGCAACCATGATGAGATGCCACAAGATCTATCAAGCATTTTGAAGGACTAGGTATATTCCAAAAACCACAATACAACAATACATTCAAGCATTGTGTGAATGTGAGTGAATAAATAGATACCCCACTCTCTTTTAGAATTAGCGCAAAGCCAAAAAGGTGACAACCAACTTTAGGAATAGAAATTCCATGTAACCAATGAGATGACTTAATATGACCCAAGAGGACCCAATTGAAAACTTTTGGGAGGAGGTGAGGAGGAGGGGTTTCAGATTTTTTTGGATTTTGGTGTTCTCACCATGTTCACAATGGTTCCCAACAACTCTCCCCATGTGTTCACCAAGCTATTCCTAATAGCACCACACTTTATCCCATATCCTTTGCCCAAAATTCTAACCTTCAAGTTTTATACATAGACCAAAGGGAACCACTATACGATCTTTTGTTTTGGGTTGCACCAGTCTCTCAACCATGATAAAAATGCAAAATTCTTTCTCACAACCTAAGCTTGCCAGCAACAATTCACATTAGAACCAGAAAGAAGAGTTTCTCTTTGAATTTCATGTGCATTTTGTCACAAAGTCCCAAAAACAAACTTGACCAAACACCAAAACTCAACATGAGATTGTTGTGATTAACATCTAATGTGATTGTGGAGGGTCATACAGAGGAAAGCTGCCTGTCTACACACCTATGGAGGTGCTAAAAAGAGTTTGGTCTTACCTGAGGCAAATCTTGAGGCATGCAACCCTCCTCTGCCTGACAGTGATAGACTAAGCAAGCATGGATCTGTAATGTTTGATCATTTTTACAACTTCTCCATTGTCAGCTAAATGATCAAATGACCCTGAGGTGCTTACCAAACCAAAGACAAAATAGTTTTCTTCATTAGGGAGGACCAACTGTCCTGTTGATTGTTATGAGCTTTAAACCAAAAATGAAGAGAAAATAAACTCAGGACTGATTTGTCAAGTGAGAAAATTTGCTGGGTATAGCAAATAGAAGAGAACTCCAGTGGGAGCATATGATATAGTTATTGAAGTAAATTCCAATACGGACCTGTCTTTGTGCTAGTACGAAGTTGCCTCCTGTGTGCTACCTATAAAAGCATTCCCTCTCCCATTTGTTCATCATTCCATTGAAGTGAAAGCAGATTTGAACAGAGATGTTCTGATCTTGACTCCAGTGCTGCTTGCAACCGCAGCTGCATATCTGCAGCACAAGAGGAACTTTATTTACCTCCAAAATGTAAATCAAGGCACTCTCAATGAGCATCAACCAGGGACGTAAAGCTGGATGGCAACCCACATAAATTTCAAGAAAGCATGACAGACAATGACAATGCCCAAAGATGGGAAAACATGGACAGATACATCAATGCAACTGAAACCAGAAATATCTATGGAAGCAACAACAAACTGATATATTAATGAATATGGCTTCAGTCCCACTCTGGAACAAACAAGCTAGAAAGACCAGGAGTGATGCTAGCAGATGCAAAAACAACTTCAAAAACTTACGCAGTGTCCAACACAAGCCCATGAGTGACAACCCCACTTATTGCCTCCAAGCTCTGTGCTACCTCAACTACACATGACACAGGCCAGCCATGAGTATGAGTCAATAAGAGTTAGCCAGACCAAGGATCTGGATCCTAGCTCTATTTCTATGGATAAGTCAGAAGCTACTCTGCCTAACGTCTCTCTTGAAACTCTGAAAGCTTCCCCGTCAAGAGTTGCTCAGAGCCCACATCTGCAACTGCACTTCAAACCCTTGACAATCAGGGAATATGGATAGAAAAGCTCCATCCCAGATTCCAGTTTCTTCCAGGAAGACCAGAAATCTGCAACCACTGCCCTCAGGCACCATGCAGCTTCTTTAAGCATTCAAGACTCCTTAGGACCATCTGCCTCTGAAATTCTGTTTCACAAAAAACACATATCGAAGAGTGCTAGCCACCTGCATTTGCTATAGGGGTCGTAAAAATCACATCCAATACAAAGTGACCTTCAGCTGTCACAAGGGGAAAATCCCCTCCCATTGGACCTGCTTCTCCATGACTTGGTCTCCTCCACACCTGAGTAAGGAATAAAACAACTGCAGGATCAGCAGGATCTTCAATGAATCAAAAGTGCCTAAAAAATTACTTCATGCATTTTGGTGTGCAAGAACTAGAAGAAATGACTGGGACCAAGGACTACTAGTTCTGGCAGGTTCTAATAGTTACAACATCTAATGGACATGTGAATTATGGCTAGGACAGCAGTCATTTCCATTTGTCAAATTCAATATAGATCCAGAATCAATCACAGGAGCGGGATCTACCTCTGCATCACCTAAAAAAAGGTCATCAATCTCCTCTGCCACATCCAGCCAGTCTTCCTGCACACACATGAAAACAACAAAGAAGCAAAACTTTTGCAGTATTCCCAACGGAAATAGTTATGCTCCTATGAAGCTTTGTCAGAAACAAAGTTAGATGTAACCACTCAATAATGCATCATGGCTGTTCTGCAAAAGATACTCCTGACCCTCTTTTGAAATCATGCAGGATGGCTATGAAATTTTTGTGCCGTAATCATGCTCACTTGATTGGCCGACTCAAGGACAATTACATGGTGAAAGAGGGACCTGCTCAATGAGGACAGGCACTGCATCCTTCAGCTGCCCAACAAATTTGCTCTCCTCAATTATGAATACCATCTGCTTTGCTGCTTTTGCTATTGCCTGTCCAATGTCCAAATTGTGTCAGTCATCACCCCTGAGCCCATCCATGACACAAAAGTGATCCTCAACTTTAGAACATATTTCTATCACCTCTATGGTGGAAGCATTCTGAAGAAGACCAGTAGCATGAAAAAATCCATCCAATTTTTTTGCAGAAGGCCACTGAACCAATCAATAAGTTCATAGATAGTGTCCAGTAACGGCCTTGTGTCCAAGCATCACCATGGCTGAAACTGCCTCAGTTATGATGCCATCTATATCTGTTGCAATGTCCTTCAATATGGCAATCACCTAGTGTTTCTAATTTCTGACAAGATTACTTTGCTCATGACTTACTGCTACAAGGGGAAACAGAGCTCCATCACTTTCTGAAGAATAGCATACTACAAGGGTTTTCAAAGGAATGGAGGCCCAAGCACACCTTACTTTCTCCTTGAGAATGGACTCACGGCCTGCTACCCCCTTGCGCCCAACAATTGCAAAAAGTGTGCCTTCTTGAACTGCATCCGCATCATCAAAAGCAAAATCAAGCTGCTTCAACACCCCCAATTCCAAACCCCGAAGAAGGATATTGAGAACTCAAAACAAACAATCTCCATTCGATGGAAATGGTAACAGCCTAAATTGCACTCTGCAAGACTTCTGGGAGTTGGAACAATTAAGCTGCTTCAAGGCTTTTCCTATACAGGTGGCTGCTCAAGAATTATGCGAATCTTGTGGACGGATACAAACAAAACAGTATCAGGAAATTGCTGGGCTTGAAACAAGCTCTGAAGTGAAATGCAACTTCATGTACCTGTGGATAATCTTGAAAAGTTGCAAGTGGGACACCTGCCTTAGCTGCTTCAACAGCACTCATACTCGTCCTGTAACCAATCACACAACCCATGTTAACCATCCTGCACTGCCTTGAAGGTTCCTTTGCCAAGCAATCAGAGAAACATTGCCCCACAGAAGAGAAAGAATCGGCTTCCAGGGTACAGTCAACAGCAAAGAAGGCACAACTTCCAACAAGGTGAGCAAAGACGAGTTTTTTTTTCCCCCAAAGTTAACAGAGTCATTCCTAAGAAGCGATTTTGTTTAGCAGAAAGCAGAAAGCTCACATGGGCACACCCACAATCTCCCGAAGAGACCCATCTTTGAGCTTCTCGCCCATGTAGCGAATAGCCATACTAGATGCGAGCCCTGTTCCTAATCCTACTGCCATTCCGCTCCTCACGAAGTAATCCACCTGCGAGAAAACCCTAATCAGCTCCACGCAGCGCACGACGTATTCCAGCATCTAACGGAATGCCAAGGCACACTTTCTGTCACTCTCTACGCAATAATACTCCACAAAGCATGTGAATCACACAGACCACTTGTTTTGCAGCCTCCTCCAGCTGCGGTTTGAGCGAAGCTTGCACACACAACGGTCTCGAGATTGTCATCCTCAACTTCCCACCAGGTGATGATGAGGTTGATATCCTTCTTGTGCCGCCGCGACTCTCCTCGCCCTCTCGTCGAAGAAAAGACGAGAAAGGACAATGGGGCTTGCACGACGAACGCTGACAAATTCTGGAGCGGTTTCCTGAAATCGATGCATGGCTCGACACTGAATTATCAGCACGGAAACGGGGAGAACGGGCTTGCGGCAAGAGGAGAGGAGTGACTGGCGGGACTATGGAGGAGAAGGAGAGGGTCTGTTGTGCCGATGCCATCGCTGCTGTGACTATGCGTGTCTTGACACTATCAAACCCTAAATCTGCGACAAGAGACTGTCGTGTGCACACAGATGAGGCCTCTTCTTCTTTCCGCCTCGTCTCTTCCGTTTCGCGCAAAGTGCAATCTGATTCAATCACGCAAAGTAATTTGCACACTGCGTAACACGGACGGACGTAATTCAAGCTTTTCCTAAGCAGGATTCTTCCAAGAATATATCATTACTGCAAAACAAAAGCAGAAATACTTCCAGCAGATTGCATCACCTGATCTGAAATCCGCTTTTTCGAATGTCATGAATCACATTGGCCGTTGCTGAGGCGTGGATGGAATCACAAATAAAGGAAAGACGACGACAATGCTGCGTGTTAGCTGCTAGCTCCAGCAGGGCCGTGACTGAGAAGCCAACACACAAAGATGATGGCAAATTTTGCTCAACGCCTCATGCTCAACAGCCACCGCTTCCGCATTTCAGAGAGGACTTGCTGTGAAATTCAGTGAAATAATATCTATATTACTGGAATGGAAATCGCAAGTCCATTATTGTTGAGCATTGCAACTTTCCTCCACATTGCATTGCGTCGCATCCTCTTTGCTTTTGCTGAAATTGAGTAAGTACCTCTCAAGAACCAAACAAACCAGCAACAACACACACTACTGTTGTTGCTGCAGCATTTCTCAGAGCTTGTAACAAGCTTTCCAACTCTGTCGTGTCCGTTTCCAGACACTGGATCTTGTGATTATTACTACACAAATCTTCAAACCTTCTTGATGTACTTGCAAAGAGTCACTTCTCTAGTGCATATCACCAATGCTTGACAAGATCACCTGTACAACAACAACAACAAAAACCTGCAAGGTCCAAAGCTTGATAGATTCCTCATGATAAAAAACAAACGCCAACAATTTGCAAGCTCCAAAGCTTGGTACATCCCTCACCTCAAACAACAAAACTCTGCAGAATATCCCTATCAGATTGCACATAATGAAAGCCTCTGGTACAGTCTGAAAGCTAGACAAAGAAGCTTGAAATTGCTTGCAAGATCCCGGGATTGGAATATCGAGTCCTTGCAAACAGACCGTTGCTAGACTTCCTTGTGCAACTTCAAAAAGGCTTCTGTGTCTTCTATTGATGCCACGATTCTCCTGCTCAGAACCTGTGACCCTTACTTCAGTAAATCCTTGCCTGTGAATAACGAAAAATCTACCCAAAAAACTGAAGAATTCGGAGTGAGGCATGGACGAGCAACAGAGTGACACAGAGAGCAATTGTGCTTCACCTTCTTCACTGCAGCATGAGCTGTGTTTTGGTACACTGTGAAAGATGTTTTGGTGCAATACATGAGGTGGATTGCCATACGAATCTATGGATTGCTTGCTGGATCATGAACTTCAAAAATTTGTTTGAGATTGGAAAAAAATATAGTAGGAAATTGTGAGTAAGTAATGCGCATACAGCTTCTTTCCAGAACTTTGCTGAGAGATAGGCTGCTGGCCTGCTGCTGCAACAAACAAAAACCTGTGTCATCCTGCAAAATCACGGAGGCGATGACTTGCCTCAGACTTTCTCATTTTAGCCTAGCACAGGAGTGACAAAAAGGCAAGCGTTCACTAAGAAAAAACACAAATCAAAGGGAAAGACTCCATACCTTCATGCCATTTTCTAGACCATGTTATATGACATAATCTTTTGGTGATAATTATGCGCACTCGTAATGGTGACCGAAATGTACCATGGAATGGTCAAGAAAACACAAATCAAAGGCACAATTCCATACCTTTGTGTCATTCTGGACCCATGTTATATGCCATAATCTTCCGGTGCTGTGCATACATACTTGTAATGGTGACCAAAATGTACTATGGAATGGTCAAGAAAAACACATGTCAAAGGGAAGACTCCATACTCCATACATTCATGTCATTTTTCTTGACCACATTATGTGACATAATCTTCCGGTAATGATCGTACACACTTGTAATGTGGACCAAAACTGTACTGTTAACATGGTCAACAAACACATATCAAAGGGAATCATACATGCTTGTTAATGGTGATCATAATGTACTATGGAATGCTCAAGAAAACACATATTGAAGGGAAAACTCCATACTCCATACATTCATGTCATTTTCTTAACCACATTATATGATGTAATCTTTCAATGATGATCATACACACTTGTAATTGTGACCAAAATGTACTATGGAATGGTCAAGAAAAGACATATCAATGGGAAAGACTCCATACTCCATACATTCATGTCATTTTCTTGACCACATTATATGACATGATCTTTTGATGATGATCATACACACTCGTAATTGTGACCAAAATGTACTATGGTATGGTTAAGCACCTATCCATCATTATGTTGAGCAAGGCACCAAGCAAGTCCGAGTAGGGTGAGCTAGGTGACGCACCCAACCTAATGGGCAAGTAGGGCAACAACACATTCCATGACATTATGGTTTGGCCTGTAGGAGATTCAATGATATTAAAAGAAAATCCTACTCAATGGACACATATTGAATCATTATTATTATGAATGTATGGTCATCACTTGAAGATTATGTCATATGATGTGCTCAAGAAAGTGACATAATTTGCCACCCCAGACCTTAATGTGTTTGCCAAACATTTTTCTAAAAAATTCATTGAATTTGTTGGTATGTGAGAGACCTTAAATGACATGGAATGGTCCCTCGGCCTTGCCCACTTTGTTGAGTGTGTTGCCTAGCTTGCCCTAACAGGATTGCTTAGCACATTACACAACATAATGGGGAGGGTCTCGACCATTCGATACTACATAAGCACTAGCACATGGCATTTTTCTTTCTTTTTTGTGTGTATTACTGGTGTCTTAATTGTTATGTTCTTGAGTGACTTGTGTTTTCATGCTTTTATGTGTCATGTACTTCTCATGGATGGGTTTCCATCCTTGCTTTTTTATATACATGATAGAGTACCTTCCACAATAGTTCTTCTTTAGAATCTTTACCTTTAGCTCTTGAATTTGTTGATAATTGCCACATTTCCATTTTTCTTATTCTTTTTTCATGTCATGACTCACCTTGTGCTCGATCAAATTCAATGTGTTTCATGTGTGTGGCCTTTGAAATACCCACTAGGTGTATTGCATGTTATGTAGGATGAACCAACTCATGAAAAAGTTTAGTTGTAACATGCGGAGTCCTGCATCATGTATGTTCCAAGGCTACATAATGAAAAAGCTTTTGAGATTTGTGATATACTTGCAAGACTTATGTCTTATATCACTTCATGGAGTGTTGGATGTGAAAAAGGAATAGGGTGTTGTGGAAGAAGTGTTTAAGGAAGTTGCAAAAAGATTTGATCTAGAGCATGATGTATAAGATTTAGTTCATCATTATGTCCTAATTAACATGAATGTTTTTATTAATTGGTTCAAGTAATAGCAACATCCCTTTCATAGTTGCAAGCAACCTTTTGAATGGTAATTATGATTAAATCCATGTTGTGTGATAGGTGAATATAAATCTTCAAACAAAACTTTCCCTTTAAAATGCAAACTTCCATTAGACATACATCATTAAACTATTATATGATTGTTGTTATGAATTTTTTTTTAAAATCCACTTGTGAAATCATGTTATAAGTTAGTGCAAGAGAATTTGCATTTCAATATTGGATTTATAACTTTCCACGTGAATATCCATGTATTTTTTTCTTCCTAGCTTGGTTTTGTAGTAAATATGAAAAGAAAGAAATAGTTCAAAAGGTTGAGAATGGGAGGAAAAGTCATTTTCCATGTGCTTGCAACTTGGCACAATGTTACAACCATCAATGTGATAATAAACATGTGGAAGATGATGATATTGTTGTGTTGAACATCCCCCACCATCAAGAATAGTTTTGAGGAATCTAAAATTCAAGTAATGGGTAAAAATGGGTTAAATGACCTAAAGATGTATGAATGTAATTAGGTCACGAACCATGAGCTAAGGGATAAAACTAGGTTCATAGATTAGTGTTATTTAATCTATCATCATATGTTGCATTCATCTACATTGATCAAATTTTTAATCCACATTCATCCATATTGATCCTTCACTATTTGACCATGTGCACATCTTAGAAATGATCTAAAAGGATAAGGAAATATTTCAAATACAAATTCAAAAGCTTTTGAAAAATAACTCCAGAAGGAAATTCATTCATTTTCACATGGACCTTTATGCAATTGTCAAATAATTGATATAATGGAATAAAGAGAAAAAATCCACTAAAATAGGAATATGCAATCCTATTGGAAAAATGGTAATATGGCTTGGATGGTAGATTACCAAAACCCACCATTTAGTATTGCTTGGCAAAACTTTCAAGCCTTTCATGCATACTACCAAACTCAATGATAGAAAAGAATAAGAAATCAAAGCAAACAAAGCCAATTAAGGTCATTTGCATCCTTTGGATTTTATAGTACCACCAATAAGAACCACCTAATCAAGGCAACTATCACCTCTATGGATGAAATAATGAATTTCACATCCTTCTACATCAATTGTGCCCATGTTTTGTGGATGTAGTACCTAACACCATATTAAATTACAATGACAAGTAATCAGAATTGGTATATGGTGGATTTTTTGAAATCCTTCTTATGGTAGTCCACAGACCATTTCCATTTCACAAACAATTTCAAAAACAACTACCTCATTTTTAAGCCTAACTACTTTATTTCTTTTTTATTAACTACTTCCTTTTCCTATTAACTTTCTTACTAACTATTTCCCACCTTTTGTAATGACCACTTCCATTTTATACATACATTTTTTTTCCACATGCATTAAATTAAAATGTGTTTTTTCATTCCATGAAATCTAATATATTAATTCAGCAAGTCTGTCAGTCAGTCAGTCAGTCTGTGACAGTGACTCCGGACGGGATGTGTTAGTTACTAACTTTTTTTCAACCCCACCCATACAACTGAAACTGCAAGTAGGTGGGAGACTGCTAATAGCAACCCACTTGGACCAATCAAACGTTTTGACTTTGTTTATTAGACTGTTCCAGGGCTCCTCCATGGCTCTCAAAGCTATCAATTGTTTGAGGGTACCAGCAGTCTCCTTGTGGATTCACTAAATTTGACTAATGAACAAGATCCAAGATTTCCAGTGCAAGGTCACCTATTGAGCGTTGATGGAGATGCTCTTATTACCACATGGCCCTCACTTGATTTTTGGCACCTCTGCCTTACCCTTAGTGATTTGTCTTGTGACTAACTTTTATTACTTTGCAATTTTCTTTTCAAAGGAAAACTTTAAAAGGTGGTTTTTGAATGTAAAATGTGAGTTTTCAGTAATAATTCGAAACTTTTTTGTGAAATAAAAATTGTATCCATGCATTATGCACAGGGTTCACACTAGTGTGTATTAATTTAAATCAAATTTGACATTGGCATAAATAATGTTGAATTATTGAAAACTGTGTGAAAACACAAGAATAAAATAAAATAGTTGATCGTCCCTTGTAGTGCAATTTTCTTTAATTCTTATTTGAATTGTGCCAAAACACAAAAATATGCAAACATATTCCACATTTTTTTTTTCCACAATAATTGTCGACCAACGTACAAAACCAAAAAGCAATGGGAATTTTTTTTAACAAAAACATTCCCCTTTAGCTTAAATCAAGTGGGTACTCCCCCTCCTTCCCTCCTACAATTGTGATGACAATCCTATCCAAACCCTAGCTAAACTAATTGGTGTCATACGCTACATTAATGTAGGTAATGTAAAAGGTTGTAAGTTTCACCTAATGTTGATAGTTTTATAATTATTGGGCTACCCTCTAAATGAGCTTAATTGAAATTTAATCTTTAATACTTTTGAAGTGGAAACCTTCATTTTCCAATTACAAAATATATGGGTGGGGTTACAAAATGAAATTAATAGCAAGAAAGATCTATATAAATGATTTAATCTAATTCATAGTTTGCCATAAAAGAAACCCATCATATGTTAATAATTAAGTTCATACTTTATCCTATTGCAACAAATGATGAATTTCATTCCAACTTCATGTTAGTTCGTAGATAAAAAGATTAAATTTCGCATCACAAAATATCATTTTAGCAAAGATGAAACACAAATGTTTGCATGGAACATGCTTACCTTTCTTTCAAATAAAAGATGATGTAACATAAAAACAAAATCAAAACAAGTGTAAGCAAGGTAACATCCCACTATGACATCATAAACATTATCATGTAGCATGGAACCAATAGTTGAAATTGTGTACACACATCCAATCCTAGGTGGAGGAACATCAATGTGATGCAAAATCAATGCATCCATTAGGCTCACTAACTCCCATCTATAGTCATGAAGTTCATTTAGTTCATTACATCAAACTGACCTCCCATCCCATTTTAATGGGGCTTGCCAAGCTTCTTGGAGGTTTTTGGTATTGATCATCACCTTCACTAGATTCCATGCTACAAAAAAATTCTCTACATGTAGGAATGAATATCTTAATAAACAAAACCCCACTTCTTCAAAACTCACAATTTCACCAAAATTATGAACTTTGTGTTTGACATCAACAGCTAAACAATGGGTGAGGATGGATGTTTGTAAAAAAGAATGTTCAATTGCACCTTCCACACATTTATGGATGTATTTTGTACACTGTCATTCTGATATTTTGATTTCACACAAGCTTTTGGTTAAAATAAATTTGAGGCTTGGGTTTCATTCCTCCCCTTTATAATGAGCACCTTGTAAATCTTCCCAAAAAGTACTTGCGTTGCAATAGTACATTTCACCCTAGATCTTAGTTTTGTGCGCTCAATATGCCATTTCATTTAAATGAATTTTGTTTCCAACCTCTTGTGATGTAAATGGAACTCTCTTGTAGTATTAGACATGATTTAATTTAGACAAATGGATGCCATGAATTTTCAAATTGAACATTATTTGATCCCATGTTTGTAGTAGACTTGCATTAAGAAGATGATCATGGAGGCACAACATATTGTGAAGGACCAAAAATCATTGGTGGACAATGGCACTTGAAACAAAAATATTATCTTTATCACTAAAATGTGAATATCTAACAAACCCAAGTGGAGTTCCAATTGAATCTTTCTTTCCCTTCAAGCCTTGCAATTATATATTTTAAAGGGAAGAAGAGGATGCAAGGTGATTGAAAGCCTTTGCCATTTTGCAAAGATCCTCCAATTGATTTGTTGTTCACAAATGCAATTCATTGTTGTTTGGACCACATCCCTTAACTTCTTCCCATGAGGTAATCCCAATACCTTGATTGTTAAACAAGTGTTCAAATGAAGTCATTACTTGTTGCATCATAGATATAACCAATTTTTATGTCAAATCACGTTGACCATGCATAATTCACAATACCAAATCGTGAGTTAACATGTGGCATCATCATGTCTAGGTCCATGCTCTACATAAAAAAATTACTTGAATTATATTTGTAGATTAATATAGTTTGACACAATATTTCAACCATAAGAACACATGTAACAAAATATTTAAATAATTATAAAGTGTTTTAATGTACCCCCACACCCCCCCCCCCTCCCACCACATTAAAACACAAAAAACACAACACAA
>Ga0116227_10013182_pt1 | contig 13104 bp, 8 predicted proteins | sample S1TSphgellanicum_FD_89693 | JGI IMG/M metagenome (GOLD analysis project Ga0116227, IMG submission 89693) | Host-associated microbial communities from peat moss isolated from Minnesota, USA - S1T2_Fb - Sphagnum magellanicum MG | ecosystem: Host-associated > Plants > Peat moss > Unclassified...
ACCATTCCGCGCGTCGCGTCGGTCATCGGCAAGGTCACCACAACGGCGTCGCTCTGCGCGAACGCGGCCGCGATGTCGGCGGTCGCGAACGTCGAGTCCGCGGAATCGAGCGGCGCCCCGGTGCGCGTGATCGCGATGACGCGCATGCCGAAGGCACGCGCTCGGGCGGCGACCGCCGTGCCGATCTGCCCCATGCCGACGACCGCCACGGTCGAGCCGTCGAGTTCGCCCATCGCGTAATGCTCCCAAGCTCGCTGCACGCGCATGCGCGCCAACCGCGCCGCATCCTTGCGCAGCGCGAGCAACCCGTAGAACGCGAATTCCGCGAGCATGCCGGCATGCACGCCCGCCGCCGACGCGAACGCGACGCGTTCGAACACCTCGGGTGCGAGCTGCGCGCGGCGCACGTGCGCGCCCATTCCGGCCGACGTGCCCTGCACGAAGCGCACCTGCGGCCCGAGGTCGAGCGCCCGCGCGAGTTCGGCCGCGCTTTCATTCGGATAGCCGAAAAGTACGTTCGCTCGCGCGAGCATCGCGTTCCAGCGAGCTTCGCCCGCAGCGTCGCGCGCGAACGCGGGATCGCCGCCGTGGTCGTTGGGATACCGCGCCGGCGGAAGCAGCGCGGGTTCGTAGAGCACCTCGTCGACCACGTCGAGCGCGCGAACGCGGTCGACGTGAGCCGCTTCGAGCGGGCTCGAGATCATCACGATCACGCGCTCACCGCACGTCGACGTTCATCATGTCGTCGAACGGCGTGAGTATCCCCGGGTCGTAGCCGGTCACGCGCTGGTTCCACGCATAACCGCCCTTCCACACGAAGAGCACGATCGTCGGCGTGTCCGCGATGATTTGGGCCTGTACCTTCGCGAACAGACGCCGCCGCGTCGCGTCGTCGTACGAAGCCTCGGTCTCGTGCAGCAGCTCGTCCACCCGCGGACTGCAGTACCGCGTGGCGTTCTCGCCGTTCGGCGGGATCGTCTTGCAGCCGTAGAGGCCGTTGACGTCGGAGACGGCCTCGAGCGTGCGCGGGTAGACCGCGAAGTCGTATTTACCGCCATAGAGGATGCCGCCATTCTGAACGAGGGCGCGGAAGATGTTCGGCGCGTAGCGCTTGCTTTCGACGTCGATGCCGACGGCGCGCAGTTCCGCGCGGATGAACTCGATCGAGTCGTCGAGCTCGGCCGCGCCGACGGGATAGACCGCTTCCAAGGTCAAGCGCTGACCGCCCTTGGTTCGGATGCCGCCGTCGCCGGGATGCCAGCCGGCGGCGTCGAGCAGCGCGCGGGCGCGCGCGGGGTCGAACGGAATGCCGGGCTCGTTCAGCTTCGGGGGATCGAGCGGGATCGTCACGCCGTCGTGGATGTACCCGAATCCGTGCAGCACGGTCGCGATCAGCTTGTGGCGGTCGATCGCGTAACGGACCGCCTGGCGCACGCGGACGTCGGCCACGAGCGGCCGGTTCGCGACGACGAAATCGAGGTTCGTCGTGCGATAGTTGGGCTCGACCAGAACGTGCACGCCGGCAACGTGCTGCAGTCGCGCGGTGTAACTCGGCGGCATCAGCGGCCAGACGTCGACTTCGCCCGTCTGCATCTGCTCCGTCAGCGTTTCCTGCGACGGCAAGAGCTTATAGGTGATCCGCGCGAGCTTCGGCTTTCCGCGCCAATAGTACGGATTGGCTTCGAGTTCGATCGAGTCGCCGTGCTTCCACTCGACGACCCGAAATGGCCCGATGCCGACCGGCTTGCGGTTGTAAGGCGCGTCGTTGATGTTCGGCAGCGAACCCAGGATGTGCTTGGGCAGGATGCACGGCTCGTCGGCGGCGGTCCCGAAATACAGCGGCAGATAACTGCCGTAGGGCGCTTTGAGGTGGAAGACGACCGTGTACTTATCGGGCTCGTCCATCTTCGCGATCTGGTCCCAGCCCGCGGTTCCTTGTTCTTCGTTATTGGCAGGGTTGAGGATCGTCTTGACGCTGAAGACGACGTCGTCCGCGCTGAAGGGTGCCCCGTCGGACCAGCGGACGCCGCGGCGCAGGTGCCAGACGATCGTCTTGCCGTCGCGGCTGATGCCGCCGTTTTGCTGGGTCGGGATCACGGTCAGCAGTTCGGGAATCGGGTGCCCGTTTTTGTCGTAGCGGGCGAAGAACGCCGCGGTGAGCTCCGAGATGTATCCGCCGACCGCCGACGGATCCAGATGGATGTTGAGGCTATTGGGATCGCCCTGGCCGTTGGCGATGCGCAGCCAGTGCGCGTCGTCGTGATGCGCGCTGCAGCCGCCCAGCGCTGCAAACGCAAGCGCGGCTACGCTGAGAGTTCTTCGGAGATCCACGCTACCGGTACCGAGCCGAATCCGAGCAATGCATCATGAAAGTCCTTCGTCGTGAGCTTTGAGGCGGCGCGTAACGCTTTGATGGCGCGGCTGCCGGTCCAGTACATCAGCCGGCTGGCCGGAAAGATCGAATTCCGAGTTGTTTCGGACCAGATGCGCGCCGGCGCGAAATCGACGTCGTCGCGATAGAAGCGCCGCATTTCCGCGAGATCCCACGTGCCCGTGTGGAGGCGAATGTCGGCCAGGCAGCATGCGATGTTGCGCAGCTCGAAGTATTCGAGTTGCAATCGCTCGGCCGGCGTGTAGAAGTCCGGCACTTCGGCCAGCAGGTCTTCGGCGTAACAGGCCCAGCCTTCCACGAGCGTCCCCGCCGAGAGCAGCGCGATGCCGCTCGCGCAGTCGGTTCCGGCCACCCGCGCGATGCGGGACGGCGCGCGGCGCGCCCGGGCGTTTTGCGTGTGGTGGCCGATGCTGCCATGATGCACCGCGTGGATGAGCTTCACCGCGGCCGTGTTGTGCGCCCGCCGCGCGAGCGCCGGATCGGGCGCGGGAGGCGAAACCCAATAGATGCTGCCGGACCCTGGCGCGCGTTCGGGCGGCGAACGGTAGAACAAGAAATAGAGATCGCTCGCAACGGAGCGTGCCCACTCGGGCAGCAGCGTGAAGTCCAGCGCGTAATCGCTGGCCGGCGTCAACAGCGACGCACCGTCGCGTAGTGCGCGCTCGTGCCACGCGCGGTACGAGGCGAGCACGCCCGCCGGCTCGGGCCCGATGTCGCTTAGCGCCGCCATCTGCTCGCGCCAGGAACGCGCGGGGTCGAGCCGGGCGGCGCCCTCGTCCAAGCGGGCCAGCGTTTCGTCGAACGCCGTTTGCGCCGCGCGCTCCAACTGTTCCGGCGTTTCCGCGAGACCGTGGACGTCGCGCATCAAGAACGCGAGGTAATCGCGCCCGCAGGCGGGATCGGTATCGGGAACTTCACGCAGCGCGTCATCGAATCGCGCGAGCGCGGCGAGCGCGCTCGACACCGAACGAGCGGACGGCGGCTGTAACGGTACGCATGGCCCATGCAACGCTGCTGCGGGCGGCTGGAACGCTGCTGCGGGCGGCAACGGGCTCGCTAAGAGCCGCCGCACGGCGGCGACCTCTGCGCGTGCTCGCGTAACCCAATCCGCCGGCACCGCGCGGCCGTGCAACCGCTCTACCCCGGCGGCGAGAAAATCGGGAACCGCGTCGAGCCGCGCTTCGAGCGCGTGCGGATCGCGTTCCACCGCGCCGGGCAGCAGGAGCGAGATGACGCCGAACGCGACTTCGCCCGTGTACCAGGCGGGATTGTGCAACCGCGGCCGCGCCGTTAGCGTCGCCAGCACGTGATCGATGCGCGCGCGCATCGAGCGCGCGTCGAGCCGCGCGCCGGACTCCGCCGGAATCGTCAGCGCGTCGAGCCGCGTTGCCAGTGCCCGGTGGGCAGCCGCCTCGCGCGCGGCGGCGCCGGCATCGGCGGGCGGGAGCGAACCGTCGTAGAGCGCGACGCCCGCGAAGGTCGCGTCGACCGGATTATAGGTCCAGTGCAGGCGCAGAAAATCCGTCACCAGATCGTCGAAGGCGCTCACGCCAGGTTCACCCAGCGGCGCTCGCGGTGCGCGAGGACGATCGCGTCGACGATCTCCTGACTCTTCGCGCCGTCGAAGAACGTGCATTCAGGAGCCGTGCCGTCGAGAATCTCGTCGACGAAGAAGCGAACGAGGTTGCGATAATAGAGCTCCGGCCACGGCGTGTGCAGATCCGTATCGGGCGGGAACGCCTCGGGCGGCAACGTCACGGCCTCGAACTCGACGTCGTGCGCGCTCGCGAAGGTCAACGTTTCCGCGACGCCGCGCTCCTCGATCAAGCGCGCGACGGCGGCGCCCTTAGAGCCGTAGACGCGCAGTTCGACGCCGGGATAATTGCCGACGGCGATGTAGGAGGTCTGCAAGAGTCCGTGGGCGCCCGATCCGAACTCGACGAGCGCGACCGTGCCGTCTTCGACCGCGATCGGTTGCCGGCCAGGCTCGCCCCGCACGACCCGTTCGGGAATGAAGTTGTGCATCGAGCCCGCGACGGCGGCGAAGTCGCCCGCGCACCAGCGCATCAGGTCGACGAGATGCGAACCGTAGCCGACGACCGACGACGGAATCAAGCGGTCGCGCGGCGCGCCGGGCGCCACTTGGCGCAGCGGAAAATCGGGATCGAGAAACTGCGAGTTCTGCTCGAAGCCGTGCACGTGGAAGATGTCGCCGAGCGACCCGTCCGCGATCCAGGCGTGCAATTGCCGGATCGCCGGCGAATAGCGGAACGTGAAGCCGAGCTTCGTGCGCAGCCCGCGTTCCTCGGCCAAGCGCGCGACGGCGAACGCATCGGCTGCCCGTTCGGCCAGCGGCTTTTCGCTCAGGACGTGCTTGCCGGCCTCGAGCGCCGCGGTGCTGAGCGCGAGGTGCGTGTGGGTCGGCGTGCAGACGTCGACCATCTCGACTTCCGCGTCGGCCAGCAGCTCTCGGTGGTCCGCGTAGACGCGCGGGATGCCGAACTTCTGTGCGAGCGCCCGCGCGCGGTCGACTTCGATATCGCAGATGGCGACCACGTTCGCGCGCGCGTATGCGACGTATCCCGGCAGATGGGCCTTCTCGGCCCAGGCGTGCGCGCCGAGCACGCCGACTCCTAGCCGCTTCACGGCAGCCCCGTGCCGGTCTCGTTCACGGCAGTGCCTTTCCGATTTCGTGCACGTACGCTTCCAGTTCGTCGAAATTGTGGAAGCCGAGGCTCCGCCGCCCCTCTTCGATCTCGTAGATCATCGTGCACAATCGATCGTTGAGGCGGACGTCGGCGCCCTTGGCGCGGCCGAACTCGATCAGCTTGCCGTTCGAGGCGCGCACTTCCGACGGCCGGTTGCGGTAAACGATATCCCACCAGATTCCCGAGCCCTGTTTGCGGAAGCGGTGTTCCGACGGTTTCTGATCTTTCTTCAAGAGCCAGATCGCGTGGTTGATATTGGCCAGCAGCTTCTCGGTGTCGGCCGGCGTTTTGGGCTTGTAGTTGGCGGGATCGAAGAAGTCGAACGCTTCGACCGCGATCCCGTTGGCTTCGGCGATCTCGAGCGCTTCGCGAACGACGGCGCCGGCGACGCGCGCGTAGCGTTCGACGCCCAGCGTCTCGCGAATCGGCGCGTCGGCCAGCGCCGAGAACACGACTTGCGCGGAGTACACTTCCTTGGCCCAGATCTGACCCCAGATGTTGTCGGAGAGCTGAACCTCGGTCAGCGCGCCGAGCAGCCCGGCGAGTTCCAGGAGCCGCGGCGTGAGCGCGCCGGTCATCTCGCCTAACTGAATCGGCCCTTCGTGCACGAACTCGATGTGCCCGGGGTCGACCAGCGCTCCGCCGTAGTTCGGAATCGAACCGATCACGCGCTCCATGCCGCCCAAACCCGCGCCGGCGAGCAACTCGGCGATGGCCGGTTCGTTGAAGCCGTTTTGGAACGAGACGATGAACGACTGCGGGCCGAGCAGCGGCAGCAGCGCGCGCACCGCGTCCTCGGTGTGCTGCGATTTGGTCGCGATCAACACCGCTTCGAGCGGGCCTTTCAACTGTTCGGGCAGGCTGGCCCGAACGCGGAAGTGCTGCTGTCCGCGCACGCCGTCGACGGTCAGGCCGTTCGCGTTCAAGGCCGCGACGTGTTCGGCCCAGCGGTCGACCAGCACGACGTCGTACCCCGCTCGCGTCATGTACGCGCCCGCGAGCCCGCCGATCGCGCCCGCCCCGACGATCGTGACCTTCATGCGCTTGCGGCCGCAGTCAGCGCGCGGAAGGCCGGCTGTTCGTCGAGTTCGGCGCTGAGCCCGCGCGCCTCGTCCGCCGACAGCGGGACCAGCGGCGGCAGCATGCGCGCGAAGGCGGCGTCGGCGAAGAGTCGCGCCGCCGTGTGGCGGATCGCGGGAATCAACGGGCGACGCGCGATCGTGGCACGCAGGGCGGTGAGCGCGGCTTGATCGCCCGCGGCCTCCGGCGCACCGTTCGCGCTCCACACGCGCGCGGCTAGCGGCGCCGTGACGTTGACCGTCGCGGAGATGCAACCGGCGAATCCGCGCCGGCGCGCGTCGAGCAGGATCGCCTCGCTGCTCGGAAAGACCGCGAGGTCGGGGAATCCGGCGACGACGGCCTCCGAGTAGGCGAGGTCGCCCGAGCTGTCCTTGAGGCCGGCGATCGTCTCCGGATAGGCCGCGACTAGCCGCCCGATCGCCGCTTGTGAGAACGGCACGCCGCTCAATGCGGGAAAATGATAGAGGTAAAGCTTTAGCGCCGGTGCGGCGACCCGCTCGATCAAGGCCTCGAAATGCGCGACCAGCCCGTCGTCGCCGACGTCCTTATAGTAGAAGGGCGGCAGCACGAGCGCGCCGGCGAAGCCGAGCCGCGCGGCCGCGGCCGTCAACGTGACCGCGTCGGCAAGCGCGGCGGCGCCGGTACCGACCATGAAGCGCGCCGGCGGCAGATCGCTCGCGGCGATGGCCTCCATCACGGCCAAACGCTGCGCGACGGAAAACGAAACCGCTTCGCCGGTCGTGCCCAAGAGATTGATGCCGTCGCAACCGTCGCGCAGGAGCCGGCCGCAGTGGGCGACGACGCGCTCGAGATCGGGCGCGAGGTCGGGCCCCACGGGCGTTAGCGCCGCGGCGATTACGCCGGCGAGACGCGCGGGTGCGGGAACGGGTCGACGATCGGCTATTGACAGCGTGGCTACCTTGCCTTAATGTGCGGATAGAGAACTGTTAATCGTCAATTGTTGACAATCCTACCCCACGGGGTCGCTCGATGGCCGAACCGGACCCGCCCAAGGGAATGGGCGAACTCGCGCCCGCAAATCGCCGCAGCCTTTCAGAGGATGTGGCCGATCGTTTGCGTTCGTCGATCGTGCGCGGCGCGTTCGACCCCGGACAACATCTCAGCGAAGCGCTGTTGGCGGAGAAATTCGGCGTGAGCCGGGGACCGATCCGCGAGGCCTTCGTCGAACTCGAACGCGAGGGTCTGGTCACGATCGAGCGGCACCGGGGCGCGCGCGTGACGCGCCTCTCCCAAACCGACGTCGACGAGATCTACGAGATGCGCGCCGCGCTCGAGCGGCTCGCGATCGAACGCGCGATGCGCTTCGCGACCGACGAGGACTTCGCGGCGATGGACGCCGTCATCGCCACGCTCAAGCGGGCCGTCAAGGCTCGCAAGATCCACGACGTCGTCGAGTGCGACGTCGGCTTCCACGACTTGATCTATCGCGCCGCGCGGCATTCGCGGCTGTACGCCGCTTGGTCCAACCTCCGTCCGCAGATCGAGACCTTCTTGCATTCTCGCTCGATGGACTCCGGCGACTACCTCAAACGCGCCGTTCGCGAACACGAGGAGCTGCGCGACGTGATCCGCGGCAAATCGAAGAAGACGGCGATTTCCATGATCGACGAACATCTGCGCAGCGCGCACGAACGGCTCTCGCAACTCACTGTCCTAGGAGACTAACTTGAGACAGCTCCGGCTCGGCCGCCTCATCCTCGCGCTCGTCGCGCTCTTCGCACTTTGCCTGAACGGAAAAGCCGCGCTGGCGGGTTCCACCGGCGGCATCAGCGGCACCGTACTCGACGCCGTGACGGGCCGGCCGATCGCCGGCGCCAAGATCAGCGCCGCGAGTCCCTCGCAGATCGCGACGGCCACCTCGGATTCCGACGGCCGTTTCTCGATGCTCTCGCTCGCCGCGGACACGTACACGATCTCGGTTCAGGAACCAGGCTACGATGAGTCCAGCGAATCCGGCATCGCGGTGTTTGCCGACCAGACGCAGCGCGTCGAGTTCAAGATCACGAAGGCGTTGCAGACGATCGGCAAGATCACGAGCCGCTCGAACTCCGATCTGGTGCGGCCCGGCGCGGTCGCCGACTCCTACTCCATCAACGCCTCGACGCAGGCCGCCGTCACCGGCCTCGGCGGCGGCGGTTCGCTCAATCAGGCGTACTCGGCCCTGGCCGCCGTTCCCGGCGTCGACGTGCCGGCGGGCCAGAACGGCTGGTCGCAAACGGCCGGCGTCACGATTCGCGGCGGCACGCACACGCAGGTCGGTTACGAACTCGACGGCGTACCGATCAACGTCGGCATCAACTTCTTCCCGGGCAGCAACCTCTCGACGCTCGGCCAGCAAGAACTTCAGGTCTATACCGGTTCGGCGCCGGCCAACGCCGAGTCGCAGGGACTTTCCGGCTTCGTCAACCAGGTGATCAAGACCGGCACGTATCCGGCGACCGCCAGCGGCGACGTCGGCATCGGGTCGCCCTTCTACCACAAACTGTCCTTCGAAATCGGCGGCGCGAGCCCGAACCGTAACTTCTCTTATTACGTCGGCATCCTCGGCGCCAACCAATCGTTCAAGCTGGTCGACAACTATAACGGAGCCTCGTACACCTATCCGTTCGGCACCGCGGTCGGCACGATCCCGTGCCCCAAGAACGGCACCGACCTAAACTACGCGAGCTGCTATCCGGAGTTCACGCCGGGCGGCCTCGGCACGGGGCCCGGCGGGTTCCTCTACGCGCCGCCGAACTACGGCAACCCCGCCTACGAAGAGGACCGCGAGAACATCGTCAACTTGCACTTCGGCTTGCCGCATCTCAACGGCCTCAAGGACGACATTCAGGTCCTCTACGATACGGGCGGCATCGCGACGTGGCTCTACAACTCGCAAAACGACCTGCCGCCCGGACTGCTCGCGGCCGCCGGAGTCACGCAGTACGCGTATCCGAGCAGCATCGTGTACAAAGGCCCCGTCGGCCAGTTCCTGCCCGCGAATTTCGCGAGCAATCTGCAGACGTATTACTTCCCCACCGAAGAGCAGTCTGCCATCAACGGCAACGGCCTGGTGCCGCTCGACCGTCGCGACCAGCAGCAAAACAATCAATCGATCTTGAAGCTGCAGTACCAGCACAACATCAGCCAGAGCGCCTACGTGCGGCTCTACGGCTACACCCTCTACTCGAACTTCATGCTCAACGGCGCCAACGGCGGCAGCTCGCCGTTCGGCATCGGCGAACCGCCCGACTACAAGCTCTGGACCCACACCAGCGGCTTGAGTTCGGAATTCGCGGACCAGCTCGGGACGCACTTGCTCGGCGCCCAGGTTTCGTTCACGAATTCACCCTCCGTCCGCGACAACAGCGGAACGGCATACACGAATCCGGCTTCCCAATTCGCGCTGGTCGTCAACGGCAACGATCCCAATAGCGGGACGTGTTACAGCGTGGCAGGCGGCGTCGCGACTCCCGCCCTCTGCTACGGCGGGGGTGCCACCGGCGTCACCTACGGTCAGGGCGCGACGCCGATCACCCCGGTCAACGGCGTGACGTGCGGCGGCGGACCGTGCAAGTACTACGTCGTCGATAACGGCTTCTCCGGAACCAATAACACGGTGACTCAAGATGCCTACGCGGCAACGATCAGCGACGAGTGGAAACCGACGGATCGCCTCTCGATCGAGGCCGGTTTGAAATTCCACGACTACGTCTATACGGGCGCGGGCACCGGCGGCGGAACGCGGGACTTCTGGTTCAACGCTTATAACAACGACTATTGCGTGATCAACTCGCCCGGGAACACGCCGATTTCCAAGACGGCGCTGAAGATCGGCACCGCGCCATGCTCCACCGCGGATGCCGGCGGCGTCTCGTACGTATCGCCCGGGCTCGTGAACTCGCCGGCCAACTACGCATTCCAAGAGTGGGAGCCGCGGATCGGCGCAACCTACTCGGCGAGCCCGCGCGACGTTCTGCGCGCGAGCTACGGCAAGTACACGCAGCCGACCGAGACGGGCTTCGAACAGTACAACACGCTCCAGCAAAACCTGCCGGCGTACCTCGGCTCGCATTTCTACTCGCTCGGTTTCACCGGACCCGGCCACGACATCCCGCCGCAGGAATCGTTCAACACGGACTTCTCGTGGGAGCACGCGTTCAAGAACACCGACATGTCGTTCAAGATCTCGCCGTTCTATCGCGCGACGCGCAACGAGCTGACCGAGTTCTTCGTCGATCCGGCGACCCAGGTCACCTCCGGACTCGCCGTCGGTTCGCTGCGCACGAGCGGCGTGGAGTTCCAGTTCAAGAAGGGTTCGTTCGACCGCGACGGCCTCTCGGGGCTCGTCTCCTACACGTACACGACGGCGCGCATCCACTACAGCACGTTGCCCAACGGCGGCACGATCCTCTCCCCGATCAACAACGACATCAAGACGTACAACGCCTACACGTCGTTCTGCTCGACCCACGCGAGCGATCCGCGCTGCGGCGTCACGAGCACGAACGGTAAGGCCGCGGCCTGCTTTACCGCGGCGGGCGCGCCCGACCCGACGTGCGCGGCGGGCGACATCGCCAACCCGTACTGGAACGCGCCCGTGCAGAACCTGCTCGATCCCAACGGCAGCTACTGGCCGACCGACCCCGTCATCGCGGGTAACTCGCTTGGCGTCAACTCGTACACCGTTCCGCACATCGCGACGCTCGTGCTGAACTATCGCAAGCACAACTTCGCGATAACGCCCTCGCTCCAGTTCCAAGCCGGGCAGCGGTACGGCAGCCCCGAAGCCAACGCCGGCATCGATCCGGCCTCGGGCTGCGCGCCGCTCGCCGGCGCGACGGTCGCGGGCGACCCGCGCTATCCGTACGGCGCGGCCGGCGGCGCGCCGTACAACGCGCTGGCCTGCGGTGCGGCGCTCAACGCGATTCCCAACGTCTTCACCGGACAGTTCGACTCGATCGGGGCGTTCACGTCGCCCTCGCAGCTCCTAGGCAGCGCGACCTTCTCGTACGACGCGACCAAGAACGTCGGCTTCTCCGTCGTCGTCTCGAACATCTTCGACCAATGTTTCGGCGGCACGAAGGCGGCCTGGACGGGCGGTTCGAACCCGCACGTCTGCTCGTACGAAAGCGGCGAGGTTTCGCGCCTGTACGCGCCGACCGGCAACGTCTACAATCCCGGCGCGAAGTTCGAGCCCTTCGCCCAGGACCCGTACTTCCCGTATCTGGGGCCGTACACGATGGGCGTCGTCAATCCCAGCGCACCGCTCGGCATCTACGTGGACATGCACGTCCGCCTGTGACCGATTTCGAAATCGGCCGCAGTCTCGCCGAAATCACGACCGGTCTCGATGCGCTCGAACGCGCATCGAGCGCCGGTCGCGGGGCGCTGGATTCCGAAGGACTGGTCCCGATCTTTCTGGGCGCGGATCTCGTCACGCCGCGGCCGTTCGCGGACTTTCTCGAGGTGCACGCGGCGCTCGACGAGCTCGATCCCGCAATCGCCGCGCTCGACGCGGGTCCGCGCAAGACGTTCCTGCAGGCGATGGCGCGTTCGCTGCGCGCCGCCACGCGGCTCTTCTCGGGCGAACCGCTGGACTTCGCGACGAAACTCACGGACCTCGTCGGCGTGCCGGCCGAACCCGTTCCCGAGAAGACCGTTGCCGCGATCCACGAACGGCTCGACGCGCTGCTGGCGGCGCGCGGCTTCAATAGCGGCACGCTCGGCGACCGCGTCCGGACGTGGGAACGCGAGCGGGTCCTGGAGCCGGGCGACTTGCCGAAGGTCTTCGCCGAATTGATGGCCGTCGCCAAGCGCCGCACCGACGAAGCGATCTTCGATACGGGCGACTATACGATGGCGCTCAACCCGTTACGCGGCGTTCCGTATACGGCGCGCTGCGCATTCGACGACGGCAACATGGACATCAACCTCGACGTCGCCTTCACGCGCTCGGCGCTCAAACACTTGGTCTGCCACGAAGTCTTTCCCGGACATTCGACGCAATTGCTCTACACGCGCGCGGTGGCCGAGCGCGGCGAAAGCCCGCTCGATGCGCTCCTGTGTACCACGAACGCCGTGACCGGCTGCGTGCAGGAGGGCATCGGCGATCAAGGCATCGAGCTGATCGACTGGGTCGAAGATGAGGACGACGCCGCGCACATCGAACTGCGCCGGCTGCAAACCGCCGGCGGCACGAACGCGGCCTGGTACTTGATGACCGGCGCCTGGACCCGCGAACGCGCGGCCCGTTATTTACGCGAAACCGCGTTCGCGCAGGACGCCTGGATCGACGGCCGGCTCGCGATGGCGCAGCATCCGTTCCGCGGCGCGTTCGTCGCGTCGTACTGGTTCGGCACCGAAGCGGTGCGCACCGTGCGCGAGCGCACGCCGGCGTCGGAGCGGCGGGCGTTCGTCAGATATCTGTACGAGGGCTTGCAGTCCCCCGAGAGCCTGATGATGTTCGCCGCCTGAGATCGGCTCCGAGTCCGCCGCGCGGGTCAGGGCTGCTAATGATACAGTTGCAAAGTAAAGAGCGTATCCGGTAGCGCCGCAAAAAGGTTAAGGCATCGTCAACGGGGTTCCGCCGAGCAGCAGACGAGCGAGCGGCCCGGCCTCTTCCGGCGTGCGACCAATTCGAAGCCGAAAAAGGGTCTCCGGGTCCGTGGGAAAAGATCAGCCTCGACCCGGCATCGCTACCGCGGCGCGGTCGTTTCCCTTTTGTGTGCGGGAACTATCGGGCCGCGTTCTGCGTAATGCACTACGTAACACTGCAATCATTACGTGCGACCGGCGAACGCGCCCTCGCACGAGGAGATCACCGTGCGCCCAGCGCCAAATCAATTCCGGTTCGCGAGAGCCGCGGGTGCGGCGACCGTTCTAGCGGTCCTCGCCGTCGTGACTCCGGCACTCGCCATCTCG
>Ga0116227_10013184_pt1 | contig 13100 bp, 6 predicted proteins | sample S1TSphgellanicum_FD_89693 | JGI IMG/M metagenome (GOLD analysis project Ga0116227, IMG submission 89693) | Host-associated microbial communities from peat moss isolated from Minnesota, USA - S1T2_Fb - Sphagnum magellanicum MG | ecosystem: Host-associated > Plants > Peat moss > Unclassified...
AAACCTGCGCATGGAATGTCAGAATACTTTCCAATGAATGAAAATACCAATGGGTAACTTCCAAGTCTGTGATGTTTTGAATATCCTTTTTAAGCTTAAAAAGCCTCATGTAGAGCATCTTAAGAGTTCCATCCTTCTGTCGAAAAAAGGTGGCGAGCTACATAAATTTTTTAGAACTTTTAATCGAAAATTCCAACTCAAGAATTCGAAAGAATTCCCCCACTGAATTAACAAAAGCTGGTGCATTGATGGTGGGAGTAATGTTTGCAGTAACAATAATGAATTGTTAAGGAGAAAGGTTTATTGAAATGGGTATCGGATTTGGATTATTGGGCACAATCCCATGGTGTGCAATGGCAGCTTATAGTGCAGCTTGAAAGGTGGTGGTGATGGCTGTGGCATAAGTTGGATTGGGGATTTGGGTGACGTCCAAAATCCTTGGAAAATGTTGCTCATAGACATCTAATGCCTCATAGTGCACATAACAAACTAACATTTGAATGTGAACGCCTTGGTGTAATTACTACCATACTTGAGTTTCAATTCACAAATTATAGTTAAAAGAGTTGCCTTGAACTCCCTCAAAGAAATGGTACATGGCCTTTCACTGAACTTCTCCATTTTTCCAAAGGAATTGTTGACCTCCATGGTGTATATGGGTGTAGAAGTAACGACTTGTAATCGAATATATGGTGATGGTGTGAAAGCTAGTGTGGCAATAGGTGTACCCCATTGATTAACCCCTCCAAATGGACTTTAATGTATCGTTGATGTAATGTAACCTGAACCTAAATTCCTGGTAGGAGTTGTACTAGATGACGATGACGTTGTAAACGTTTGATGGTATTGTCGTGAAGATCATGAGCTCAAAGAAATCGGTTCAAATGATTGTGTGTTGCTTCATAGTTGATACCTTGGCTTTAGCTGAGCGGTAATGTTTTCATCATTCGAGGACATGGTGTTGTCCCATGCCCCAAAATTTTGTAGAAATACAAAGCATTAAATACGGTTTGAAGAATATGGTATCAAATATATATGTATGTAATACATAGGAATTGAAAAATACAACGCGTTGATGGGGATGAAAAGTTGGTGGACGGATGTCGATGGACGGAAGTCAATGGACAAACGTCGATGGACGAAAATTGGTGGGCGGATGTTGATGGATGGATGTCGATGGACGGAAATTTGTGGACAGAAGTTTGTGGATGGGTGTCAATAACAACAACATGACAAACGACGAACAACGAACGACAACACAATAAACGCGATGTTGTAGATCGCCCGAGAATTTTACAGCGATGGTAAGCGACAATGTGATGAACGTTATGTTGCAGGTCACTCAAGAGCTCTGCAGCGATGGCAGGGGACGATGCGACAGATGCTGCATTACAGATCGCCCGAAAGCTCTGAAGTGATGGCGTGCAAAAGAAAAAAATAAAATTCTTTTTCTTTTTGCTTGACGCTGCACTTGGCCCTGCAGTCGTCAAGGGTCTTCAAGGCTTCCTCCGCCTCCTCCTATGCACAACAAATGATGATCCACACAACGTCCATTAGCACACGAGAAGGGGGACGAAAGGTCAACTGTAGGAAGGAGGAGAACGCACCAACAAAACGTTGTCACCAGCTACTATTGCCAAAAACAAGCTGAGGAGAACAAAACAAGAACAAGAATGAATCTACCAAAGAAGAACAAGGAAAGCTAGTAGCTTCCTTGGAGCGAACGAATGACGTCCATTCTAGTAGCATGGAGTTGAGGAGTCGACAAACAATTAACCTTAGCCACCCACTCTATATCTAGAGTTTTCTACCAATAACAACCCACACCCACGAGAGCTTTTTGGGTCCAAACCACCACGCCGGATGGGAGGGATTGCAACAACCACAAAGTAACCTGAAAGGAAAAGGCATATGTTGGAAGAAGATCATGATCATGATGTTCCATAACAGGTGTGAGCAAGAAAAGCAAATTGATGAAAAAAATTTCTGAACGAAAAAGCGATCCCACATACCGACCTTAACGCTGCATCCATCGAAACATCCTTGTCATCGTCATAACTGCGACAGTAGTAGCGGATCGAGCTCTCTCGTGAATAACAATGCAAAAGTCTGGCTTCAACAAATTCCCGAGCTTACTCACCCAACAGCATGTAGCTGTAGTTGCAAGAGGAGGAGAAGGACCTATTTGTCGTTGCATATTAGTCCCCCATTAAAAGAGTGTTGTCTTCTCTTCTTGTGTTGTAGCACACATGCACGCACGTGCGTTCATTGCTTTTCCAACACCTCCTCGGCTTCTCTTTTGATCTTGAAGTAATGGCGGCTCTTGCCCAGGTGAGGATTTTGGGTAGTGGAAGGAGAGAGACCAACAAGCAAAAGAAACCCAAGAAACTCAAAGCTAGGAAAAATCTACCGCTTTCAACATTAAGCGACAAAAAGTAGTTTTTTAATAATTAAATTGCAAAGAAGGAAAGAAAACGTAGTGTATGTAAACGATGGCCATGTAATAATTGTTGTGGGCATCTAAAAATCCACTCTAACTATGGAAGAAACCCTCCCTGACAAAGGAATTCTAAAAAAACTAACAAGAGAAGCGAAGAACTTGGCCTTTCATACAACCATCAACAAGTTGAAACCCTAAACAAGTCATAACCCTAAAACACTTAATAACGTACAGTAACCTAAAAACATACATTAACCCTAAAAGGCATGATTGGCATGCCCGTAACCGACCGTCATGTATGAGGCCATGCATACGAGCATGACATTGTATACATTCCAACTTCTCCTTTTGAATGACTATGGCAACCCATAAAAACCTCCACACAAGTTGCATTCCCTACAATGCAAAACCATGCTTCTCCTTGTTAAGGATGAAAAAAACTCAAGATGAAATTGAATTAACCCATGGTTTGGGTGAAAAAATGAATTGTGTCTTGCATGTTTGTCCTTTGTGAAACCCTAGTTGTAAATTTTGCATTTATGTCTTGTTTAGCATGAATTACTCCATTGGGCATCAAGTTAAGGTTATTATACAAATAATTGTAATGTCTAATTCATAATGTTGGGTTATTGCATCAATCTTTTCCTCTTACATCCTAAGCCCTACAACACTCAACCCTTTAATTTCAAATTCTATAATGTTTTGTAGTTTGCCATTATGGGTGTATTAAATGACAATCCATGTTTCTTAGAAACTGCATATTTTTCTTCAAGGTGTGCATATATCAAACTTTTGAAACCTCATAACATTCTAATAAATAGGAATAACAAAAAGAAAGGTAGCTAAACTTTCAAAAACTACAAAAGAATAGGCATAAAAAAACAACATAGGAATTTTTGCATGAGAGACCTTGAAGGGACAAGGATGATGAGAGAGGGATGGGCTGACCCAGGCCAGACAAATAGAAACAAAAATTGTTGAAGGATGGTGGGGGAGAACCAGCTAGCTCTGGGTGGCACAAGGGGAGAGATATGGAGGATGGTGAGGATGATGACAACAATCTAGCCTAGGGACGTCCCAAGGCCAACAAGCCTGCCTCACACATGATCATTTAGCCTAGGTCCATGATCATTTAGTCCATAGGTCGACAAGCCTACTTTACACATGATCAATTAGACTAGGGACGCCCCTAGGCTGGCAAGCCTGCTTTACAAATGATCATTTAGACCATGTATTGGTCCATGGACAAATGTTTAGGCCTAATTTCTGTACAAGTTTGTGAGAGTGCCAAAAGCCTTAATATGTAGTGTGAACAAGTTCTAAGCATTTGGAGATATGAGGGGGGGTACATAAAAGTCACAAGAATTCCTAAAATTTGCCCAAGATCCCCTCCACATGGAAGTGGCTTTTAGGCACCTTCAATTGCCTATGTTGCTTGCCTCTTCACACAAAAAAACATTGACAACTTTTTTCATTCAATTTTGCAATCCACAAATCAAGGCTTACTTTCATGTCACTTCAACATGTAATTTACCTTCCTACTTGCGATAGGCACTTTGGTGCTAGATTTTTTTTAAAATAATGGAAATGCTTATTAGGGCAAAAGGATTTGGTTTCAATGAAATTAGGCATTTAGGTTTTTCAATTTTTCTGAAATTAGGGCAATCAACCTGGGACTTGGAGTTTTAAGGTACATTATGACGGTCTGAGGAATAGCTTTAAAGGAGTGGTGTGGACAACTATGGCGTTTGATTCTCCTTCTGTTGTGTGTAAGTTTGAAGAGTCATGTGCACATGGCAAAATTTCTTGCAGATATATGCTTTTTTAGGATTCATGCTTAACGTGTCAATGTGCATTACTCATGTGTGGGTCTTGCTAAAAATATATTTTATTTTATCCTTATCTCCTTGTCTGATATGCTCCTTGCAACTTGGGGGAGGGAGAAGGGGTTAGGGGATTTTGAGTACTTAATTTGTTCATGTTCCCTTTGCATTGCATCTCCTTATCTGATATGCTCCTTGCAACTTGGGGGAGGGAGAGGTGGGGGGCAGGGAGGATTTTGAGTACTTGTTTTGTTCATGTTCGGTTTGCAGTGCACCTTTTGTTGGTGGTTTCTTCTTTTGGCCTGGACTTGAGTCCTTCCATCTTGTGCCTTTAGCCCCCCCTTGTTTGGGTGCTTTGTTTTATTGATAGCTTGGCAGGTTTTCATGACTTGCAATAGTTTTTATTTGTTATCTTTTTCCTTCCTCGAGTTGGCTGCCTGGTGATGTGGTGGCTAATGGGCATGTCAACACCTAGAACATGAGAAGGCTAGCCCAGCATACTGTATGACTAATGTTTAGTATAAAATAATTTGCAAAAGGTCTAGCTTAAAACAAGAGAAAATTTTATTGATAATTGTCAAATTTATTATTGAAAATTGATTATTATTATTACAAATGCACAACACAAGATGTACCTTGCATACTTTTACCTCAACTGTTGAAATTCTGGAAAATTAAATTGAAAAATACTGAAATTTTATTTTGTCTAAAATAAATAAACATTCAACAAAGAAGTGCTAAACATTAGTTGTAGGTAAGGTATTCACAGCCCCTAGCAAGAAGTGGTGGTGAAGAAGAACACTCTATGGCTACCATACTCCAGCAGAGTATGTGGGAAGTTTGCTCTGTGGGGATGCCTAAAGTGGACTAAACCTGGGATTCTAGGATCCTCAGATCTCAGCTTTCTCCTTTATGCTCACTTCAATCAGGTGCTTCACTTTGGTTCACCTTTATATTTTTATGGAAGTTCAACCTTGGGCCCAAACAAATGAGATAAATACTATTGGGAACACCCCTGGGGAGCACATTGAAAACTTGGGAAACCTATTGGGAACGTATGAAAACAGACTAGGATCATGAAAGGAACACAAGAGTTAAGAATTTCATGGGCCCAAAAGGAAAAAAGATGAACTCTCTTGAGTGTATAGAGTGATTGATATTGATTAGTTGGCAGTGCTTCACAAATCCAACTTTTTTTTTGCAATGAGTTATTTTGATTGGCCCATCGCAAATTTATTTTGAAGCTATGGAGGCTCCCCCAATATAGAAGCTTTTATTGAAAGATGCAGTGCCCTTTGGCCCACCTATATAGGTGAAGAGGAGGACTTTGGGCAAAACATATGGGATTAAAGCAAGGTGCTATTGGGAACACCCTTGGGGAACACAATGGGAACATATTGGGAACCTGATGGGAACCCATTGGCAACTTGAAGGGAGCAAAGGAAAAATGAAAAAAAATCCTCCCCTCCCCCCACCCAAAACTTAAAGAGAAAAAAAATCAAGGCACCTTGAGTGCATGCTTCAGCCTACCCATTGGCTGCATGTATTTTTGGTAACCCTTGGGAACATCTTGGGAAACACATTCGGAACTTGGGGAACATGTGGATCATGCCATTGGGAACTTGTGAGGAACACTCTGAGAACATGGTGGGAAATACCAAAATCCAAAAAAATCAAACTCCACGCAGGCTGAGGTCCTCTGACAGGGGCATATCCTGACCAAAAATCTACATTAATCGCAGCCGCCCATCTGCTGAAGATACCGAATCTCTTGTGGGTTTGCCATGTGACGTGTGCTACATCCCCTGTGGAAACTCGAAACCTCCTGCTTGCAACTTGTTATCCATAAAGTACCCCAAACTGGGGGTAATTGGTGCCCAGTTTTGAAAAAAAAACTGGGCACTAAATTTTTTAAAAAGAGTCAGGATCGATAACAGTATACAAGGCGGAAAAAAAAAAAGGCGACCAAATTGGTTGGTTTCCTCTCACCTGAATTGGTCCTCACAGGAGTTTCATACCCAGTTTTGTATTTTGCCTCATATGCATCTTCTTCACTCACTGTCTGCTCATACTCTTTCATAATTAAATCGAAGTATTTTCAGAATATAAAATCGTGTGAACTGATACCCAGTTTCATGTTCTGTTGCTTTTCCATCAATTGTGTCCCTTCATTTGTTACAAGCTTTGCTTGGACTAGCTCCTGGAGCATCTATCTGTGTGTCCAAATAAGTGGGTATCTATGTGTTGGAAGCTTTTCTGGTTTCAGAAGGGGATTCAATCCATCTCGAGAGTTGTCTTCCAACTCTTTTTAAAATTTGTATCAGAACAGATGTTCTTTTTTTGGTCCCCTTCATGAAAATCAACTCTTTAGTGTTTTTTTTAGTTTTGCAACAGCTGCAAGACTAATCCTGATCTTTCATTTACCAATCGCCTCTTTGTTCTGCTTCAAAAAAATTTACTTGGGTACTTCGATTCTTCTTCGTTCATTGACCGTCGTATAAGCTTCTTTCATCTCACTCGTTGGGTGTTCTTCATATGGAGGCCTGATAATTCGCGAAATACAGTTTTCAGCAACAGTAGAGGATTTCGGGGAGATTGGGTCTCAGAAACACTAGTTGATTCATAGCTTGCAATGATCCGTCCTTTGATAGAATATTGGCGGGACCAGAATTTCTGGTCCACACTGTCTGGATCTTTGCTCACACTCCTTTTCATGTGGGTTGCTTATACTGCTGTGGAGATGGTAGACAAGTTTGTGGTGACTCCCATGAGAATGAAGAGGGTGATGAATAGTCAGGGATTGAAAGGGCCACCTGCGAATTGGCTCCTGGGGAACATGCCTGACCGTCTTAGGCTTGAGAGTGCGGAATCAGAGAAGATTATGAAGACTGGCGACTACGATATTATGTCTCATGTTCTACCTTTTTATACTCGGAGTTGTCAAGCTTATGGTGAGTTTTCATGAAGTCCCATCTCTCTCAGCTCTCAGAGCGCAGGACGTCCCTCTCAGAGCTCTCATGTGATCGACACTAGTAGAGTTATCTGTGTAAACTCACCTTCTCTTCGGCCCCTTTGTTTGACCCTGTTTGTGATGTCCAAACTGGGTAATGGACATCACTAATTTTGACAAAACTGGACCAATACCCCCAGTTTGAGGTATTAGCTGTATGGATGACTCTTGTACCATATAGAAAAGTTCAATCAGATTCTTGACTTGAGTAAATGTGAATGATGGCGTGGCAGGAAAGACACATTTTTGGTGGCTAGGATGGGAGGCAAGGATCGTGATAACAGAACTTGATCTTGTCAAAGAAATTTTTGCAAACAAAAATGGTTCTTATGAAAAGTCTCAAATACAACTTCGATTTCAAAGTCAACTTCTTGGTAAAGGGCTAGTGACAACTAATGGAGAAGAATGGGTTACCCATCGTCAAACTGTGGCCCCTGCTTTCCATCATGAAAAGATCAAGGTGCAATTTCGGGAACATGTGTGATTTATGTCCAAGAACAATACATAGGTGAAGGTTGCTTGCACCAAGCAGGTCCAAAAGAATAAAGAGGATAAAATCAAGAAATCTTTATCATGTGACTTGGAAATACTTTAGATTAATTTGAAAAGGTTGAGAACACCACCAAGAGTCCTAAAACTTGTCCATCTTTTTGGCTTGTGTAACCTATAAGTTATGTAGTGGATCCATGACAAGAGTGTTATGGTATCATAGGTGCCTACCTATTCCTTTGATTGATGTACAGTGCAGAAACTAATCTAGATGTGAATTTTTTATTATTGATATAGACCACATGAATTTGAACATTTAGGTTGGACTATGACTTTGTGCACAGGTAATGGTAGCAGCAATCGCAAAGAGTGCATCATCAATGGCAGATGAATGGGAAACAAAAGTGATGGATGGTGGGGGCTGTCTGGAACTAGAAGTGGGTGATTACATGACACGCACGACAGCTAATATAATTGCACATACCGCTTTTGGAAGTAATTATGAAAGAGGAAGGAAAGTGTTTGATCAACAACTTGCACTCATCAATTTACATGGTCAAAGAGCCATGAAACGACTTGTTGCAATACCAGGATACAGGTTATCTCATTCATTTTTTTCTTACTCCTTGAAACTATTTTGATCATGAGTAATTTAATTTGAAATGGCCAAAGTACCAAATTTAACTTTGCTAAGTGGTTGTGTCTTCTTTTGGAACATAATTCATTCATATGATATAGTTCATGCAATGAAGACCATGAAAAAAGTGAGTCTTCAAGTGTGCAAAATTTATGATTTCCTTGTGTGGTGAAAATTCTAAAATAGTTGTGTATGTGTTTTGCAGCCTTCTTCCCACACCATTAAACATACAAATATTTGAGACCCAAACTGCAATTTCAAATTCTTTACGAGAAATTATTCAATCAAGGAAGGACATGGTTAATAAAACCAAAAACTCTTCGTATGGAGATGACCTGTTGGGTCTTATGCTCACTACAACATCAAAAGAAAATACTTCACGAGTTGAAAAGGCCCAATTTGACATGCAAGCATTGATCGATAATTGCAGGACCTTTTTCTTTGCAGGACATGGAGCTTCGGCAACTCTTCTCACATGGACCATGATGTTGTTGGCATCCCACATGAATTGGCAAGAACTTGCTCGTGAAGAAATCAAACAAGTGTGTGGGCATGGTGATTGTTTGCTTGATGCAAACATGCTCAATAAATTGAAAATTGTATGTTGAAACTTTTTCACCCCATTTTGGAATTACCATCAGCTCACATCTTGGAACATATCTAATCATGTTGTGTGTGTTGGATGTTCGTGCAGGTAAATATGATTATAAATGAAACACTTCGTTTATTTCCACCTTTTGTGGCCCTCACCAGACAAGCAATGAAAGATGTAAAGTTAGGTGGTTGGGACATTCCTAAAGGATTGAGCTTACACATTCCCATACTTGCCATTCACCATGACCCTGACATATGGGGACCGGATGTACATGAGTTCAAGCCAGAACGGTTTGTGAATGGTGTTGCCAAAGCAAACAAACACCCTTTAGCTTTTATGCCTTTTTCATTTGGGCAAAGGTTTTGTGTAGGGCAAGGGTTTACTTTAGTAGAAGCAAAATGTGTGTTAGTTGTGGTGCTTCAACGTTTTCGCTTTCACCTCTCCCCCAATTATCGCCATGCACCACATCATAACATTACATTAAAAGCAAAGTATGGTGTGCCAGTGATGTTGGAATGTTTGTCCATGCCAAATCAATCTCAAGGATGATCTTTTAATTAATAATACCTAAATTTTGGTAGGTGTGGTCATAATAATAAGAACTAGGGGTGCTAAGATCAAAATATTTCCAAGGATTGCCTTTGAATCATGGCTTTCTTATATTGGTTTTGATTCCAAATTTTGCAATTTGCATATTCATTTTTCAATTATGTGTTAAATGTGATTGTTTTATTACATCTTGATCCTAATCATGAATATTATGCTCTTTATCACATCACACATATAATTTAACTAAAACCCCATGACAGGGGGAAAAAAATTCTAGATTAATCAAAGGTTATTTAATGTCAATTTGAAAATCTCACAATTAAAAATAATGATTTTATTTGCATTTTATCTTCCTCTAAAAAATAAATGAAATAAACAAAAATTCAAATTTTGATTTGGGATTCCTTTTATGAAGTGTGTTTTCATACTTAATTTAACCAAACAATGTGTTTTTTCATAATGCAAGATGGGAGACTTCATCCATGTTCTTGATTTTTAGTTTGATTTTTTGTATTGTTTTTGCATTCAGACCATGGTTAGCAGGCTAATGATCTTCTAGCTTGTTCGCTCCTTCCCCCATGAGAACTTGCCACGATCTCCAATACCTTCACATGTTATCTAATGTGCATACAATCAACTTTGGGATTGATGTCACCATAGATGATGTCCTCTTCAATGACATTGATATGGAAATTCAAACATTACATCCTAATGGAATTCCTTAGTGTGGCTCAAAAGAAAAGGTTACATTCTCCTTTCTATCTTAATACGTGCATGTTGCGTTTTTTATGATTTTGTGTTTGACCTCACAACTGGGACATGTATTATTAAATTCAATTTTCAGCATCTTTTTTAAATTATGTTTTTTTTGTGCTACTTGTGTTCAAGTTTATGATTTCCCATTCATACATGGTTTCCAAGCACTTCCATTAAAGTTTGTCAAGGTGCAAACAAACATATCCTTGCCCTTAAATGAGACAAAAAGTTGTTTGAATTTTTGTTGAAGCCAATGGTTGAATTTCACACTCGAAATATTCATGATTCCATCCAATTTTGTGCATAAGCTACAAATGACTATGATCTTGATGATGATGACATGTTTGACATCCCACCTTGTGGTTGTCAAGATTTATTTTGTAAGCAAGTGTTTGTGGGTTTTTGTTTTTGAAATTTTCCACATTTCAAATTCTTCATTAATCTGCATTAATGTTGTTTCAAAATCATGTTGTAATTAACACTTCCATGTCACAAAAATGATCACATTCCTCATTCAAAATTCTCTTGTACATCTAAATCCCTTGGGTGCCCCTAAAAGATTATGGTGCCTTGGATGTTCAACATTGTGAGTCCTCTTACATGAAGGTTTGTATCATTTTTTGCACAAGATGACTTTCTTCAAAGTTATTCCCAAAGTCCACGGCTATTGGTCTATGCTATCCAATTGGCTAACTTGTATGTTGCCCAATCAACTTTAACATCTACAACACCATCAACATCACATAAAAGTAATAGTGGTATGCATTGTTACATAGATGGTGAGGCTTATGAGTCTATAACTGGGACAAAGTTTGGAACATCATATTATGATGTTTGTAATGCTTACATTCCAAACACTTCATAGCAATTTCCTTGTGTTTGCCTTTGTTGTGATTTTGATTATGTATTGGTTCATTGATGCTCTTCATCCATGTTTATTGATCATTTTCATTCCCAATATTTGCCACAAAAAAATGCTTCTTGAATGCCAACTTTAGCTATACTTCATACATATTCATTGTGTGGAAAAATTGATGACCATCTTGTAAATTGAATGGTCAAATATTTTTATTCCAATTTTTTCATCCATTTTATAGTTGGATACAATTTTATGCAATAAAGTTGGATAAATTTAATGGGTGATGAATGTAGGGAATTGCGCAATGGATTATTCCTATCCATGTTAGTTTTTCCTTCTATCCCATTAAAATGACTTGGATTTTTTGGGTGAAATTACACATTAATTATAGGTTCATATCACATCATCCCAAAAAAAAAATTGGTTATGAAGTTTTGTCAATAGATTTGTAATCCTTTGGAATAAAAATTCCACAAATTATACTATGATGTGGAAATTTGTTTGCACCTTTTTTTGCAATTTTTCTTCACATGGATACACTAAAAAAAAAACGTGTAATCATATAGGTAAGTACTTAAGTAGGTAGGTACATAGGCCAACCTAGATGGGTAGGTCAAACTAGTTACCTACCTAACTAGATAGATAAGTAGGTTGGGGAGGTAAGTATTTTAGAATTGTGCATTATTTGTTTTTTTGTTTTGGGTTGAACCTTTTGATTAGCTCATCCCATGTGCACAAATTTCTTAATGTGAAATTGGATGGGCACACCCCCCCTTGTTTATATAGTATTCAAAATAGGAATGAAAAAAAACAATATGGGATAAGTTTTGAAGTTGCAACTTCTTTACAAATTAAGTTGTACTTCCAAAACTTTTTTCATGCCTTACTCTCATAGTTTTTATATTTTTAAACAATTCAAGTACTAGATAATTAAATATTCATTTAATAAATAATGATTAAAATTACATATATTTAATTTATAAACTATACACTACAAATATTCAATATTCATTATCAATTACATAAATAAGCAATAACTTCTTAATATTTAACAAACTAGCTATCTAGTTACTCACAAATTATTAATACATAACTCATAAATAAATAAATAAATAAAATATTTAAAAATATCTATTACTTAAAAAAATCTGATCAAATTATATATAATATAATTAATGTAAAACTAATTTAATGACTATAATTCAAAAAATTAAATATTTTAGGATTATAAGTAATGAATTAACAATTGTTATTAGAAAGTAAATTCTTACATGAATTTTTTTAAATTATTATTAAACTAATTACATTACTTATTGTATAATTACATTTATTGTTGTAAAAATTATTATAGGTCAAGTAATTTTTTTCTCTTGGTAATTATTAACTATAAATACAATAATTTGTTAAACATAACATTAATTTTCATAATCACTATAAAATTATTATAAAATATTTATGATAGATGATTAATCATAGAATTCTTTTAAATAATAATATTATATAATAATTCGTGAAATTAAAATCAGTAAAATAATTATTTTAACTACATTATAATTTTTTCAAATTTTTAATTCAGGTTTTGAAGTTATAAATTAAAGAGTGTGAATAATATGTTCAATTAAAAAATAATTATGCACATACTAATTAATTCTTATCTAAAGTAATTACAATGATTTTAAAGTAATGTCACATTTATTTAGTTAATTAATTTCTTCTAATATAAGAATATAAATTATATAATATACAAATATATGTTATAATAATAATTATTTAGTGTCACTTAGATTTAATAAACATAATCATTTATAATTATTTATAGAAGTGATTTATTATGGATAACACTAGTAGAAAAAACCCTTGAAACTCAATCAATAATTTTTTGAATTAAAATATAAATTTAAGATTCCAAAATAGTAATTCAAAATTCAAATATCAATTTTTA
>Ga0116227_10013185_pt1 | contig 13100 bp, 4 predicted proteins | sample S1TSphgellanicum_FD_89693 | JGI IMG/M metagenome (GOLD analysis project Ga0116227, IMG submission 89693) | Host-associated microbial communities from peat moss isolated from Minnesota, USA - S1T2_Fb - Sphagnum magellanicum MG | ecosystem: Host-associated > Plants > Peat moss > Unclassified...
CGATGCGGCGACGGAGGGTTCCCTCTGGTTCGGCTGGAGCGGAAGGCGGGCGGATGAGACCTCGAACGAGGCCGCCATTGCGTTGTCCGACGAGGGTGTGACCTTCGCCACCATCGATATCGCCGAACGCGAATACCAGAAATTCTATAACGGGTTCGACAATGGCGCGCTCTGGCCCCTGCTGCATTACCGCACCGGGCTGCTGCGCTTCAACCGGCCGGATTACGAAGCCTATCTCGCCGTCAACCGCTCCTTCGCTCAGGCATTGGTGCCCTTGCTGAAACCGGGCGATCTCATCTGGATTCACGATTATCAGCTGATGACCATGGCCGCCGAGCTGCGCGCGTTGGGTGTAAAAAACCGCATCGGTTTTTTTCTGCATGTGCCTTTCGTTCCACCCTCGCTGCTGCAGGTGCTCCCGCCCGCCACGCAGCTGATGGCAGCACTCTCCGCCTGCGATGTCATCGGCTTCCAGACGGCGGGAGATGTCGCGGCGTTTCTGGAGAATGCGGTGGCGTCCCTCGGCGTCACCCCGGATCAGAACAACTGCTATAGCTACGATGGCCGGCAGGTTCGGGTCGTCCTCACGCCCATCGGTATCGACGCGAAAAAATTCGCCAAGCTGGCCGAGCGTGCCGAACTCACGCCTGAAGCCGCGAGGTTGCATGAGAGCCTGGGCGACCGTGCCCTGGTGCTGGGCGTGGACCGGCTGGATTATTCCAAGGGCCTGCCGCAACGCTTCGATGCGTTTGGGCGGCTCCTCTATGCCTATCCGCAGCACCGCCGCGCGGTGAATTTTTTGCAGATCGCTGCGCGCTCCCGCCAGGAAGTCGGATCATACCAGACGCTCCGCCGCGAGCTGGACCGCCGCGCCGGGGATATTAACGGCGAATTCTCGGATTTCGACTGGGTGCCGTTGCGCTACATGACGCATCCCGTAAAGCGCAACGCCATCGCCGGATTTTACCGCCGCGCGAATATCGGCCTCGTCACCCCGTTGCGCGATGGCATGAATCTGGTCGCCAAGGAATATGTCGCCGCCCAGGATGAGTCCAATCCCGGCGTGCTGGTACTCTCAAAATTCGCGGGTGCGGCGGATGAACTCACCGAGGCGCTGATCGTCAACCCGTTCGATGCCGACGAGGTGGCAACCGCCATGCATCAGGGCCTCATCATGAGCCTGAAGGAACGCAGGGAGCGCCATGCCAGCCTGCTTGCGAAAGTTCGCAGCACCACGGCGCAGCGGTTCTGCGAACAATTCCTCGGCTATCTCCGCGCCCCGCGCGCATAGATGCCGGACGCAATCGACAAGATTTCCCCCGCCAGCGCCGCACCCAATATGGCGCGCGCCGATACCCCGCGCATCCACGCCGATGACCGTGCGACGCCTGCGATATTGCGCGCCCACACCGCGGTGCAAATCGAGAATGCCGTCGGGCTGGGCTTCAACTTCGTTCTCATCACGACGCCGGATCATCTCGCACTGGCGCACCAATCCGGGCTCGCCGCGCTGTTGGACCTGGCGCTCGAAACCCCGCCCCGGAACGATCGCGTTCTGCACGATCATCCCGATTGGTTCGTCCACGGCCCAACCGGCCCGGCCTTCCGCTTCCTGTCGGACCAGGATGAAACGGTCGATTGGTGGGACACGCAGATTGCCCAATTCCAGCAATCGGGTTTCGCGGGATTTTATCTTTCCAACGCCGCCGGCATTCCTGCGGCGATCTTCACCCGCCTCATCGCCGCCGCGCAGGCGCGCAACCCGGAGACATTGTTCATCGCCGAAACGCTGGGGGCCAACGCCACGCAGATGGAATCCCTTGCCGGCGCCGGCTTCAGCTTTGCGACATCGTCTTCCTGCTACTGGGATTTCTCCGCAGCCTGGCTGAACGCGGACAGCATGCGGCTTGGCCGTATTGCGCCGCTGATTGCCCTGGCCTCGCCGCCGAACGCCGCGATGGGCGAGCGATCCCTGCACCGAGCGTTGAAATTCTCCGCCGCCTTTGCCCCCGCCTGGCTCGTCGATGCCGCAACGCTGCCGGATTATCCCGCATTGCTGGAGGAGATCCGCGCCCTCAACGCGATGCGGCGGGAGAACCCTAATCTGCGCCTCCCGCAAACTGGCGAGCTGCGTTCCTCGCCCGGCAACAACCTCGCCATTCTCTCAAGGGGAAACTTCATTTCTGCCATAAATCCCGCACTGGACTCTGAATCCTCCCAGCAGGCCGCCGCCATTCTTCCCGTTTTGGGCGAGGCGGCGTTGCGCCCGCTGGACGGTGCTAGCCCCACCCTTACCCCCGCCGCCACCCTCACTCTGCCGCCGGGCGGGGTCAGCTATTTCGAAACAGCCAAGGCGCGGCCTGTCTTTTTACCGATTGCCCCGGCGCTGGATTGCGAGGCCCCGCGCCTCGCCATCGAAGCGATTACCCCGCAGGTCGATGATGGAAAATTCCCCGTCCGGCGCACGCTTGGCGAGCTTGTCACCATCGAAGCGGATATCCTGGCGGACGGGCATGACAAGCTTGCCGCCGACATCCTCGTCCGCGCCGCAGATGAAGCGCATTTCCGCGCTTACCCCATGTCGCTCATCAATAACGACCGTTGGACCGGCGCCATTCCGCTGGAGCGTCTCGGCCGCCATGTCTTCGCGATCGCCGCCTGGAAAGATGCGTTCGCGAGCTTCGTCGATGAGGTGACCAAAAAACACGCCGCGGGGATTTCAACATCTCTGGAGTTGCAGGAAGGCCTTGCCTTGGTGCGCGAAGCCTGCGCCACCGACCAAAAGCTTGCCCCCATCCTGCAACAGCTCGATTCCGCAGATGAAGAAGCGCTCCGCCAAACGCTGCTCAGCGAACACATGGCGGCAATCATGCGCCATGCGGCACCGCGAAAATTTCTCAGCAGGTCACATAACATCACGTTAGACGCGGAACGCCCCAGCGCGTCCTTTGCCAGCTGGTATGAAATCTTTCCGCGCAGCCAGAGCGGCGATGTAAATCGTCACGGCAATTTCGGGGACGTCATCGGCCAGTTGCCCCGCATCGCGGCGATGGGATTCGACGTGCTGTATTTCCCGCCGATCCACCCGATCGGCGAGAAAAACCGCAAAGGCCGCAACAACTCGCTGCAAGCCGGGCCGAACGATCCCGGCAGCCCCTATGCCATCGGCAGCGCCCATGGCGGGCATGATGCGCTACACCCCGAGCTTGGCAGCTTCGAGGATTTCCGCGCCCTCATCTCTGCCGCCGCGAGCTTCAACATCGAAATCGCGCTGGACTTCGCCATTCAATGCGCCCCGGACCATCCGTGGCTGCGTGAGCATAAGGACTGGTTCGACTGGCGCCCGGACGGGTCAATCCGCTACGCCGAAAACCCGCCGAAAAAATATGAAGACATCGTCAATGTGGATTTCTACACCCAAGGCGCCAAACCGGCGCTTTGGCTGGCGCTGCGCGATGTTGTGCAATTCTGGGTCCATCAGGGCGTTAAAATCTTCCGAGTGGACAACCCCCACACCAAGCCCTTCCCCTTCTGGGAATGGATGATCGCCGATATCCGTTCGCGCCACCCGGAAGTGATTTTCCTCGCCGAAGCCTTCACTCGGCCCAAGCTGATGTACCGCCTCGCGAAAATCGGTTTTTCGCAATCCTACACCTATTTCACGTGGCGAAACACCAAGCCCGAGCTGGAGGAATATCTGAACGAGCTGACCACGAGCGCGCCGAAGGATTTCTTCCGCCCGCATTTCTTCGTCAACACGCCGGATATCAACCCGTATTTTCTCCACGCCTCCGGCCGTGCGGGCTTCCTCATCCGCGCCGCGCTCGCCGCCACGCTCTCCGGCCTATGGGGCGTGTATAACGGTTTCGAGCTATGCGAGGCGCAGGCCATTCCGGGCAAGGAGGAGTTTTTCAACTCCGAGAAATACGAAATCAAGGCCTGGGATTATGACCGCCCTGGCAATATCATGGTGGAGATCACGGCGCTTAATCGCATCCGCCGGGAGAATGCCGCGCTACACTCGCATCTGAATGTGGAGTTTCTGCCCTGCGACAATCCCAATGTGCTGTATTTCCGCAAATTCGCGCCGGACGGCAACACGCTGCTCATCGCCATCAGCCTGGACCCGCGCAACACCCAGGAGACCACGATCGAGGTTCCGCTTTGGCGCTTCGGCCTGGCCGATGACGGCGCGCTTGCCGCGCATGACCTGATGCGCGATCATCGTTTCACCTGGCACGGCAAATACCAGAACGTGCGCCTCAACCCGTTCGAGCAACCTTTCTGCATCTGGCTGGTGTCGAAATGATCAAAAACCCCCTTCAATTTCCGCGCTGAGCAAAAACCAAATGGACAATATCAATTTCATCGCCGGCACCCATTCGGACCCGCTCTGGTACAAGGACGCGGTAATCTATCAGGTCCATATCAAATCCTTCTTCGATTCCAATAATGACGGCGTGGGCGATTTTCCCGGTCTCATCCAGAAGCTCGACTATATCGAGGAGCTCGGCGTCAACGCCATCTGGCTCCTGCCCTTCTACCCCTCCCCGCGCCGGGATGACGGCTACGACATTGCCGATTACCGCAACGTCCATCCTGAATACGGCACCATGTCCGATATCCGCCGCTTCATTCATGAAGCCCATAAGCGCAATATCCGAGTCATCACGGAACTCGTGGTCAACCACACGTCGGACCAGCACCCCTGGTTCCAGCGCGCGCGCCTGGCCAAGCCCGGCTCGGCCGCGCGGGATTACTATGTCTGGTCGGATACGGACCAGAAATATGCTGGTACACGCATCATCTTTGTGGATACCGAGAAATCCAACTGGACCTGGGACGATACAGCCAAAGCCTTCTACTGGCATCGCTTTTTTTCCCACCAGCCGGACCTTAATTTCGATAATCCGAAGGTGCTGAAGGAAGTGTTGAACGTCATGCGCTTCTGGCTCGATCTCGGCGTGGACGGGCTGCGGCTGGACGCCGTGCCCTATCTCATCGAGCGTGACGGGACGAATAACGAAAACCTCGCTGAAACGCATGATATTCTGAAACAAATCCGCGCCGCGCTCGATGAGCACGCCCCGGGCCGCATGTTGCTGGCCGAAGCCAATCAATGGCCGGAAGATGCCCAGCAATATTTCGGCCAGGGCGATGAATGCCACATGTCCTTCCACTTCCCGCTGATGCCGCGAATGTACATGGCAATCGCGCAGGAAGACCGTTTCCCGATCACCGATATCATGCGCCAGACGCCGGAGATTCCCGAGAGCTGCCAATGGGCGATCTTCCTGCGCAACCATGACGAACTCACGTTGGAAATGGTGACCGATTCCGAGCGCGACTATCTCTGGAACACCTATGCGGCCGACCGGCGCGCGCGCATCAATCTCGGCATCCGCCGCCGCCTCGGCCCGCTGATGGAGCATGACCGCCGCCGTATCGAGCTGATGAATGGCCTGCTGCTTTCCATGCCCGGCACGCCCGTGATCTATTACGGCGATGAAATCGGCATGGGCGACAATATCCATCTCGGCGACCGGGACGGTGTGCGCACCCCGATGCAATGGTCGCCCGACCGCAATGGCGGGTTCTCCCGTGCCAACCCTGCAGATCTCGTGCTGCCGCCGGTCATGGATGCAATCTATGGCTTTGCAGCGCTCAATGTCGAAGCTCAGGCGAGCGACCAGCATTCCCTCCTCAACTGGACCCGCCGGATGCTTGCCGTGCGTCGGCGCCATCAGGCTTTCGGGCGCGGCGCCCAGCAATTTCTCTATCCCGGCAACCGTAAAATCCTCGCCTTCCTGCGCACCCATCCCAATGCCGAGGGTGAGGATGAAAACATCCTCTGCGTCTACAATCTCTCGCGTACGGCCCAGGCGGTGGAGCTGGATCTCGCGACACTTGCCGGCCGCGTGCCGGTGGATCTGCTGGGCGGCGCCGCCTTTCCGCCCATCGGCCAGCTCAGCTATCTGCTCACCCTCCCGCCTTATGGTTTCTACTGGTTCATCCTGGCGACGGAGGCTGCCTTGCCGCCCTGGCATATTCGCCCCTCTGTCCCGCTGCCGGAACTTGCCACGCTGGTCGTGCGCAACGGCGTCATGGATGTTCTTGCCCCCGCCTCGCGCAAAATCATCGAGACCGAGGCGTTGCCCGCCTACCTCACCCGCCGCCGCTGGTTTGCCTCGAAGGACAAGGCGATCAAATCCGCCCGCCTCGCGCAGACCGATAAAATTCCAGGGCGAACCATGGATATTCTGCTGACGGAAATCGAAGTTGTCGTCGGCGCAAAAACGGAGCGCTACCATCTCCCGCTCGGCATCTCCTGGGATGGCGAGACAAATTCTGCTTTGCCCCAGCAGCTCGCCCTCGCCCGCGTGCGGGAGGGCAGGCGCGTGGGCTATCTCACGGACGCTTTCGCGATCGACGCTTTTCCGCTCGGCCTTATCCGCGCGCTGCGTGCCCGCATCGTCGTGCCGGTGAATGGTGGTGAAATCCGCTGCCTGCCCACCCGCCAGCTGGATGCCATCGAACTCGCGAGCAATCCAGAAATTCTTAGGCTCTCGGCGGAGCAATCCAATTCCTCACTGATCGTCGACAACAAGATCATCATGAAAATTATTCGCCGCGTGATGGAGGGCATCAACCCCGAGGTGGAGATGGTCCGCCACCTCACCGAGCATGGCTATGCCAACACCCCGCCGCTGCTGGGCGAATTCACCCGTGTCGGCACCAATGGCAGCTTTCATAGCATGATCGTGGCGCAGGCCTTCGTGCACAACCAGGGCGATGCCTGGCAATACACGCTCAACTACCTAAACCGTTTTGTTGAAGCGGTCGGCAGCGGAAATCGGGATCGCGGCGATGAATCCGAGCAGCTTGGCGTCTATTCGGTGTTTGCCCGCGCCATGGGCACCCGGCTTGGCGAGTTGCACGCCTTGCTCGCCCAGCCCAGCGCGGACGAAGCCTTCAGCCCGCAGAAAATTGAAACACCGCAGGCCCAGGCCTTTGCCGATGCCGCCATCGCCCAGTTGAATGCCGCTTTCGATACGCTGAGCACGGTGAAGGACGCGCCGGAAGAAGCGCAATTCCTGCTCAACAACCGGGGTAAAATCCTCGCCGCCATTCCGGCTTTGGCAAAGGCCGGCATCGGCTCGCTGCTCACGCGCATCCATGGGGATTTCCATCTCGGCCAGGTTCTCGTTGTGCGGGAGGATGCGTTCATCATCGATTTCGAGGGCGAACCCGCCAAGCCGCTCGCCGTCCGCCGCGCCAAATCCTCGCCGATGCGCGATGTCGCGGGGCTCATCCGCTCCTTCCACTATGCGGCTGCGGCGGCCCGCCTCTCGCATGTCAGCGCGCCCAGCACCCCCGCTGCGGTGAGCGAGGCGCCGCTGCAACGTTTTGTGGAGGAGATGTCGACGCAATTCCTCACCGCCTATCGCAGTGTGGAACGCGCCGCCACGCCGCGCTGGGTGGAGGAGGAGGCTGCGGAGTCCGCGCTGCTTGATTTGTTCCTGCTCGAAAAATCCGCCTACGAAATCTGTTACGAAGCCGCCAACCGTCCCGCCTGGCTCACCATCCCGCTCAGCGGTTTTGCGGAAATCGCCGCCCGCCTGCTCACCGCCGCAAAGGCGCTGCAAGATGCATGACCCCGCGCTACACGCGCTGCTGAATGGCACGCATGGTGACCCGTTCTCCTTGCTCGGCCCGCACGGGGACATCATCCGTGTGCTCGTCCCAGGCGCGCGCGGCGTCAAAATCCTGAATACCGACCAGCACGAGATCGCCATCGCGCAGGAAGGCGAGAACGGATTGTTCGAGGCGCATCTCACGCCGCCGGAGAAATACCTGCTCTCGATCGACTGGGCGAGCGGCACGCAAATCACCGAAGATCCGTATAGTTTCCCGTTGCTGCTTTCGGATTTCGACCTGTTTCTGCTGGGCGAAGGCACGCATCGCGATCTGGGCGCCTGCCTCGGCGCGCAGCTCCAAACCATCGACGATGTCCCCGGCGTGCGCTTCGCACTCTGGGCGCCGAATGCGCGGCGCGTCTCTGTCGTCGGCAATTTCAACAGCTGGGATGGCCGCCGCCATCCGATGCGCAAGCGCAATGCGGGAATCTGGGAAATCTTCATCCCGCGCCTGGAACCGGGCGAAACCTATAAATACGAAATCCTTGGCCCGCACGGCGTTCTTCCGCTCAAGGCGGACCCGATGGCCAGGCAGACCGAAACCCCCCCCGCCACGGGCTCCATCGTCACCGGCCCCATCATCCCCCCGACCCGCCGCAGGGCCGGCGATCTCAACGTGCCGCTCTCGATCTATGAAGTTCACGCACCCTCCTGGATGCGCCACTTCAACGGCGCCTCGTATAGCTGGGCGGAGCTGGCGCAACGCCTGATCCCCTACGCGACCGATCTCGGCTTCACCCATATCGAGCTGCTGCCGATCATGGGCCATCCGTTCGGCGGCTCCTGGGGCTACCAGCCGCTCAGCCAGTTCGCCCCGATGCCCGCCCTTGGCAGCCCGCAGGATTTCGCGAATTTCGTCGCCGCCTGCCACGAAGCCAATCTCGGCGTCATTCTCGACTGGGTGCCCGCCCATTTCCCGACCGATACGCATGGCCTCGCGGAATTCGACGGCACGAAACTCTACGAACATGCAGACCCGCGCGAGGGGTTTCACCAGGACTGGAACACCCTTATCTTCAATCTCGGCCGGACCGAGGTGCGCGAATTCCTCATCGCCAGCGCGCTGTTTTGGCTGGAGCAATACGGGGTGGACGGGCTGCGCGTGGACGCCGTGGCCTCCATGCTCTACCGGGACTATTCGCGCAAAGCCGGCGAATGGGTGCCGAATCAATATGGCGGGCGTGAGAATCTCGAATCCATCAGCTTCCTGCAGGAGCTTTCCCGCACGATCAACGCGCGCTGCCCGGGTGCGCTGCTCATCGCGGAGGAATCCACCGCCTGGCCGGGTGTGACCCGCAGCGCGGATGAAGGCGGTCTTGGCTTCACCCATAAATGGAATATGGGGTGGATGCATGACACGCTGCACTATATCCAGGAAAACCCGGTCAACCGCCGCTACCATCATGATTTGATGACCTTCGGCGTCGTCTACGCGTTTTCCGAACGTTTCGTGCTGCCGATCTCGCATGACGAAGTCGTGCACGGCAAATATTCGCTCCTGGGCCGCATGCCCGGCGATGAATGGCAGCGCTTCGCCAATTTGCGCGCCTATCTCAGCTTCATGTGGACGCAGCCCGGTAAAAAACTGCTCTTCATGGGCTGCGAGTTCGGCCAGCCCAAGGAATGGAACCATGATTCCGAACTTTCTTGGGATTTGCTGCAATATGAGACTCATCGCGGCGTCCAGGGCCTCGTGCGGACGCTCAACCAGCTGCTGAAATCCGAACCCGCACTCTACGAGCGCGATTTCGAACCTGAAGGGTTTTCCTGGGTGATCGGCGATGACCGGGAGCAGAGCATTCTCGCCTGGCTCCGCCACGGCGCGCCGGGCACGCCCAGCCTGCTCGTCATCTGCAACTTTACCCCCGTGCCGCGTTACAATTACCGCGTCGGCATCCCCGGCGGCGCGTGGCAGGAAATCTTCAATTCCGATGCCGCGGGTTTCGGCGGGTCGCATATCGGCAATGCCGGTGTTTTCCAATCCAATCCCGAGCCGGCCCACGGCCATCCCGGCTCCATTAGCCTCACCCTACCGCCGCTCGCCACCATCATCCTGCGCCAGGAATGAGCGCGCCCCCGCGAGACCTTCATCGGGCTATGTGGCCGAGCGCGGAGCCGTGCCGTTAGTGCAGCCCGCCCCGCAAAAACTCCTCTCAGGCCGGCCTTACCCGATGGGCGCCCATTGGGACGGGCTGGGTATCAACTTCGCCGTATTTTCTGCCCATGCGGAGCGTATCGAGCTATGTATTTTCGATTCAGCCGGCCGCCGGGAAGTGGCCCGGCTGGACCTGCCCGACTGCACGGATGAAATTTTTCACGGCTATCTGCCGCAAGGCAAACCCGGGCTCATTTATGGCTATCGTGCGCACGGGCCTTATCAGCCGGAGGGCGGCCACCGCTTCAACCCCAACAAGTTGCTGCTCGACCCCTACGCCAAAAAGCTCCACGGTGCGCTGCAATGGTCGGACGCGCTATTCGGCTACCGGGTCGGGGCTCAGCGCGGCGACCTCTCCTTCGACCGCCGCGATTCCGCCACCGCCATGCCCAAGGCGGTCGTTATCGACGGCACGTTCTTCTGGGGCAATGATTCGCCGCCGCAGAATGACTGGGGCGAGACGATTATCTACGAAGCCCATGTCCGTGGCCTCACCATTCAGCATCCGCAAATTGCCTTGCATGAGCGCGGCAGTTTTTCGGCGCTGGGCGATCCCTGGATCATCGAGCACCTGCACAATCTCGGCGTCACCGCCATCGAGTTGCTGCCCGTCCAGGCGTTTCTGCAAGACCGTTTTCTCACCAGCCGGAACCTGCGCAATTACTGGGGGTATTCCACCCTCTCCTTTTTCGCGCCCGAGCCCGCCTATCTCGCCGCCTCGGAAGGCTCGCTGCATGAAATCCGCCAGACCGTGCGCCGCCTGCACGAAGCCGGCATCGAAATCATCCTCGATGTCGTCTACAACCATACCTGCGAGGGCAATGAGATGGGCCCCACGCTCTCCTGGCGCGGCTTCGACAATCTTTCCTATTACCAGCCCATCCAGGGCCAGCCGCGCTATCTCGTGAACGATAGCGGCTGCGGCAACACCATCAACATCAACCATCCGCGCGTGCTGCAAATGGTGCTGGATTCGCTCCGCCACTGGGCGCAAACCTATCATGTCGACGGTTTCCGCTTCGACCTCGGCACGGTGCTGGGGCGCGAGGCGCATGGCTTCGATTCCTGCGCCGGATTTTTCGACGCAATCCGGCAAGACCCGGTTCTTAACCGGCTTAAACTCATCTCCGAACCCTGGGATCTCGGCCCCGGCGGCTACCAGCTTGGCCAACACCCGCCCGGCTTCTCGGAATGGAACGACCGCTTCCGCGACGCCACCCGCCGCTTCTGGCGCGGCGATCTCGGCCAGCGGCCCGAAATCGCCGCGCGCCTCATGGGCTCGGCCGATATTTTCGAGAAGTTCCGCCGCAAAACCTGGGCCAGCATCAACTTCATCAGCGCGCATGACGGTTTTACGCTGGAAGATCTCGTCTCCTATAACGAACGCCATAACGAGGCGAATGGCGAAGCCAATCACGACGGCGCGCACGACAATCTCTCCAGCAATCATGGCGTGGAAGGCCCAACAGAAGATCCCGCTATCCTCGCGTTGCGCGCCGCCAAAAAGCGCGCGCTGCTCGCGACACTTTTCATCTCGCACGGCACCCCCATGCTGCTCGCGGGTGATGAATTCGGGCGCAGCCAGGGCGGCAACAACAACGCCTATTGCCAGGATAATCCGATCTCCTGGGTGGACTGGTCAGCGCTCTTCGCCCCCGGCCCCAACGCGCAAAAATCGCTGATGAATTTCACCCGCAAGCTGATTGCCGTGCGGGCCGCCCATCCCAGCCTGCGATCGGAAAAATTCCTGCACAGCACGGTGGAAATTCTTCCCGGGCTGAACGACGTCGCCTGGTTCGATGAAACCGGAACGCCGCTTGATTCCGCCGCCTGGGCGGATGGCGTCGCCCAGCGCCTCGTTCTACGCCGCGCCGTATTGAACGGGGCGAGCATCGACATCACCTTGAGCCTGTTGAACGCTTCCGAACAGCAAGTGGACTTCACGCCGCCCAATCCTGAACTACCGTGGGAGATCATCTTGGACAGCGCAAACCCCATCAGCCCGCCCGGCACCCCGGCGATCGACAAGGTCCATGTCGCGTCCCATTCCATCGTCCTCCTCGCCGCCACGGTGCCAAGCCCGTGACGCAGGCACGCGCGCCGTCCCCAACCCATGGCCCGCGCATCGTGGCCGAGGGCGAGGTGGAATTCTCGCTCTGGGCGCCGGATGCGCAGAGCGTCGCGCTCGCATTCGAGAACGGGCCGGAGATCCAAATGCAGAAAGGCGCAGGGGGTATGTTCTCGCTACGCGCCAAGGCCGCGCCGGGCGATGCCTATCGCTTCCTTATCAATGGCGAAACCAAAGTCCCAGACCCCGCCGCGCACGCTCAGGCGGCGGATGTGCATGGCCCCAGCCTTGTCATCGACCACGCATTCGCCTGGAAAAACCCGAGCTGGACCGGACGGCCATGGCATGAGAGCGTCATCTACGAGCTGCATCCCGGCGCGCTTGGCGGTTTCTCGGGCATTGCCGCGGAACTGCCGCGACTGAAATTGCTGGGCTTTACCGCCATCGAACTCATGCCGATCGCGGATTTCCCCGGCGCGCATAATTGGGGCTATGACGGCGTGCTGCCCTTCGCGCCGGATGCGCGATACGGCACGCCGCACGACCTCAAAACCCTGATCGACACTGCGCACGGCCTTGGCCTGCAAATCTTCCTCGATGTCGTCTATAATCATTTCGGCCCGGACGGGAATTACCTCAACGCCTATGCGAAATCCTTCTTCCGCGAGGATCAGCACACGCCCTGGGGCAACGCCATAGACTTCCGCAAGCGCGAAGTGCGGGATTTCTTCATCGGCAATGCGCTGTTCTGGCTGAACACCTACCGCTTCGACGGGCTGCGCTTCGATGCCGTCCACGCCATCGACGATCAGGATTTCCTGCTGGAAATGGCGGCGGCGATCCGTGCGCAAACGCCGGGGCGGCATATCCATCTGATCCTGGAAAACGAACATAACGACGCCACCTTGCTCAACAACGCGGCGGAGACGCAGAAATACGACGCGCAATGGGCCGATGACTGGCACCATTGCGCCCATGTCCTCCTCACCCGCGAATCCGAGGGCTATTACGAGGATTTTCAAAATCCCGCCGAGCAGCTCGCGCGCTGCCTTGCGGAAGGTTTCGCCTATCAGGGCGATCCATCACCGCATCACGGCAACCATCCGCGCGGCACCGACAGCAAAGACCATCCCGCCACCGCCTTCATCATCTGCCTGCAAAATCACGACCAGATCGGCAA
>Ga0116227_10013186_pt1 | contig 13098 bp, 15 predicted proteins | sample S1TSphgellanicum_FD_89693 | JGI IMG/M metagenome (GOLD analysis project Ga0116227, IMG submission 89693) | Host-associated microbial communities from peat moss isolated from Minnesota, USA - S1T2_Fb - Sphagnum magellanicum MG | ecosystem: Host-associated > Plants > Peat moss > Unclassified...
CTTGCTCTAAAACCGCGCGGTCACACTGAAAGTCACCGCCGCCGGCTCCCCAGGCGTGCCATCATTAAACGCCGGCGTGCAGCCGCCATACTCGCTCTTCGGCAGCCCCTTGAACGGACCCGAGGTGAAATTGCCGCACACGGTCGGCTGATACTGGCTGAAGAAATACTGGAAATAATGCGTGTTGAAAATATTATGCCCGTTCACGTCGAACGTCAGGCGCTTGACCGGCCCCAGGAACGTCACCGGCATCACATAGGTCAGATCCAGGTTGAAAATGGCAAAGGGGGAAATCCCGCCATTGGGATTATAGGTCGTCGATCCGGCCGTGCCCGTGTAGTAATTATAAGTGCCAGGCGCTTCAAGACCCGGAATGACACCGACGTTCTGCGTGCCGTTGAGGTCATAACTGGTGGCCTGATGGCCGGTGTACTGGCCTTCGAAGCGCGCATTTAAATGGTCGCCATCACGCAGCAGGCTGCTGTGCTGCCAGTCGGCGCCGAAGGTCGAAAGCCAGTCCGGCACGCCGGTCACCGGGCTGCCCTTCACCACCACGCCGAACTGGTCTTCCTGAATGGTCGCGTAGCCGAACGACGTCACCAGATAATGCGCCAACGTGTGCGACACGTTGCCGAACAGCTGCCAATCCGGCGAGACCTGCCAGATCGCAGACGCTTCGAAACCCTTGAACTCACGCTGGCCGTTGTTGGTGTAAAAAGCCTGGCCGACATCGGGGCCGAATTCGTAGGAGAAATACCCGAAATCGCGATCGACCTTCTGGTAGAAATAATCGGCCGAAATCGTCAGGTTGGAGGTGTTGTATTTAACGCCGCCCTCATAGAGATGCACGATAGAAGCATTCGGCGGCTTGCCGACCAGGTTCGGCCCGAAATCCGTCACCGGTGCGAACAAGGCCGAGTTGCCGGTGCTGGCATAGAGCGAAACGCCTTTGGCCGCCGGCAGAATTTTGTCGAGATCATAGGCGATGTTGAAGAACGGCAGCACCTCCCGATCCCATTTATGGGCCTTGAAACTGCCGAAGAAACAGCCGCCGACGGAGATGCAATACGGGTTGTTGCGCAGTGCCGCCGAAGGCGTTCCGCCAAAGATCTCGCTGCCGAGATAGCTCGAATCCGTGCCTTCGAGGGTCACGCCGGGGGTGATGTGCAGCGTGTTGTCCAGAACGTCGATCTTGTCCTGCGCATAGAGCTGGTAGATCGAGCGCTGATAGCCGCCATCAAAACCGTTGGCCGAGTTGATCACCGTGTTCCATGACGCATTCTGCGGCGTGGCGGCAACAACCGGGCCGATGCCAAGGTAGGATGGCGTAGCCGGCTGGGTTTCCTTGGCGACGAGCGCGCCGACATGAATGGTGTTGGCAATACCAAAGACTTCCGGTGGCGTAATCGTCAGGCGCGGCTGAATGCCGTACGTGTCGTTATGCGTCTGCTCATATTGCGAGTTGAATCCGCAAGGGTTCGGCGACCCGGCCGCGGCCCACTCCGCCACCACGCTCGCCGGGCACCCTGCCGTCTGGCGCGTCGCCGGATAGGCGATAGGGTTATAGAACACGCCGCCGATGCCGTAATATCCGCCCTCCCCATAGCCGGCCGGCGATGAGCTGAAGGGGCTTGCACCACCCACCGTCTGCGATCCCGGCTCGCCGTCCGGCGCGAAAATCGTCGGGTTGCCGTAGCTGTTCAGCGCCGTATCCGAGAACAGGTAGAAGGCGGTGACGCCGGCGGAGAAAACATCGTTGATGTAGGTGTCGTCTTTCAGGATTGCAGTAAAATAGTCGGCGGATTCGTGCTGGAACAGCGCGCTGGTCGGATAGTTGCTGAACATGCCGTTCTGCTGCAGATACGGCAGCGGCACCGGTTCGGGCAGCGTGTAGCCATTGCCGGTGTTGTAGAGAATCGTTGCCTGGAAATCGGACCCGCCGTCGTCGTACGGCTTGTCAAACGCAAAATCGGTGTTGTTGTAGCGCGTCGAGGTATAGTCGATGAAGCCGTTGGTTTGCAGGTTCGAATATTTCAGCATCGCCTTGGGCGCATTGTCGCCGCTGCCGAACACGCCATCCATGCGCCCGGTATCGGCCGCAAACCCCTCGTTATAGGTGCCGAAGGAGCCGACCGAGCCGAACACATCCACATGCCTGTCGTCGCTCGGGCGAATGGTGTTGTAGGCGATCGTGCCGCCGATCGTGCCGAAGGTGCTGCGGTCCGGATAGGCCACGCCTGGATAGACCGAGACGGAGCTGATCTGATCGAGGTTGAAGTGGCCGCCGATGATGTTTTCCAGATACGTGGCCGCACCGCCGTTGAGCAAATCCTGCATCGGCACGCCATCCAGCGTCTGCGCCGTCTCCAGCCCGCGCGTGCCGCGCACGGAGAGCACCGGCTCGTTGTCGCCGATGCCCTGCTGATACACATAGACTGAGGGCGCCTGGCGCAGCAGTGTCGCCACGCTGCCGCTGACGCCGAGCTGGCTGATCTGGGCGGTGCCGAGCTCCGTCACGGCGCTCGGCGAGTTCTTCTCCTGCAACAGCCGTTTCGCGGCCCTGACGGTGATGTTTTCCGAAGTGCCTTGTGCCGCCGGCGCCGGCGCGGTTTGTGCATGGGCCGGCCGTAATGACGTGCCTTGCAGCCCCGCCGCGACCAGAACGACCAACACCCCGCCACGCCGGTGATGTGCTGCCAACCGACTCACGTCACGCATACTCTCATTGTCCCCGCCGAACGACACCATTGCCGCAACAACCAAATGTTCCATGCTGCGGTGCACCATGTAAATGAAAAAAATTCTATCAGACCGAAAATTTTTCGGTGGCGTTGCAGCCGCAGCTTGGCCATGTTCATGCAAGGTAAGGCGGAGGGCATGATTTGCGCAGTCGGCGGCACATGGGACGTATGGCGGCTTCCCTCATGATCGCCGCCGGCCTGATGGCGGGCGCCCGCGGGGCACCCTCGGCCGTGCACGACCAGGCGGATGTCACTGCCGCGCTGGAAGCGAGCGCCGCCGCCTGGTCGCGCGGCGACCTGCACGGCTTTATGCACGCCTATGAGAACAGCCCTGCCACCACCTACGTCACCAGTCACGGGGTGGTGACCGGCTATGACGCGATCGAGGCCAAGTACAGCGAACGCTTCGCCGGAAGCGGCCCGGGTGCGCTGGGCAAGCTCTCGCTTGCCGTGCTGAATTTCCGGCCGCTCGGCCCCGGTTTTGCGCTCGTCACCGGCCGGTTCCTGCTGCACCACCCCGACAGCCACACACCGGACGCGACGGGCATCTTCACCCTGGTGTTCCACAAATCGGCGGCCGGCTGGGGAATCGTGTCCGACCACACATCATGACCGGCCAGCCCGAGGCGGGCCGCCAGCCCAAGGTGGGCGGCCAGCCCCGCGTGGGCGCCCTGATCCGCGCCCGCCGCCAGCAACTGCGCAAGACGCTGCAGGAACTCAGCCAGGCCGCCGGCATTTCCGTAGGCCACCTCAGCGTCATCGAGCGCGACCAGGCCACCCCCTCGCTCGGCACGCTGGCGCAGATCGCCCGCCACCTGGACACCGGCATGGAGTATTTCATCGCCGTGCCGAGTGCGGAGACCGGGCTCACCCGCGCCGCCACGCGCGAGCGCTTCTCCATCCACGGCTCCTCCATCATCTACGAGCGCATTGCGGCCGATTTCGCCGGCAACGTCTTGTCCTCCTTCATCCTGAACATACCGCCCGGCTACCGCTCCGAGACGGTGAGTCACGAGGGCGAGGAGATCCTCTACGTCCTGGAAGGCACGATTACCGACCGGCTGGACGACGAGGAGATGCTGCTCTCCGCCGGCGACAGCCTGCATTTCCGCGGCAACCGCCCGCATTCCTGGTCCAACGACACGGACGCACCTGCGCGCGTGCTATGGACCGGCACGCTGCCGATGTTCCGATCGCGCGGATGAGGGGCTGGGTAGTCAGGCGTGGGAGACCGGCGCTGGTGTCGCGCCTGGATTATCTTGACCGCCCGCGAATCGTGCAGGCATGTAGAGTGATTGGTTTCCACGACCGGCCTGCCGGGCATCGGTCACTACCATCGGCAGGTAACCTTCAGTGGCAGACGAAGAAAGGGTTCGGCGGCTCGTCAGTCAGTTGCCACTTCTGAGTTCCAGTCAGTTTTCGGCCATCGAGAATATTGTAGCTCAGCTCAACAGGCCATTTTCTTTCTGGCGTAATCCGGAGTCCGATCTGATTTCAGACTGCATCCTGCGTGAGTTTGGTGATGCCCTGCGCATACATCATTGTTTTTCTGCGGAACCGTTTACCAAAGACAAGTTTGAATATGCTCTTGAAAAAACATGCAATTGCTGCGATCTAGCAGCAATCCGTGCTCCCCGCGGCAACCCCGGTCACGACCTGACGATCGCATCCGTGCCGTTCTCGCTTAAAACACAAGCGGATGCCTCGATACGTTCCGATTATATCCACATATCAAAATTTATGGAACTCGGGAAAGGAGAATGGGGCGACAAGGTTGCAGACCTGATAGGTCTTCGTGGACGCTTTTTCCACCATATGCGCAACTACCAACGCATTTTGACGTTGCGGCGCCTCAAAGAAGCAGGCCGTCATGTTTACGAATTGGTCGAGATCCCAAAAAGACTTCTGCTTTCTTCGTCCGGTGGTGAAATGGCGATGAGGACGGACAGCAAGCAATTTCCGAAGCCGGGATATTGCACCGTCAAAGACGCCGCTGGCAGGATAATGTTTCAACTCTATTTTGACGGCGGCACTGAGAGAAAACTTCAAATAAAACGGCTCGACAAATTGCTTTGCATTGTTCACGCGACATGGAAATTCGAGGATGGACTTGTCACGCCTCGCATGGAAGAAGGTATTGCCATTCCTTACACAAGCGTTCCCTGAATGAAGGTTCCGGAAATGCGCTTTACAGCCATGTCGGCATATTCAGGCTTCATTTCAATACCAACGCAGTTACGCTGAAGCCTCTTGCTCACCGCCCCTACGGTTCCTGAGCCCATGAATGGATCAAGAACAGTGTGCCCGGCCGGCGCGCCAGCGAGAATGCAGAGTTCAACCAGCTTTGGGGGGAAAACGGCGAAATGTGCTCCCTTAAAGCCTTCGGTATTTATATTCCAGACGGTCCGGCGGTTTTTGCGGCCGTTGTAGCCAATAACAGGCTCTTGGATGCTATCCGCATCGAAGTAGTAGCGTTCTGATTTTGTAAATAGAAATACATACTCGTGTGAACGAGTCGGTCGATCTTTCACCGACTCCGGCTGACAGTTCGGTTTGTTCCAAATGATATCCGTACGCAGGAACCAACCGTCAGCTTGAAGAGCGAAGGCCAGGCGCCATGGCAAGCCGATTAAATCCTTCGGCTTCAGCCCGTGCGGTGTATCCGGCCGGTATTGCATTGCCCGTCCCGGATTTTTCTTGTCCGGCGCCCTCCAGGTCCGGCCGCCACTCGTATAGGCGTCTCCGATATTGAGCCAAAAGGTGCCGTCATCGCGCAGGGTGCGGCGGACCTCTCGAAAGACGGCGACAACGTCGGCGATGTAGTCCTCTACTTTGTCTTCTGCGCCAATCTGGTCAGGATAATCATAGTCGCGCAACCCCCAATAGGGGGGGCTGGTGACGCAGCATTGAAACGTCTGATCCTCGAAGCTGGTTAACTTTTCGCGCGCGTCTGCCACATAAATCTCAATGCCGTCTGCCCGAAAATATGGGGCATCGCTTGGCCTGCTGGTGACACGAATCGCGTTCGTCTCAACTGCTACGGATTGCATGCTTTAATGCCTCAATGTCGTCAGCTTTGTAGAGCCGATAGTGATTAATGGGGTGCCTGTGGGGTTTAAGCTTCCCAGCCTTGTCCCAATTCCGCAGCGTTGTCGTCGTGACAGCCAAGCGGGCTGCCGCCTCACCAACGGTGAGGAACTCAGGATCGGGCACAGCCTCGGGGAGGCGCTTTCGTACGGCCATATAAAACCCTACAAAACTTTACCAATATCTACTTTATCAAAGCTACCAAAAGATTCGCTAATTTTTCTTGCTCGGACCGCTGGGGGCGTTAGAGGAGTGAGATGCGCGATGGCGGACGGCAGCGGCTGCCCGCTTCCTGCCCGCGTTCAACCACTGTGCCCAAGTCGTGTTCATCGCGCCTACGGCGGCCGAAGCCCCGCATCGCCAGAGCGCAATGCGGGCTACGAGCCTGCCTCAAGGCCGCGGCAGCAGCAAAAACTCCGTCCCCGACTGCCGCATCAGCCCCGCCGTCTGCGCCGCGGCAAACCCGCTGCCCATAAAAATATCGGCCCGCGCAGGACCCAAAATATCGGTGCCGATGTCCTGCGCCAGCACCATCCGCTGCCACGGCGCATGGGTCAGCGGGTCGGTGGTGTCGATGAACAGCGGCGCGCCGAGCGGGACGAAATGCCGGTCCACCGCGGCCGAGCGGCCGGGAGTGAGGTTCACCCCCATGGCGCCGGGCGGGCCGAAGTCGCTGTCGGCGTGCTGCACCAGGCGGAAGAAGACGAAATCCTCATTCGTATCCATCACCCGCCTGGCCTGATCCGGATGGGCGGCGAGCCAGGCGCGGATCGTCTGCATGCTGACATCGTTGGGCGCCAGGGCGCCTTCGGCCATCAGCACGCGGCCGATCGGCGTGTAGGGGCGGCCATTGCGGCCGTCGTAGGCGATGCGCAGCACGCTGCCGTCCGGCAGGCGGATGCGGCCGGAGCCCTGCACTTGCAGGAAAAACAGATCCACCGGGTCGCGCAGCCAGAAGAGCGGGTGGGTGGTGCCCGCCGCCGCCCCGGCCTCGATCTCGGCGCGTGTCCAGTACGGCACCAGCGTGCCGGCGACGCGGCGGCCGATGGATGGCGGGCCGAGCGGGTCGGTGGGTGGTGGGGGGCCCTGCACCAGGTCGGACGGACGGGCGAGCAGCGGCGTCTGGTAGGCGCCGCCGCGGTGCACATCCCCCTCCGCCTCCGGCTCGAAATAGCCGGTGACGAGCGCCGGCGCGGCAATCCGGTAAGCCGTGAAATGCGCCTTGAGGAAATCGCGCATGGCGGCATCATTGCCCTGCGGCACGCTGGCGGCCGCATGGCATGGGGCGAGCCACTGGCCCGCCAGGCCGCCGTAAGTCGCGGAAATGCCCTCGCCGCCCAGCACCGTGTCGGCCGGCAGCAGCGCCAGCCGCCGGCATTGCAGTTTCAGGCCGGGCAGCAGCGCCGCGGTGTGATCGGCCTCAAAGCCGGGCAGGTCGGAAAAGCTCGCGGCCTCCAGAACCAGGGCCGTGGGCTTGGGCGGCGCGGCGGGCGGGACTTCGCAGGCACATAACGCGGCTGCCGCGACGAACGCGGCACCGCTGAACAGGCTTCGCAATCACAGGCTCCCAGAAGAAAGAAAGCGTTCTTTTTTGAAAAAAAGAACCAAAAAACTTTTATTCTTTTAGGCGACTTTGGCGTCAACCAGGTGCCAGGACACATCGCTACTGCCGAGCACCCGTGCAAATGTCCATAAATCCTCGATTTCCGTGATCGCGTCCGTGCCGCCCACCGTGCTGCCATCGGCCGCGGTGACGTAGTTTATCTGACGCGAAACAAAATGCACGGTGATGCTGGCCTGCTTGCCATCCAGATGCGCCTCGCGGATGTCGGCCGAGACGATGTCGCGTATTTCCGTGTGCTGCGTGTCGCCGGCGGCATCGCGCGCGGCGATGCCTTGGTCGAACGCCGCATAGGTGGCGTCGCCCAGCAGCGGGCGCAGGCGTACACGGTCGCCGGCGGCATAGGCCGCGACGATGACGCGGAACGCCGCCTCTGCGCCGGCGATGAATTTTTCCGGGTCGAACCTGCGGTCGGCCGCCTGCATCGCCGCCAGCGCCTGGCCGGCGGACGAAGTCGGACCCGGCAGCGGCCGCACCGGCGGCGCGGCGGGCTCGGCGCGGCCGTCGATCACGGGGGCGGCGGCACCCGCTTTCGGCGCCGCCACGGGGCTGCCCTCAAAACCGGTGCGCTTGCCCAGAATGCTGCGCAGACGCAGCACGAGGAAGGCCGCGATCATGGCAAACAGCACCAGATCGACCGGAAAACCGCCGATAGCTTGCATGGGCACTCCAAAGGACACTCGCTACAGATAGGTCCCCAGGCGAGCCGGGGCAATCATCATCCACGTCCGTTATTGCCGTGTGGATGATTCGCGGCTAGCAGCGCGCTTATGATCCTGATGCGCCATGGCCAGAGCGAGTTCAACCTGCATTTTTCCGCGACCAAAAAGGATCCGGGAATCGAGGATCCGCGCCTGACCCCGCTCGGCCAGGCGCAGGCCGAAGCCGCGGCCGCCACCCTGGCGAATGCCGGCATACGGCGAATTCTTGCCTCGCCCTATACACGCGCCATGCAGACCGCCGCCCCTCTGGCCCGCGCGCTCGGCCTGCCGGTGCAGATCACGCCGCTGATCCGCGAACGCTTCCACTTCGCCTGCGACATCGGCACGCCACGCAGCCTGCTGGCGCCAGCCTGGCCAGAGCATGATTTCGCCGGCATCGAGGAAATCTGGTGGCCGCAGACGACCGAGCCCGCCGAGGCGGTCGCCGCGCGGGCGCAGGATTTTCGCCGCCAGAGCAGCGCGCGCCCCGACTGGATGCATACTTTTGTCGTCAGTCACTGGGCCTTCATCCTGGCCTTGACCGGCCAGAGCCTTGAGAATGGTGAATGGATCCGTTTCGACCCCACCGCCGACACGCTTAGTTAAGCACATTGGGCGTACGGAACCGCCAAGGGTGACCGCGAAAAAGCGGCGGCTTTGCGCCGTGGGGTTGCCGTGCTACCGCGCGCCGCAGTCCGCCATCGTCCAGGAGTTGTGAATGTCCGAGACCACCGCCCCGCAAGCCGCTCAGCCGATTCCTCCGCTGGTGGTCAATGTCCAATATATCAAGGATCTGTCGTTCGAGGTGCCGAACGCGCCGGACATTTACGCCACGCTGCGGGCGCAGCCGGCCGTCTCTATCAATCTCGATGTTCAGGCCCGGGCGCTACAGGAAGGCCAGAATGTTTTTGAAGTTGTGCTGGCGGTAAAGGTGGATGCGCGTGAGCCCTTGGCACCCACCGGCCCGCAGAACGGCGCCGCCCCGGCCGCCCCGCCACCCGGCGAAGGGCGCCCGGTGTTCATTGCCGAGCTGCAATACGCCGGCGTCTTCACCCTGAACGGTGTGCCGCCCGAAGCGGTTGAGCCGCTGCTGCTCATCGAATGCCCGCGCCTTCTCTTCCCCTTCGCCCGCGCCGTCCTCTCCGACGTCACCCGCGAAGGCGGTTTTCCCCCCGTCCTGCTCCAGCCCATCGATTTCGTCGGCCTCTGGCAGAGCCGTCGTCAGCCGCAGCCGGCAGCAATTCAGACCTAAGCCGTCAGCCGTCAGTCGTCAGATGGATTCTGACGACTGACGGCTGATACCTGACTCCTGACTTCAGCAATCGTTGCCCTTGAGCTTCCAGGACTGCACCAGGCCGTTGGCGAGCTCGAACGTGGTGGTGCATTGCTCCTGCACCACGTCGCCGCCCCAGCCGGCGCCGTAAAAACCGCCCCAGCGGCCCCAGCCGCCATAGCCGAAGCCGCCATAGCCCCAGCCGGGGTAGGGTCCAAAACTGTCGATGCGGCTTTCGCTGTAGGCGAGGAAGCGGTGGCCGGAGGTGTCGATGGTGCGGTTCGGCACACCATAGGTGCGCACCACCTCGACCTCCGGCTTGCCGACCATGCTGTTCAGCGCCTGAATATGCTGCGGGCTGGGGTAGGCACAGCCGCCCAGCACTGCGAGAGCGCCCAAACTCAGATATTTACGCATGTGCACAACTCCATTCGGGTCCGGGGAACTCAGCGCCCAGCCTCTCTTGCTTGATCATCTAGTGAGGCAGTCCCGCGCGCGGAAGCCACATCACCTGTTCAATTTTGCTCGCACCGCTGGCAATCATCGCCAGCCGGTCGAACCCCAGCGCAATGCCGGCCGCCTGCGGCATCCCATGCGCCAGGGCTGCGAGAAAATCCTCGTCCATCGGCCAATCGTCGCAGCCGTTCAGCGCGTGTCGCCTGGCGCGATCGGTTTCGAAGCGGGCGCGCTGCTCGGCGGCGTCGGTCAGTTCCTCGAAAGCGTTGGCCAGTTCCAGGCCGCAGACAAACAGCTCGAAACGCAAGGCGACGCGCGGGTCGGCCGGGTCGCGGCGCGCCAGCGCGGCCTGGGCGGCGGGCCAGTGGGTCAGGAAGGTGGGCCGGCCGCGGCCCAGATGCGGCTCGATGCGTTCGAGAAGCAGGCGGAAAAACAGATCCTCCCAATCCTCGCCCGCGCGCAGGCGCGCGCCCGCCGAGTCCGCCAGCGCGGCCGCGTCGCCGGCCGTGCCCAGCACGTCGGCGCCGGCGTATGTTGCGAACGCCTCGGCGACGGTCAGATACTCGAAATCCCGCACATGCGTGGTGATGCCGCGGCAGGTGACGCTCGGCGGCAGCACCGCGCGAAGCAAATTTTCCGTCTCGGCGATCAGGGCGGCGAAATCGGCACCAGGCCGATACCATTCGAGCATGGTGAATTCCGGCGCATGCGTGTCGCTGGCCTCGCCGTTGCGCCACACGCGGGCGAGCTGAAAGATCGGGCCGGCGCCGGCGGCCAGCAGTTTCTTCATGGCGAATTCCGGCGATGTGTGCAGCCACAGAGGCCGGCTGAGGCCATCAGGGGTCCGCAGATGTGTCGCAAACGCCTGCACATGCACCTCTTCACCAGGCGCCGGCACGGCGCAAGGCGTCTCCACCTCCGTGTAGCCGCGCGCCGTGAAGAAGGCGCGGGTCGCTGCTGTGAGCAGCCCGCGGCGGCGCAGATAGGGCAGCCGCGCTGCCAGACTCTCTGGGTGCCATGCGGGTTGCAGTCGTGCAGCTCCTGGTTTGACGCGACAGGGCGGCCGGCCTAGGCAGCGCCGATCATGAACGCCGAAATTCTTCCGGCCGCGCGCCCCATACTGCGCTCGGCCGACGCCTTGATCCAGGCCGGCTTTGCTGACGAAATGTTACGCACTCTGCTGGACCAGGTCGGAAGCCGCTATGCCGTGGCCATCCCGCGGGCACTCCAGGAGCTGATCGAAAGCCCGGACGACCCGATCGGCCGCCAGTTCATCCCCAGCGCGCAGGAGCTGGAGGGCGCACCAGGCGAGACCGCGGACCCGACCGGCGACGCCGCCCACGCACCTGTGACCGGCATCGTGCACCGCTACCCGGACCGCGCCCTGCTCAAACCCCTGCTGGTCTGCCCGACCTATTGCCGCTTCTGTTTCCGAAAAGCGCATGTCGGCCCGGACGGTGGCCTGCTGGACACGGCGGCGCTGGACGCGGCCCTGGCCTATCTGCGCGACACGACGGCGATCCGCGAGGTCATCATCACCGGCGGCGACCCGCTCATGCTGTCGGCCCGCCGGCTCGGCGAGATTTTGCGCGCGCTGGACGCCATGCCGCACATCGAGCTTGTGCGCATTCACACGCGCGTGCCGGTGGCCGATCCCGGCCTGGTGACCGAAGCGCTGGCCGATGCCCTGGTCACGCGCACGCCTCTGTGGCTCGCCGTGCATGCCAACCATGCGCGCGAGTTCTCGCCCGCCTGCACCGGCGCGCTGGCGCGCATCCGGGCACGTGATGTGCCGCTGCTCGGCCAATCCGTGCTGCTGCGCGGCGTGAACGACAGTGCGGAGGCGCTGGAGGCGCTGTTCCGCGCCATGCTGCGGGCACGCATAAAGCCCTATTATCTGCATCACCTCGATGCGGCGCCCGGCACGGCACATTTCCGCGTGCCGATTGCGGAGGGGCACCGCCTGCTCGCCTCATTGCGTGGCCGCATCAGCGGCATGGCGTTTCCAACCTATATGCTCGATGTGCCCGGCGGTTTCGGCAAGGTGCCGGTCGGGCCTTCGTATCTCGACGGCGACACGGTGCGCGACCCCTGGGGCGGAGCGCACGCGCTTGCCGATGCAGCCCCCGCAGGGCTAGAAGCCCGCCCAACATCGACTCCCGATCTGTGAAAAGTCCCTCCCCATGAAGCAGCAAGCCAACCTGATTCGCGCCGGCCAGGTCATCGAACACGATGGCAGGCGCTGGACCGTGCTCAAGCAACAAATCATCACCCCCGGCAAAGGCGGCGCCTTCATTCAGGTGGAAATGCGCGACCTGAAGACGGGCAACAAGACCAACGAGCGCTGGCGCACCGCCGACACGGTCGAGCGGCTGATGACGGACAACAAGGAGTACACCTACTCCTACACCGACGGCGACAACATCGTGCTCATGGACCCCGAGACCTACGAGCAGACCATCGTACCGATGGTGATCCTGGGCGACCAGGCGCCATTCCTGCAGGACAATATGGTGATCGAGCTCGACCTGGTGGAAGGCGAGCCGGTGGGCGCGCATCTGCCGCAGATGGTGACGCTGGAGGTGGTGGAGGCCGATCCGGTGGTGAAGGGACAGACGGCGAGCTCTTCCTACAAGCCGGCCAAACTGTCGAACGGGGTAAAGACGCTGGTGCCGCCGTTTGTGGAAGCGGGCGAGCGGATCGTGGTGCGGACCGAGGACGGGTCGTATGTGGAGCGGGCGAAGGGGTAGGGGGCGCTTCGACGCGACCCGCCTCGCCTACGCCCGCCTTCGCGTGAAAACCCTATTCGTTGTGCTTATCTCGCTGTTACCGCACGGCCTGGCACTCGCCGATGCCGCCCAGGACTCTGGCCAATGCACCACGGTTGCTTGCCGGGTTGATGAACAGGGCGCCGCCCATGGGTGTAAAATCGTCAAAAGCAGCGGTTCGCCGGCGCTTGACAATGAAGCTCTGACCCACCTGAGCATGGCGAAATATCGGCCGAGCACCCACAACGGCATGGCAGTCTCGTCCGATCATACTTGGCAGGTTTGCTTCAGGCTCGATCCTAAACCGACCAGTTGAGGCATTTCAGTCTGTAGCCTTGGGCGTATCTCGCTCATAAGCATGGAATTTGTGTCCGGTATGGTCGATAAACCGGATATGGAAGACATCACAGACGATGCGGAGATCGGCGCCCGGCGGGAGATCGCGCGGGTA
>Ga0116227_10013187_pt1 | contig 13096 bp, 9 predicted proteins | sample S1TSphgellanicum_FD_89693 | JGI IMG/M metagenome (GOLD analysis project Ga0116227, IMG submission 89693) | Host-associated microbial communities from peat moss isolated from Minnesota, USA - S1T2_Fb - Sphagnum magellanicum MG | ecosystem: Host-associated > Plants > Peat moss > Unclassified...
CGCGGACCTCGAGCAGATCCTGCTGACCGAAACCGGGGCGCGCAGCTATGTCGATGTCGCCGACCTCGCGAGCGTACGCATCAGCGTCCGCGGGCGCGGCGAGAAGTTCGGTCCCTCCGGCGCGATGCGTGCCTACGTCGAACGCACCTGGGCCGAGGCGCAGCAGAGCGACCCGGCGCTGCACGATGTACGCGGTCGTCTCGCCGGCAAGGGAGTGCTGTCCGGCAGAATCACCGAGCGATTGCTGCCGACTCTCACCCAGAGCTTCGCGCTCACGGCGGGCGTCATCTTTTTCGGCTTTCTGATCGTGTTCCGCAGCCCGTCCGCGCGGCTGATGACGATGATACCGTCGCTGTTTGCCATACTCGCGGTGTTCATCGTCATGCGCGTGGCCGGTATTCCGCTCAACATCGCCACGATTCTCATCGCCTCGACCGTGCTCGGTGCCACCGAGAACGACCAGGTGCATTTCTTATTTCATTTTCAGGAGGAACGCAGCCTTCAGGGCGGGCAACCACTTCGAGACGGGAAAATGAGCGGCTCGACCGCGGCGGCGCTGCATCACGCGCTGATGGTGGCGGGCCGGCCGATTCTCTTTGCGACGCTCATCAACGCGAGCGGCTTCCTCGCGCTCGCGCTCTCTGATCTGCCGCCCATGCGCCAATTCGGTACGGTATCCGCGTCCGCCTTCGTGCTGGCGTTGCTCGCGGATTTTACCGCGCTGCCGGCCGCGTTATGGATTTTGAGCCGCGAGCGCCAAGATCGTCGCTGATCCATGGAAGCCGTTACCGCAGAAGGCATGGCCGGGCGGGCTCCGAGTCTCGCGGCGGTGTTCTCGACCAGCCTCGGCGTCGGTCTGATCTTCGGCTTCCAGCCGCCGTTGATCGCGCTCACCTTGAGCCGCCTCGGTTACTCGAGCTTTGCGATCGGCGCGGTGACCGCGGCGGGCTTGATCGCGGTGATGCTGTGCGGGCCGTGGTACCCGCGAGCCATCGTCCGGCTAGGACTCCGGCGCTGCATCATCGCCGGCATCCTCGTCGCCGCCGGGATCTTGGCGCTGATGCCGCTATGGCCGAGTGTCCCCGCCTGGTGGCTGCTCCGATTCCTCTCCGGTTGCGCGCTCGGCCTGGTGTGGATATCGAGCGAGGTCTGGATGAACAGCGTCAGCGGGCACTCCTCCCGCGGCACGGTCATGGGGATCTACGGCACCGTGTTCTCCATCGGCATCGTCGCCGGGCCGATATTGTTGGAATTCACCGGTACGCGCGGCGCGCGCCCGTTCGTGATTGGATCCGCCTGCCTCCTATTGAGCTTGTTGCCGCTGGCGTTGCTGCCCAAGATCGACGGCACGGCGCAGGTGTTCACGCCATTGCGCGGTTTATCGGGCGCGCTCAAGGCGGCGCCGGCGGTGATGCTCGCCGCGCTCGTCGCCGGACTGGTGGAGTCCGCGGATTTGGCCTTGCTGCCGCTGTTCGGAACGCATGCGGGCCTGGATGAACGCGCGGCATTGCTCCTGGTAGCGGTCTTCATGGCGGGCAATGTGGTGTTGCAAGTGCCCATCGGCTTGCTCGCGGACCGGTACGGACGCAAGCTCCTCCTGGCGATTTGCGCCGTGGCGAGCGCCATCGGGCCGCTGCTGATGATGGGCTGCCTGTATACGCCGCCGCTGTTGTGGCCCTTGCTATTCGTCTGGGGAGGCACGCTGTATGCGTTTTACAGCCAGGGCATCGCGCTGCTCGGCGAATCGTTCACGGTCGAACAGCTGCCGAGCGCCAATACCCTGTTCGTCATGGTGTACTGCGTGGGCGGTGTGATCGGGCCAAGCGCCGGCGGGATGGTGATGGACCTTTGGCCCGGCCGCGGATTGCCGCTGCTGCTCAGCGGCGCCGCCTTCTTGATGTTGGCGGGACTGGCACGCGGCGCCGGTCGGACTTCGGTCAATCGGCGTGCTTGACGCGCCGGTCGAAGAAATCGCGGATCGCGGTGTAGACGTGGATTTTCATCCGCGGCGTCGACAGCCCATGCTTCGCGCCGGGATAGGTCATCAATTCGAACTGCACGCCGCGGTTTTGCAGTTCCGAGATGAGCCGGGTGGAATTGATGAACAGCACATTGTCGTCCGCCATGCCATGCGCCAGGAAGAGCGAGGACTTCAAGCCGTCGAGTGAGGCGAATACCGAGGAGTCCGCATACCCTTGCGCGTTGTTCTCCGGAGTGCCGAGGTAGCGTTCGGTGTAGGCGGTGTCGTAGAGCCTCCAGTCGGTGACCGGCGCGACGGCCGCGCCGGCGGCGATGAGATCCGAGCCCTTGGCGAGCAGCATCAGAGTCATGTAGCCGCCGTAGCTCCAGCCAAATACGCCGATGCGTTTCGGATCGATGAAGGGCAAGCCGCCGAGCCAGCGAACGCCCGCCAGTTGATCACGCACTTCGATGTCACCGAGCCGCCGATAGATCGGGTCCGAGAACGCGCGGCTGCGGCGCGCGGAGCCGCGGTTGTCGAGGGTGAACACCACATAGCCCTGTTGCGCCATATATTCATCGATCAAGTTGGGCCAGGTGCGAGCGACGAGTTGCACCGTGGGACCGCCGTAGACGGTCACGAAAACAGGATAGCGGTGCGACGGATCGAAACCCGGCGGCTTCATGAGCGAGTACTCGAGGTCCTGCCCATCCTCGGCGCGGATATGGCCGAACTCCGGGATGACGTGACGATCCAGATAGGGAAAGTAGGGATGGGAGGCATCCAGAGGGTTGGCCTCGATCCAGGCCACCCGATGTCCATCAGGCGCGTTGATGCTCACCTGAGGCGGTGTATTGGAATTTGAAAAAGTGTCGACGTACAAGGCGACCCGTTGCGAGGCGCGGGCGAATTGCGCCGCGTGCCAGCCATCGCCATGGCTGATGCGATGCGGATCCGCGGCATTGTGCCCGTCGAGCCGCGCGGTGTAGATCTGCCGATCCACGATCGCCTCCTCGTTGGAGGCGAAGTACACGAGACCGGCGGATTCATCGACCGCGAGCAGTTCATCGACGTTCCACGTGCCCTGGGTGAGCGGATGACGCAGATGACCCTCCAGATCGTAGAGGTAGAGCTGATTCGTACCGGAGCGTTCGGAGGACCAGATGAAGGAGGGTTGCCCCTTCAAGAACCGCAAGTCATCGGCGAGATTGATCCAGGTCGGGGACGTTTCGGACACGAGCGTCGTCTGGTGCAGCGTCGCGGCATCGACGAGGATGAGATCGAGCCGCTTCTGATCGCGCGAGAGGCGCTGAAAGGCGAACTCCCGCCCATGGGGAGTCCAATCGGCGCGCACCAGATAGATATCCGGATCTTTACCGAGATCAACCCACCGTGTATCCCCGCCCGTCGGCGACACCAAGCCCAAGGTGACCGCGACGTTCGGTTCGCCCGCCGCCGGGTAGCGCTGTTCCACGACCGCGGTGCGATCGGCGTAGATTTCGAAGCGCCGCGCAATCGGCACAGCAGCCTCGTCGAAGCGCTTGTAGGCGATGGCGGAGTCATCCGGAGCCCACCAATAGCCGCTCGTTTGCCCCAGTTCCTCTTGCGCGATGAACTCCGCCTCGGCATTGTGGATGGTGCCTCCGCCATCCGTCGTCAAACGCCGCTCGCCGCCGTCGGCGAGGTCGATCACCCACAGATCCTGGTCGCGTACGAAGGAAACATAGCGGCCGCGCGGCGACACTTGCGGATCGATGATGGGTTGCGCGGCATGCGTCAGTTGGCGCAGCGCGGCTTTGGGCGGCGCGTCCAGATCATAGAGATACAGGTGGCCGCCGAGCGTGAACAGCACGTGTCTGCCGTCCGGGGCCCAGTCATAGTCGACTATCCCGTGAAAGTCCGCCGTACGCTCGCGTTCGCGCCGCGCTTTCTCGGCGTCGGACAACTGTTCCGCGGGGACGAGTTGCATCGAGTCCACGCGCATCTCGAGCTTGCCGGTCTTGACGTCATAGGTCCACAAGTCGAGTTGGTGCCGATCCGCCGGGCGGCCCTGCAGCAGTCCGACCCGCCGTCCGTCCGGGGATACCTTGACGCCGCGCGCGGTCGCGCCGACGAGCGCCGGATCGCCGAAGATCCGTTCCAAGGTGAGATCGCGGGCAGCAGCGGGCAGGGCCATCAGCAGCAGCAAGAGGCAATAGAGACGACGCATGGGAGCAAGGCCGCCTCCGTTATCGCGCGGATTCATGGTTTGTCATTATATAATGCGGCCGTGGAGCCGTGCGGACAAGAATTCGAAGAGATGACTCGCGAAGGGTACGTCGTGGCCCGGAATTTTTTTTCGGATGCCGAGACTGCCGATCTGCGACGTTGGACTCTGCAATTGCAGGAGGCGCCCGAAGCGCCCGGCCGTCATTGGGTCTATCGCGAAGATAGCGAGACCGAGCGCGGTCGACGCGTACTGCAACGGATCGAGAACTTCTGTCCCTATCACGAGCCCTTCGATCAGTTGATCCGCTTTGGCGCGCTCGTCCGCTGGGCCGGCGCTCTGCTGGGCGGCCCGGTGTTGCTGTTCAAGGATAAGATCAACTTCAAAATGCCCGGCGGCGCAGGCTTCAAGGCACATCAAGACCAGCAGGCGGGATGGGGGCGGTATGCGCCCATTTTCATGACCGCCATGGTGACTATCGACGCGGCGACGATCGAGAATGGGTGTCTCGAGATCGCGTCGGGGCGGCACCGCGAGGGATTGATCGGCGAGGAATGGAACCCGCTCTCCGAGAGCGGTCTGTCGTTGGTGCCGGTGCCCACCGACCCCGGCGATGTCATTTTCTTCGACAGTTTCACGCCGCATGCGTCGAAAGCGAATTTGACCGACTCGCCGCGCCGCATCCTGTACCTCACCTATAATTTGGCGCAGCATGGCGATCAACGGCAACGTTATTACGATGACAAACATGCGGCGTTTCCTCCGGATATCGAACGCGAAGCGGGCAAGACCTACGTTTTTCGGGTCTAGTGTCCTGACCGTCCTGGCCGTCCTGACCGTCCTGGCCGGGCAACGGCCGTGACCATCGGACATCGACCGACGCCCACGGCTGTTGCGAAGACTTGAACCAGAAGATCATGGCGCGGAAATAATCACGAGGCCTGGTTATGCCGAAGACTGACGCTAAAAAAAACATGACCGAACAGCAACGGAAATGGTTTGCGTCCGTGCGCGACGGGTTGGAGAGGGACACGGGTAAATCGCTGGCTGATTGGGTGGTCATTGCGAAAACCTGCCCTGCAAGCAAACCGCGTGACCGGCTGAAGTGGTTCAAGGAGAAGCACGGACTTCTGCAGAACCGCGCTAGTTATGTGCTCAGCGTGGCGTTTCCCGGACCACCCGGCTGGGACGAACCGGACGCGCTCAAAGGAGCGCTTTGGACGGATGCGTCGTCGCGCGAAATTCTCGATGCCGTCGAGAAGCTCGTGCTGGCCATGCCAGAGGTGATTCCCACTCAACGCAAAGGTTATTCAGCCTGGTCGCGAAAATACCAATTCGCCGCCTTGCGGCCTGTCCGCGGCGGCATGGCTCGGTTGGGGGTCGCAATTGGCCCCGAGACCGACCCGTCACTCGTCGAGGCGAAGAACGAGGGTTGGTCGGAACGGCTGAAGGCGTCCATGGTGCTCGAGTCTCCGGGCAGCGTGGACAGGCGAGTCGCCAAGTTTTTGCGGGCGGCCTGGTCGGTCAGCTAGTTGAATCCTCTGTTCTTGGTCGGCGGTGCCGGGGTGATGGCCGGTGCGATGAACGCCTTGGCGGGTGGCGGCACCTTCGTCACATTGCCGGCGTTGATCGCTGCCGGCGTACCCTCGGTGCAAGCCAATACCTCGAGCACCGTGGCGTTGTTTCCCAGTCAGTTGTTCAACGCTTGGATCTATCGTGACGGCTTGACGCCGTTCGGCGGCGTATCGTTGCGTGCGCTGACGATGGTGACGCTGATCGGCGGCGCCATGGGTGCGATGCTGCTGCTCAAAACTCCGACCCAGGCATTTGATGTGGCATTGCCCTGGCTGATGCTCAGCGCCACGGTAGCGCTGGCTTTCGCACGGCAATTGGGCGAATTGCTGCGCCGGCACGTGACCGTGCGACCTGGCGCGGCCATCGCCATTCAAGGCCTGCTCGGCATCTACGGCGGCTATTTCGGCGGTGCCGTCGGACTCATGATGATCGCGGTATGGGGCCTGTTGCACGGTAGCGATCCGAAGAGCATGAACGGTCATCGCACATGGCTGGTTGCCACCGCCAACGCCATCGCAGTGATCATCTTTCTGATTGCGCACGCCGTGTTTTGGCGCGAAGCCTCGGTGCTGCTGGTGAATGCGCTGTTCGGCGGCTACATCGGTGCGCAAATCGGCAGGCGCGCTTCCTCGGGGGTGGTGCGTGCCTTGACGTTGGCTCTATCGACGTGCATCACGCTGGCCTTTTTTGTGAAGGCGTACCGGCCATGAATATGCCCGGCTGTCGCGTCCGCCCGCCGGCCTGCCGGTGAGCCTATCGGCAAGCCTGTCGGCGCGCCTCGACCGGCTGCCAGGATGCTGGCCGGTGTGGAGACTGGTAGTGCTGCTGTCGTTGGGCGGCTGCTTCGAGTTCTATGATCTGTTTCTGACGGCATATTTGTCGCCGACGCTGGAGAACGCCGGCATTTTCCGCAAGGGCGCCGCGGGCCTGTTTGGATTGTCCGACCAAGCGGCATTCGCCAGCCTGACCTTCGCCGGCTTGTTCGTGGGCACGATCGGCTTTGCGCAGGTGGCCGATCGCTTCGGGCGGCGCACGATTTTCACTGCCTCGCTGCTCTGGTACTCGGCGATGACGCTCGTCATGGCGCTACAGTCCTCGGCGATCTCGCTGGATGCATGGCGCTTCCTCGCCGGCATCGGCATCGGCGTGGAACTGGTGACCATCGACAGCTACATCGCCGAACTCGTGCCGAAGCGGCTGCGCGGCCGCGCCTTTGCGGTGAATCAGTCCATTCAATTCCTGGCCGTGCCCATCGTCGCTCTCATCTGCAGCGAACTGGGCTCCCGCCGCGTGCTGGGGCTTCCGGGCTGGCGCTGCGTGATCCTGATCGGCGCCCTGGGCGCGCTCATCGTGTGGCGTCTGCGCCGCGACATCCCCGAGTCGCCGCGCTGGCTGGACAGCCAAGGACGCACGCCCGAGGCGGACGCGGTGGTCGCGCGGCTCGAGGCCGAGGTGACGGCACGAATCGGGCGTCCGTTGCCGGCGCCGGCGCCCACCCCGAGCGAGGAGCGCATCGAGGGACGTTGGCGCGAAATATTGTCACCCCCGTTTCGCTCGCGCATGCTCATGTTGGCGGTGTTCAATTTCTTCCAGACGGTGGGCTTTTACGGCTTCGGCAATTGGGTGCCGAAGCTGATCGAGGCCGGCGGTGCCGACGTGCTGCACAGCCTGCAATATTCAGCGTCGATCGCGATCGCCTATCCGATCGGACCGCTGCTGTGCTTGGGTGTGGCGGACCGCTTCGAACGCAAGTGGCAAATCGTCGCGGCCGCCATCGGCACCGCGACCTTCGGCTTGCTGTTCGCAGCGCAGAAGGCGCCTTTTGCCATAATCGGTCTCGGCGTGCTGATTACGCTCAGCAACAATCTGCTCTCGTACGCGTATCACGCCTATCAGGCGGAGCTATTTCCCACCCGCATCCGCGCCCGCGCGGTCGGTTTCGTCTATTCCTGGAGCCGATTGTCCACGGTGTTCACGAGCCTGATGATCGGCTTTTTTCTGGATCGCTTCGGCACGCCGGGGGTGTTCGGATTCATCGCCGCCAGCATGGCGGTGGTATGCGTCTCGATCGGCGTATTCGGCCCGCGCACGCGCGCGCGGGCGCTCGAGGAAATCGCGTGAGACTTCGAGGAAACGGCCGGCGTCAATATTGGAAGCAATGGATTGTGAGAATATTTTCTTCGACAGTTTCACTCCGCATGCGTCGAAGCCGAATTTCACCGATGCGCCGCGCCGCATCCTGTACCTGACGTATAATTTGGCGCAGCACGGGGACCGGCGGCAGCAATATTATGCGGACAAACATGCGGCGTTCCCTCCCGACATCGAACGCGAAGCGGGCAAGTCCTACGTTTTTCGGGTCTAGCGGCCGCCAGTCGCACGGCGGCGATGCGCGTGGCGGCGACGCGCGGTGAGATTCGGTGCGCTCGCCGGCGGGTTGGCCGGGATCGGGCTCTCGATCTGGTTGTTCGGCAGTTTCGGTCTCGGTCGCGTCCTAGAGGTCGCGGGCAGCGCCGGGTGGCTCGGCGTTCTCGCGGTGATCGCCTTTCACCCGTTGCAGATCCTCTGTTCGGCGTTCGCCTGGCAAACGATTGGCGGAACCGCGGGCCGGCGCGCCGGACTTCGGATCTACGTCGTCGTGCGCTTCATCCGCGAGGCGGTGAACAATCTGCTGCCATTGGCGCAAATCGGCGGCGAGGTGGTTGCCGCGCGACTCCTGTGCCGGCGAGGGGTGAAGCTTGCGCCGGCCGTCGCCGGTACGCTAGCCGATCTGACGCTCGAGATTGCGACGCAGATTCTGTTCACCGTACTGGGACTTGTGCTGTTGCTGCAGCGTACGGGCGGCAGCGATATCGCGCGCCCGGTCCTCGACGGGCTAGTGATCGCCGTGGGAGCGCTGGGATGCCTCATCGCCGCCCAGTGGCTCGGATTCGCGGGCTGGATCGAACGGGTGATCCTGCATGTCGGCCGCAGGATGGGCTGGAGCCGAAGCGGCGCCATCGAGGGACTCAACGAGGCCATTCGTGCCTGTTACCGGGAGCCTCGCCGCTTGACGCTCGCGGCATTTTGGCATGGAGTTTCGTGGCTGTCGGGCGGCGTCGAGGTGTGCATCGCACTGCATTTCTTGAGGAGCGACACCGGCATCGTCGACGGCTTGATCATCGAAAGCATCGGCCAGGCGTTCAAAGCCCTGGGGTTCGCGGTGCCGGGAGCGCTCGGCGTGCAAGAGGGCGGCTACATCGTCATCTGCGGGGCGTTCGGCATATCGCCGGAGGTTGCCATCGCGCTGTCGCTGTTGAAACGCTTGCGTGAGGCGGCCCTCGGAATCCCGGCGCTCGCCTATTGGCGTTGGAGCGTCCGGGCGGCCGCGGCGCCGATCAGTCAGTCGAGTTCCTTCGAGATCCAAGCTCTGCATGAGCCGGTTCCGCCGTCCGATCGGCGCGGCGCATGAATCGGCTCTCGAGGTCGGACGCCGATAGCGGCCGCGACAGGAGAAAGCCCTGCGCTTCATGGCAACCGCGCTTGCGCAGCCATTCCAGTTGACTGGCTCTTTCGATGCCTTCGGCGGTGACGGTGATGCTCAGGCTCTTGCCGAGCGACAGAATCGCGCTCGCGACCGCCGCGTCGCTCGGTGAACGCTCCAAGTTGTGCACGAAGGCCTTGTCGATCTTGATGCGGTCCGGCGGAAATCGCGTGATATAGGCCAAGGAGGAGTAGCCCGTTCCGAAATCATCGAGGGCGATGCGGCAACCGAGCCGACGCATGCGTTCCAGCGCATTGCGGACCCGCTCGGTGTCGTTGACGATGAGCGACTCGGTGATCTCCGCTTCGATCAAGTAGGCGGGCACGCCGGCGGCCGCGGCCTCCGATTCGAGGACGCGGGCCGGATCGCCGTGCAGCAGTTCCTTGCCGGATACATTGATCGCCACCGGCAGCGCAATGCCACGGTCCTGCCATTGGCGCAGTTGCCGGCACGCGGTGCGCATCAGCCAGCCGCCCAACTCGATGATCAGGCCGCTCTCCTCGGCGATCTGGATGAACCGGACCGGCGGGATTTCACCGTGCTCGGCGTCGCACCAGCGCACCAGAGCCTCGACACCGACCATCTGATTGTCGGCGAGGCGGAATTTCGGCTGAAATTGCAGCGTCAACAAATCGTCATGCACGGCGCGGCGTAGCCGCCCTTCGAGCTCGAGCCAATCCCGCCGGCGCGAGCTGATAGCCGCGGTGTACATGACGACCGAGCCGGAAGGCCCCGCTTTCGCCTGATCCATGGCGGTGCCGGCGTGCTTCATGACCGTCGCCACATCGATACCGTCGTCCGGATATACCGCAATGCCGATGCTCGGCGAGGAATAGAACTCGAGGCCATCATGGACGATCGGCTCCTTGAGCGCCGCGGAGCATACGTCCGCGATCTCGACCGCCACCGAGCGCGCCGCCGCATGACGCACCAGGATGACGAATTCGTCGCCGCCAAAGCGGGCGATGACGAGACTCTCATGGCCGGCGCGAAATTGCCCGAGCGCGCGATCGAGATTGCCGGCGACGGTTTGCAAGACGGCATCGCTCACCGCGTGGCCGAATGCGTCGTTGACTCGCTTGGAACTGTCGAGATCCAAGTAGAGCACCGCGACTTTCTCGCTCGCGGCGTTCGCCTCCATGAATAGTCGTTCCGCGGTTTCGACGCAGCGCTGCCGGTTGGGCAGTCCCGTCAGGGTATCGTAGTAGGCGAGCCGCTCGATGCGCTCGGCCTGCGCGGCGTTGCGCAGGATGTAGGCGAGCCGCCGCGGCAAGAGCGCCCAATTGACGGGCTTGGAGATGAAGTCGGTCGCACCCGCATCGAACGCCCGGCTGATCGCGGCGGAGTCTTCATGGCCGGTCACCATGACGATCGGCACGCTGGCGAAACGCGCTTCAGCGCGCAATCGCCGGCAGACGGTATAGCCGTCCATGCCCGGCATGTCGACGTCCAGCAAGACGATGGCGATGTCCCGGGACAGCGCGGCCTCGAGCGCCGCCAAGCCGTTATCGAAGCTCATGGGCGTGAGCCCGGACGCGGTTGCCGTTTCGGCGAGCAGCAGTCGCCCCAGGTCCTCATCGTCGGCGATGATGGCGACCGGATGTGCATGACCGGTGATGTTCATGCGCTCTGCCGCATTCGAATGCTCGACAGTTCGTCGATGAGAGCCGGCAGCGCGGCGGCCAGAGTGGCGCGCAGTTGCCGCGCCCGGGAGTGATCGCCCTGCTCGCAGATCTTGTCGAGCAGACGCAAGTCGCGCGCGAACACCAGCGCGCCGACGTTGGCCGCGCTCGAGGCGAACTTGTGACACACCGCGCGCGCGGCGCCCAAGTCATTCGACCGCAGCGCCGCTTCGAGCTGCGCCATGGCGTCGCGGGATGCCGCCTGAAACAGATCGACCAGCTCGGTGTACAGATCGACTCGGCCGGCGCCGCGCAGATTCCGCAGGCCGGCGACCGCCGACTTGTCGACGCGCGACAGCGCCTCCACGTTCGAAGAGGCCTGCACTTCCGGCGGCGTGTCCGCCGCGGGGCGCGGCTTGCGCTCGACCCACTGCTGCAAGAGATCCGCACATTGCCGCAGCGAGTAGGGCTTGCTCATGATGTCGTCCATGCCGGCGTTACGGCAGGAATCGCGATAATTCTTCGCATCGTGCGCGGTCAACGCGATGATCGGCGTGCGCTGCCGCGTGCCCTCGCCCTGGCGGATCAATTCGGAAGCCCTGAAACCGTCCATGAGCGGCATATTCAAGTCCATCATGATCAGATCGAAGCGCTCCGTCGAGCAGCGTGCGACCGCCTCCGGTCCATTTTGCACCCACACGGCGGTGCAGCCGAGTTCGGCCAGATAGCCGCGCGCCACCGCCGCGTTGACCGGTTCGTCCTCCACCAGCAGGACGTGAGCACCGAGCAGCGGCGAATCGCGATCGGCATGGGACGCCGCGTCCCGCGCCGACTGCCCAAGCCCCGCCGCGGCCCGCAGGGCCTGCGACAGCGTCTCGCGCTGGACCGGTTTGCGTACGATGAGCCGTGAATCGATGGACCGCTGCGGTTGCAGCGCCTCGACTTGCGCATCGGTGCCGAGGATTATCGTGCTCTGCGATGCCGCGAAGGCTGCATGCGTGGTGAGGTCCGCGACCAGAATATCGTCCCCGGCGGCGCTCGACGTGGACGGATCTTGGTCGCCGGCAACCGCCGCGACGCCGAGCGCCGACAGGTGGCGAAGCAGCGCTTCGGCGAGCGCGGGCTGCCGCGTCAGAATACGTACGCGACGCTGTGTGAACGGCGTCGGCGGGTGTTGCGACGCCGCGCCCGAAGCCGGCAGAGGCAGGCACAGATGGAATGTGGAGCCGACGTTCGGGCGGCTCTCCACCGTGATCGTGCCGCCCATCCGTTCGGCGAGTTCCCGGCAAATCGCGAGTCCCAAGCCGCTGCCGCCGAAGCGCCGAGTGGTCGATTCGTCGGCTTGAGTGAACGGTTCGAATATCTTGGCGATCGCCGCCGCATCCATGCCGACGCCGGTATCGGCGACGGTGATTTGCAACGTGGCGCGGCCCGATTCCACCGCGCCGACATCGGCTTTGACGATGATCCCGCCTCGCATGGTGAATTTCACGGCGTTGCCGACCAGGTTCATGAGTATCTGCCGAACCCGCAGCGGATCACCGAGCAGAGGTGGAGCATCATGCAGCGGCGGGCAGACGGTGAGTTCGATGCCCTTCGATTGGGCCGCGCCGACGAAGAGCGTCGCGCATTCCTCGAGTACCGTCACGAGGTCCAAGGGCAGCGATTCTAGTTCCACCTTGCCGGCCTGCAGCTTCGCGATGTCGAGCAAATCGTTGACGATTTGAAGCATGATGTGCGCCGATGCGCTGATGGTTTGTGTCAGCCGCGCCTGCGCGCCGGAGAGCGACGTGCGCGCCAGCAATTCGGTCATGCCGACGACGCCGTTCATCGGGGTGCGCAGCTCATGACTGATGCGGGCGAGGAAATTGCTCTTGGCCTGTGCCGCCTCCGCCAGCTGACGATTGCTGTCGAGCAATTCGCGGGTGCGCGACTCGACTTCGGACTCCAGGCGCTGTTTCGATTCGACGATTTTTCGGATATTGGCGCGATGCCTGCGTAAGCGATCGAGCACGATCAAAAAGAGCAACAACGCATAGGCGGCGTAGGCCCACGCCGAACGCCATGGGGCCGCGTCGCGGTGAATGGTCAGGCGCAGCGGCGGATCGCTCCACACCGAATCGGCATTGGCCGCCCGCACCTCGAGCAGGTGGTCGCCGGCATCGAGATTCGTCAGCGTCACCCGGCGCTGCGCACCGAGATCGATCCAG
>Ga0116227_10013190_pt1 | contig 13092 bp, 13 predicted proteins | sample S1TSphgellanicum_FD_89693 | JGI IMG/M metagenome (GOLD analysis project Ga0116227, IMG submission 89693) | Host-associated microbial communities from peat moss isolated from Minnesota, USA - S1T2_Fb - Sphagnum magellanicum MG | ecosystem: Host-associated > Plants > Peat moss > Unclassified...
GTAGAGCAATCGAACACGTCGATCCTCTACGGCGGTAAGCTGATCATGAAGCTCTTCCGGCGGCTGCAGCCGGGCGAGAATCCCGACACCGAGATCGGCCGCTTCCTGACCGAGGTCGCGCACTTCCCGCGCATCGCGCCGTTTCTGGGCGACGTTCGCTTGATCACGCAGGACGGTTCGGAGGCGGGCGAACCGACGACGCTCGCCATGCTGCAGGGTCTGGTGCAGAACGAAGGCGACGGATGGCAGTGGACGCTCGATGAGCTCTCCCGCTACTTCGACAGCTGCGCGACCTGCCCCGCGCCGCATGACGCTGGCAGCTTCCCGTCCTTCACCACGGATACGCAGATCTCCGAGACAGCACGCGAGCACGCCGGGCTCTATCTTGAAGGTGCGGCGCTGCTCGGGCGCCGCACGGCGGAGATGCATCTCGCGCTGGCGACGCCGACCGATAACAAGGACTTCCAAGCGGAGGCGTTCTCCACCGACGACCTCGCCGCCGACGCATCGCGGATCGAATCGCAGATTACGCGGAGCCTCGAAGCGCTGCGGCGCGGCATGACGACCCTGCCAACGGGCGTGAGCGAGACCAGCGACAGCGACAGCACGCCGGACCTGGCGGCGCTGATCCTGAGCCAGCGAAGAGACTTGCTGGCGCGGGCGCGGCTGCTGGGCGCGGCCGAGCCGGCGACGGCGGGACAGAGAATCCGCATTCACGGCGACTATCACCTGGGCCAGACGCTGCGCGCCAAGGCTGACTTCGTCATCCTCGACTTTGAGGGCGAACCAGCGCGGACGCTGGCGGAGCGGCGGGCGAAGCAGTCTCCCCTGAAGGACGTTGCGGGGATGTTGCGGTCGTTCAGCTATGCCGCGTATGCGGGGCTCAATGCATTTACGCAGCGGCGGCCGGCGCATGGGGCGAGCGACGCCAAGGCGCTGGAGGCATGGACGCGGCTCTGGTTGAACGCGGTGTCGAGCGAATATCTGCGCGCCTACAAGGCAACCATGGACGAGATGCCGCGATTGATTCCGGAGCCCGCGCAGGCCCAGCTTCTGCTGAACGCTTACCTGCTGGAGAAGGCGTTGTATGAGCTTCTGTATGAGCTGAACAACCGCCCCGCGTGGGTAAGGATTCCGCTGGCGGGGATACGGGCGCTGCCGCAGTGAAGCGGGGACTGGAGGAGCGGCGAGCCAACCGCGCTGTGTCGCTTGTCATCCATACTGAGAGTGCCTGAAGATGACGGATCGCCGTGTCGGCCCGTCTCCGGAAGCAGCTTCAAGAAAGTCCAATGGCATCCATCCCGTCCGAACTCGAAGCCGCACCGGCGAATAAGGCATCTGGCATCGGCAAGTTGCTGGTGGTGGTCACGTCGTCGGCTCCCGATGCCGTGGAGGCCACGCTCGACAATCTGGGCCGCGCGTTCGCGGGGCAGGAGATTGCCGTCGCGGCCGCTGACGTATCTTCCGAATCGGTCGACAGCGTGGGCCGGAGATATCCGAACCTGCACCTGCTGGGCGAGGTTCCAGGGGCTGCGCCCGCGGCCGGCTGGGTGCTTACGGCGGCTGATTTCTTGAATCTTTATAAGACGGCGAAACAGAGCGAATCGAATGGCTGCCTGCTGCTTGGCCCGGAGCCGCAGTCATTGAGCGCCGAGGCGATTCGGGGCATTGCCGATGCGGTCGCGAAGGGGGCCGACCTTGTCGTGCCGCACTATCAGGCCGGGCCGCGCGAGGGCCTGGTGAACTCGGCGCTGCTCTACCCGGTAACGCGCGCGATCTTTGGCGGAAGGCCGCGGTTCCCGCTCGCCGTGGACCTTGGCATGTCGATGCGTATGGCGGCCCGGCTCGCGACGATCGCACAGAAGTTTACCGCGATGAACCAGAACGACGCGCTGATGTGGCCGGTCGCCGAGGCTGCGGCGGCGAACTTCAGCATCGTTGAGGTAGAGGCCGGCAAGCGCACCTTCCCGCAGCCTGAGAGCACCGACCTGAACACGCTGCTGGCGCACATCGCCTCATCGCTCTTTGCCGAGGTGGAGACCTACGCAGCGTTCTGGCAGCGGTCCCGGGTCAGCCCGCAAGCCGAGCGCCCGGCCGCGCCGTTCACGCTTGAGGCCGATACCTTTCCCGATGTGCAGCCGATGCTCGAGTCGTTTCAGCTCGCGTATAAGAACCTGCACGAGATCTGGTCGCTGGTGCTTCCGCCCAATTCGCTGCTGGCGCTGAAGCGGCTCTCGCAGATGCCGCCCGATACCTTCCGTATGGGCGATTCGCTCTGGGCACGCACGGTCTATGACTTCATCCTGGCGTATCGTCTGCGCACGATCAATCGCGGACACCTGCTCGGCGCTCTCACCCCGCTCTATCTCGCCTGGGTGGCGTCGCACATTCTGCTGGCGCGCAGCGGGGTCGATCCGGAGAAGCATGTCGAAGAGGTCGCGCTGGCCTTCGAGACGGACAAGGCGTATCTCGTCTCGCGCTGGCGCTGGCCGGACAGATTCAATCCGTAGAAGAGGTCGTCAGTTGTCGGCTCTCAGTTGCCTTTTTCCAAACTGAGCACTGAAAACTGGCAACGAACAACGGTTTCACCGAGGAGTTCACCATGGGCCACATCTTCGATCTCGCGATGCAGACCTACCAGGAGGTCCAGCCCGAACCTGTGTCTCAATCATCCGGCCCCTCGATCTGGGACCAGATGGGCGGCGCGCTGCACAACTCGATCTACCGGGTGCTGTCGTTCTTCATCAGCCTGCTGCCGGGGCTGCTGGCGCTGGTTCTCGCGATTGCCATCTTCACGGCGCTGGGCTTCCTCGTCTCGTATCTGCTGCGGCGAACGCTCACCGCGGTGAAGTTCGATGAACGGATGGCCCGGAACCGCGCGGTCGATATCTCGTCATCAATCCAGGACTGGGCGCCGTCGCACAGTCCGACGATGCTGGTCGCGCGGACCGCCTTCTGGCTGTGCGTGGTGCTGGGATTTGTCATTGGGATCTCCGCGTTCGACGCCTCCTACTCGAGCTCCACGCGGATATCGACCTTCCTTCTGCCCTACCTGACGCATGCGGTAGGGGCGATCGTTCTGCTGATCGTGGGCAACGTCATCGCCCGGTTCCTGGCGCGTTCGGTGCTGATTGGGGCGGTGAACGCGCAGCTTACCTATGCGCGGTTCCTGTCGCTGGGAGTGAAGTGGCTGGTGCTGGTGCTGACGGCGGCGATGGTGCTCGACCATCTGGGAATCGGGGGCGCGATCGTCGAGCTTGCCTTCGGCATTCTCTTCGGCGGGATCGTGCTGACGCTGTCGCTGGCCGTGGGGCTGGGCTCGCGGGAGATTGTGAGCCGGTCGCTCGAACGCACCGCCGACAGGATGCCGGCAAGGCCCGTAGAGATGCCGGTGAAGCCTTCGGAGGCGCTGCGGCACTTTTAGAGGCGCGTTGTCAGTTGTCCGTTCTCAGTTCTTGCGGACAACTGAGAACGGACCACGTCTTTCACTTCCCACGCCCCAGAAGGATGGTCGCGTGTCCGCGAAATGTCGTCCATGCCTCCTGCTTGAATCCCAGCCGTTCGGCCAGCCGCAGCGATGGGGTGTTCTCCGGGTCGATCAGGCAGACGGAGCGGTCGTTGCCGAAGCGCGTCTCGCCCCACGTGAGAATTGCCCGCATCGCCTCGCTGGCGTATCCCTTGCGGTGCGAGGCCCCGGCGAAGACCCATCCAGCTTCAGGCGTGCCTACTATGGAGGGCGAGATCTCGCGGCGGAACTCGGCCAACCCCGCCTCGCCGAGAAATTGCCCGCTTGCCTTCTCTTCGACCACCCAGTATCCGAAGCCGAGCAGCGACCAGTGGCCGGCGTGGCGGAGCATCCGCAGCCAGGTCTCTTCCTCGGTGAGCGGCTTGCCGCCGATGAACCGGGTCACGCCCTCTTCGGCCCACATCGCGGCGCAGCACGGAAGATCGTCCAAGCGATGGGCGCGCAGGCGCAGCCTCGCTGTCTCAAGAACGGGTCCGATGACGGGCGTACCTGCCGCTGTTTGCATCGCAAAGACCCCCGGAGATATCCACTCTTGAAAATACCGAAGATTCCGCTGACGGCGCTGCCCGTTTTGGCTTAGTATCCAAAGTTATCTGAAGTAACCGAGATAGACGGAACGAAGGAAGAGGATTTCCCAATGGCTAAATCGCCGCGCATGTCAGAGCACCCCCGCAGCGTCCTTCCCGGGAGCGAAAAGGCCCCCACAGCCGCCACGCCCGATCAAAAAGCCGCCTCTCTGTCGTCGAAGCTGACCGTCTCGGTGATCGTCAAGCGCATCTCGCCGATCAAGACCAAGCGCCTCGGCAAAGACCGCGTGACCCGCAAAGAGTTCCTGAAACTGCACGCCGCCGACCCCGACGCGGTCAAGCTGGTGAAGAAGTTTGCAAGGGAGTTCAACCTGGATGTTGTGCCGGATCCGAAGTCGACTCAGCGGCGCACGGTGCAGTTGCGCGGCACCGCCGCCGACATGCAGAAGGCCTTCGGCGTGCAGCTGATGCAGAAGGTCATCGACGGCAAGAAGTATCGCGTGCGCGAGGGGTCGATCACGCTGCCGAAGCCGCTGATCGGCGCGGTGACGGCGGTGCTGGGGCTCGACAACCGTCCGCAAGCGGTGCCCCATTTTCGCGTTCGCGCCAAGCCCTCAGCAGCCGACGCCGCCGCCCCCGATGCCGCCAGCGGAAGCACCTCCTACACTCCAGTCCAGGTTGCGCAGGCGTACCAGTTTCCGGCCAACGCCAGTGGGTCCGGACAGACCATCGGCATTATTGAACTCGGCGGCGGATTCCGGCAGGCAGATATCACCGCCTACTTCGCCAGCCTCGGCATCGCCGCTCCCACTGTCACCGCCGTCTCCGTCGACGGGGGCACGAACTCGCCCTCGACGGCCGATTCCGCCGACGGCGAAGTAATGCTGGATATCGAGGTGGCCGCGGCGGTGGCTCCCGGCGCGAACATCGCCGTCTACTTCACGCCGAACACCGACCAGGGCTTCATCGACGCCATCACGACCGCGGTGCATGACACGACGAACAAGCCGAGCGTGATCTCGATCAGTTGGGGCGGCCCGGAGTCGAGCTGGACGGCGCAGTCTCTAGCCGCACTGGACGCGGCCTGCCAGTCCGCGGCCGCGCTGGGCATCACGATCACGGTGGCCGCCGGCGATAACGGATCGAGCGACGGCGTCACCGACGGCAGCAACAACGTCGACTTTCCGGCGTCCAGTCCGCATGTTCTGGCCTGCGGCGGGACGACCCTCTATGCAACGGGATCGACCATCAGCTCCGAGGTCGTCTGGAACGAGACGGCGAGCAACGAAGGCGCGACCGGAGGCGGCGTCAGCAACGTCTTTCCCCTGCCCACCTGGCAGGCGAACTCGAATGTACCGGCTCCCACTGTCGCCGCAGGCGGGCGCGGCGTTCCTGACGTCGCCGGCGACGCCGACCCGGTGACCGGATATACGATCCGGATCGACGGATCGACGGGCGTGATCGGCGGCACCAGCGCGGTCGCTCCGCTGTGGGCGGGGCTGATCGCGGTGATCAACCAGCAGACCGGAACGACGGCGGGGTTCATCAATCCGACGATCTACGCGGCCAAGGCGGCGTCGAGCTTCAACGACATCACTCAGGGCAACAACGGAGCGTTTTCGGCGGGGCCGGGATGGGACGCCTGCACCGGCCTGGGATCGCCCATTGCGACGTCGCTGCTGCGACTCTTCGGCGGGCCCGCTCCCTCGCCGACTCCAACGCCTACTCCAACGCCAACACCGACTCCCACGCCAACTCCTACCCCTACACCAACGCCTAGCCCTACACCAACGCCGCCTCCCGGAAAGAAACCTAAACCGCCCAAGAAGCCGAAGCCGCCGAAGAAGCCAAAGAAGCCGAAGAAGTAACATCGGCGTCGCCGCTTCTCGCTTAAAATCGCGCGACTTGCGGTAGATTCAATACCCTTTTGCGGTATATTCGATATATGAAGGCTGCCCGCCAGGGGCCTTGCGGGAGGAAGCCATGGCCGCACAACAGCTTGTGAAATCATCTTTGAGCCTGCCTGAGAAGAGCATGGAGACGCTGCGTGAGCTTGCCGATGACGCAGGCACGTCGATGGCCGAGATCATCCGGAGATCGATCGAAATCCAGAAGTTGCTTCGCGATACAACGAAGCAAGGGGGAAAGATTATTATCAAAGATAAAGACAAGAGCATGAGCGAACTGATCCTTCTTTAGCAGGCGATGGAGGGCTCTTGAGCGACCCTTCGGAGCAGAGCCTCGGGCCAACTGAAAGCGCGGATCGGCGACTCTACCGGTGGGCACCCCTTACCCCCGAGGCCAAGCGTGAGAATATGCGCGGTTTGCTTGCGGGAGCTCTTGTGCTCCTCTTGGCAATGGTCGTCATCGCTTCCTTCCTGCAGCAATGGATTCACCCCGATCGCAGCAAAGAGCTTCACGAGTGGATGAATCTGGTCTTCAGTCCGCTTGTCGCCCTCGTCGGAGCAGCGACCGGCTTTTACTTTGGCGCACAGTCTGCTAAGAAAGACGGAGACTGATCCCCCGGTCGCCACCCTATGTCCGCAGCTCGCCAGATCGTCGGCACCTCGCCAATCCGCAAGGAGGGCCGCGCCAAGGTCCTCGGCGCGGCGAAGTACGTTGACGACATCAGCCTGCCGGGCATGTGGCACGGCGCGACCGTTCGCAGCACCATCGCCCGCGGCCGCATTCTCTCTATCGAGTTCCCGCCGGGGATTCCCTGGGACGAGTTCGCCATCGTCACCGCCGCCGACATTCCAGGCGAGAACTGCATCGTGCATCTCGCCAAAGATCACATCTGCCTGGCGGACGGGTTCGTCAATCATCCCGAGGAGCCGATCCTGCTGCTCGCGCACCCGGACAAGGCGATGCTTCCCGCGGCCGTCGCGGCGATGAAGATCACGTATGAAGAGCTCCCGGGGGTCTTCACGATCGAGGAGAGCGAGGCTCCTGGCGCGCCGGTGATATGGGGCGAGGACAACGTCTTCAAGACCTACCTCATGAACTCCGGCGAATCTTCTGATCGAGCCGTTATGGAAGAGATCTTCCGGTCTGCCGATTTTGTAGTGGAAGGCGAGTACCGAACCGGAGCGCAGGAGCAGCTCTACATCGAGAACAACGGCGTCATCGGCGAGTACTCGCCAACCGAAGGCGTGACCGTATCCGGGTCGATGCAGTGCCCGTTCTACCTCGTCCATGCTCTGGAGCTGGTCTTCAACCTCCCTGCCGAGAAGTGCCGCGTCATCCAGACCGAGACCGGCGGAGCCTTCGGCGGCAAGGAGGACTTCCCCTCTGTGATCGGATCGCACGCGGCGCTGCTGGCGATGAAGTGCGGCCATCCGGTGAAGATCTGCTACGACCGCGGCGAGGACATGGCGGGCACGACGAAGCGCCATCCCAGCCGCACGCGGCACCGGACTGCTGTTTCCAAAGACGGAAAGCTCCTGGCCGGAGAGATCGACTTCGCGCTGGATGGCGGGGCCTACATGACGCTCTCGCCCGTGGTGCTCTCGCGCGGCACGATCCACGCCTCGGGGCCATACCATTGGCCGCACCTGACTGTCCGCGCGAAGGCCGTCGCGACGAACCTGCCGCCGCATGGGGCGTTCCGCGGCTTCGGCGCGCCGCAGAGTCTGTTCGCCATCGAGCGGCATATGGACAAGATCGCCAGGGTGGTCGGCCTTACGCCGGAGGAGATTCGCCGCCGCAACTTCCTCGAAACCGGCGGCCGGACGGCGACGGGCCAGCACCTCGCCGACAAGGTCGACATGCAGGGCCTGCTGACGCGGGCGCTCGCAGAGTCCGGTTACCACGAGAAGCGGGAGCGGTTCGACCGAGAGAATCCTTCGTCGATGATCAAGCGCGGGATCGGCTTCGCGGCGTTCATGCACGGCGCGGGATTCACCGGCTCTGGCGAGCGGCGGCTGAACTCGCTGGTCGAGATCGAACTCACTCCCGAAGGCCAGCCGCGGATCCTCGTCTCGTCAACCGAGTTCGGACAGGGGACGAACACCATCCTCTGCCAGGTCTGCGCGCAGACGCTCGGCGTCCCTTATGAAGATGTCTTGATCGCGCAGCCGGACACGCACCGCGTCCCCAATTCCGGCCCGACGGTGGCGAGCCGGACGGCGATGATCGTCGGCAAGCTGGTCGAGCGGGCCTCGCAGCAGATGTCCGCTGCCTTGCGACTCGCGCCCGGAGACGACTTCCGCGCGGCGGCGAAGGCGTACCTCGCCGCGCACGGACCGCTGAAGGCCAGCGCCCGCTACGAGTCGCCCGGAGACATATTCTGGGACGATGACAAGTATCGTGGCGAGGCGTATCCCACCTACGCCTGGGCGGTTTATGTCGCGGAGGTCGCCGTCGATATGACGACCTACTTTGCCAGCGTCACCGAGTTCCACGCGCTCCAAGAGGTGGGCAAGGTGCTGCATCCGGTCCTTGCCGCGGGGCAGATCGAGGGCGGCGTCGCGCAGGGCATCGGCTATGCGCAGTATGAAAAGTGCGTCTGGCAGAAGGGCCGCATGGCGAACAACCAGATGACCAACTACATCATGCCGACCAGCGCGGACATCCCGCCGATCTTCGTCCACTTTGAGGAGACTCCGACGATCCATGGAGCCTTCGGGGCGAAGGGCATCGGTGAACTTCCCATGGACGGTCCCGCTCCGGCGATCCTGAACGCGATTGAGCACGCGACAGGCGTCTCGTTCAACGAGATTCCGCTGTTACCTGAAGATATCTTCGAGCGGATGACGCGGACGCCGGATGTGGGTTCGGAAGGTCTCGAGTCGGCGATTGCCGGGCCGTACTTCAGCGAGGTGGGGGCTTGAGCAACATCACCTTCACCGTCAACGGCGAATCGAAGACCATCACCGCTCCGCCGATGAAGCGTCTTCTCGACGTGCTGCGCGAGGACCTGCACCTTACCGGCACGAAGGAGGGCTGCGGCGAAGGCGAGTGCGGCTCCTGCTCCGTGCTGATGAGTGGCGACCTGGTGAATAGCTGCCTCGTTCCAGTGCTCCAGGCCGAAGGCGCTACGATCTGCACGATTGAAGGCGTGGCTGTGGAAGACCGGCTCGACCCCATTCAGCAGTGTTTTCTGGAGGAGGGCGGCGCGCAGTGCGGCATCTGTACACCCGGGATGATCCTCGCGACCCATCACCTGCTCGAAAAGTACCCGCAGCCGACGATGACGCAGATCCAGGAGGGCCTCGCCGGGAATTTATGCCGCTGCACCGGTTACAAACGTATCTTTCTCGCGGTACAATCCTGCGCAGCAAAGTCTCGTGCATAGGAGCAACCGCCATGCATATCGTCCCCCTCCGCGACATCCCTCTCGCCATCGGCCTGATCGTTCTGCTCACCGGCATCTACCGCAACGGATTTGAGATCAAGGCCTGTTCCAGCCCGGACAGCCCGCAGTGGCTCTGCCGTCTGGTGTTTTTCTTTACCGGAACGGTGCTGGTCTGCTTCGGCATCCTGGGGAACTTCAGCCCGCACTAAGATGGTGGAATGCGCTCGAACGTCTCGCAGTATGACCTGATCGCCCCGGGGTCTCTCTCATCCGCGCTGCAAATTCTGTCTGAGTTTCCGGGCAAGTACACGCCTATCGCGGGCGGGACCGAGCTGATGGTTGCGCTTGGCGCCGGGCGGCTTGGCGCGAAGAAGCTGATCTCGCTCTGGGGCATCCGCGAGCTTCGCTTCATCGACGTTACGGCGGAAAGAGTCACGATTGGCGCGGGAACCACCTTCACCGACCTGCGCCGCCATCCGATCATCGCAAGCGACTTCCCGCTGCTCGCGCAGGCGGCGAGCTGGACGGGATCGATCGCCAACCAGAACCGCGGCACGCTCGGCGGCAACTGCGTGAATGCATCGCCGGCGGCGGATTCCCCTCCGGCGCTGCTCGTCTATGAGGCGGAACTTACGCTTGCCTCCGTGGAAGGCACGCGCACGCTACCCTACGGCGAGTTCCACCTCGCCTACAAGAAGACGGCCCTTCGGCCCGATGAGCTGCTGCACAGCATCACCCTGAAACGCAGCTTCGCGGACTTCATCCCCTACACACGCAAGGTCGGGACGCGGAACGCGCAGGCGATCTCGAAGGTCGCCCTCGCGGCGCTGGCGCGGGTGAACGATGGTCTCATCGAAGAGATTCGCCTCGGCGCGGCGAGCCTGCGCGAGACCCCGGCGCGCCTCGCGGCGACCGAGGCGGCGCTGCTCGGCCGGAGCGTCGCACCCGAGAGTCTCGCCAACACGATCTCACTCGCCCGCGCGGCACTGGCGGGCGAAGCCAAGCCTATCGACGACATCCGCAGTACGGCGAGGTATCGCGCGGCGGTAGCGGGAAACCTGGTCGAAGAGTTCCTGCGCTCCCTCTTCCATCCCGTGACAGACTTGCCGAGAGGAATCGCCTAGTCATTCTTCACGGCAGCGTTCTTATAGCAGATGCGAATGCGGCGGGCGAATATACTTGAGGAAGCCAAAGGGGCCCGGTGCGATGAAAGTGATGAACCTGAACGATCTCGAAGCGCATGTGGACTGGTTCGGCGTGAAGTCCAAGGTCGAGGTCGAGGTGCTCGATCCCCTGCCGAGGGACGCTCCGGAGTGCCCGGGCGGCGGGATGGCGATGCTCTACTTCACGATGGAGCCGGGCGAGGCGTTTCCCGAACACCTGCACCCCAACTCGCGGATCATTCTCATCTGGAAGGGCAGCGGCTCGGCGAAGGTGGGCGACCAGGAGTTTGCCGTGAAGGAGCTGGATTGCTTCGCCATGCCGCCAAGGTCGCCGCATACCTTCCGCGCCGGGGATGCGGGGCTCTCGATTATCTCCATCCACTCGACGTTCATTCCGCCTGAGGCGGAGGAGTTCATGGAACTGGCCCCGCCCGCCGTGTCTTAGGGTTCGAGAGCGCCGATCAGGGTGAGCAGCTCACGGCGCATCCGGATGAACTGTTCGGTGAAGATGACGTCGAACTCGCGCGGGCGCTGCCACTCGATGGGGTGCTCCTTGAGCAGGCGGGTCGGCGTTCCGCCAAGGACCAGGACGCGGTCGGCCAGCAGCAAAGCCTCCTCGACATCGTGGGTGACGAAGATCACGGTGCGGCGCTCGCGCTCCCAAATCTGGAGCAGCATCTTTTGCGAGTGGACGCGGCTGACCGTGTCCAGTGCGCCGAACGGCTCGTCCATAAGCAGCGTGCCGGAGTGGCCGGTGAACAGACGGGCAAGGGCGACGCGCTGCTGCATCCCAATCGAGAGCTGCCGCGGGTAGTAGCTGGAGAACTCCTGGAGACCGACCTCTTCGAGCCAGCGGGCCGCGCGCTGGCGGCGCTCGTCCGGCGGGATGCCTTCGATCATCAGCGGGTACTCGATGTTCTCGATGACGCGGAGCCAGGGAAAGAGCGCGTTCTGCTGCATGACCATGGCGCGGTCGCTGCCGGGTTTGACGATCTCCGCGCCGTCCTTCACGACGGTGCCCGCGGACGGTCTTTCGAAGCCGGCGAGGGCACGCAGCAGCGTACTCTTGCCGCAGCCCGAGGGGCCGAGCAGGACGATGAATTCGCCATCCGCGACGCGGAAGCTGAGGCGGTCCAGGATGGTTTGCCGCTTCGCCCCGTGGTCCGCCCACATGGAGAGTTCGCTGACCTCAATCGGCATCGGCCATCCCGCGGCCTTCGCCGGTAAAGTGGCGCAGGGCCAGCATCAGCAGGCCGTCGAGGCTGGCGCTGAGGAAGCCGAGCAGCAGAATGCCTTCGAGCATCCGGTCGATGCGGAAGGTGACATGGGCGAGCTCCACCTGGTACATGATGCCCTGCGAGGCGCCGGCCGCCTCCGCCGCGACCAGGCAGAAGAAGGCGATGGCGAGCGCCGTCCGGAGCCCGGCGAGGAGGAACGGCATCGCGGCGGGGATGTATACGGTGCGCACCAGGGTGATGCCGGAGGCGCCCATGCTCTTCGCCGTCCAAACGTAGGTTGGCAGCACCTGCCGGATGCCCGAATGCATCGCCACCCAGACGGGAAAGAGCACGCCGAAGGCAACGATGAACCACCTCGCGGGCTCGCCAATGCCGATCCAGAGGATGACCAGCGGCACAATGGAGATGGGCGGGATGGGGCGGAGAAGCTGCAGCACCTGGCCCACGGTGAGGTTGACCGTCTCCCAGAGGCCCGTGAGTACGCCCAGCAGGATTCCGGCGGCGCTGCCCGCAGCGAAGCCGACAAGCACGCGCCGCAGGCTAGCGGCGATGTCGGGAAAGATGGCGCGGCTGTGAAGGTCCTGGCCAAGCGTGATGAAGACCTGGCTGGGCGGCGGAAAGAGAGAGATGGCCACCAGGCCGCTGCGGCTCATCAGCTCCCAGAGGGCGAGCGCGGCAAGGACGGCCAGCGCGCGGACGGCGTACCGGCGGGCCTCGCGGCTCAGTCTCATTGCCGGCGTCTTCAATGCAGGGTCACCGATCCCGGCTTGACCGCCTCGAGCGACGCGGGCGCGAGCATGCCGCGGAGATCGGGCATGGGTTTGCCCTTGTAGGCCGCGGAGGTCTGCACCCAAGTGCCCTGGTCGCTCAGATACTTCAGCAGGGAATCGTCCAGCTTCAGCCCGAAGGTGTAGTTCGGCCAGAGCTCGTCGAGCACCTCCCGGCTGATATGAGACTTCTCCTCGACGGCGTCTTCACCCTCCGTCGGATTTCTCTTGATCTCCTCCTCGGCGTCTTTCAGCGCCCGGAGAAAGCTCTCCACCTGATCGGGATGCTTGGCGAGGAAGTCCTGCGAGGTGACGATGTTGAAGGTCATGGTGTAGTAGTCGCTGCCGGTGTAGGCCGCCGCGTGAATGTTGGCCAGGTGCAGCCCCTTGTAGACGAAGGGCTGCCAGACGAAGTAGCCGTCGATGCTTCCTTTCGCGAAGGCGTCGACCATCTCCGCGGGCTTCAGGTTGAGCACCTTCATCTGGCTGCGGGCGAGGCCGTTGTGCTGGAGGAAGGCGTCGGTGAAGTAGTCCGCATTGGTGCCGAGCGCGGTGGCGAGGGTCCTGCCCTTCAA
>Ga0116227_10013193_pt1 | contig 13090 bp, 9 predicted proteins | sample S1TSphgellanicum_FD_89693 | JGI IMG/M metagenome (GOLD analysis project Ga0116227, IMG submission 89693) | Host-associated microbial communities from peat moss isolated from Minnesota, USA - S1T2_Fb - Sphagnum magellanicum MG | ecosystem: Host-associated > Plants > Peat moss > Unclassified...
CGCGAAGCGTCTCGAAGAGAAGCGTCTCGTTGGCGCAGCCTCTCCGATAGGAGAAGAGAAGCGTCTCCCCTTGGGAGAAGGACGGTTGGGAATTTCGCCCCGCTCAACTCCCAACAACAGTGGGCTTCCTACTTCGATAGTGTGATGTATTTTTATTGCCCAATTAATTATGGTACAAACAATCCAATCGCGGGATATCAGTCTTTACGAACTGGAGGAAACCTTTGGGTTAGAGTTAGTCACAAACGCTGATTTTTTCACAGAATGGATAGAGAATTTACCTCTAATAAATGATGTTGAAAAAATGTCCTTAGAGCGAGTAAAAAGCAACTATTTCAACTTAACAAAACGCCGTCCAATGTCAGAAGAAGCAGTGAAGATGGTAGTGCTGTCTCCACTGCTTGATTTAGCTGGTTTTTATCAACCTCCTTTCGAGATTGAAACAGAAACTTCCACCCTCATTTCTGCTGTAGATGAAAGCGTAATCGTTAAAGGCAATATTGATGTTTTAGTCGTAAATAAAAAACTTTGGGTACTAGTTATTGAATCTAAAAGCACTAAATTTGATGTGATAGCGGCACTACCCCAAGCATTGGCTTATATGCTTGATATTCCCAATGTTGAATACCCAACTTTTGGGTTACTTGTCAACGGTAGAGAGTTTGTTTTTGTAAAGCTAGTTCAGCAAGAAAAGCCAAAATATGCTCGTTCTTATGCATTATCAATTGAACGCGATGCAGAATTACAACAGGTACTAAGTGTATTAAAACTCATTGGTCAGTTAATTTTGTTGTAGTCAGCACCTACACATAATGTAGCTATAGCAATCCTCTTGTTTTTAGATTGGCCACTTAAACCATATACTTTTACAACTTTTGTCCTAAAAATTCTGTAAAAATTACAGTCCCAACTGTTTTTTTATCAAAAGGTTGATCGGAAAATACAGTGAAAATTAATAGGTTTCAAAATCTATAGCAATCCTAAATGAATTACAAACGGTACATTCCCTAGATCCTTGATTTATAAGCATTTCAGACTGTTTCTGTTTATATCTCAAATAGGATTGCTATAGCTAGAAAAAGTACTTTAACTTTAGTAACATTACTATGTGGGATGACAATAGCACCACTACAAGTAAGCGCTGAAAATGTTGGTTCTACGACCAATAGTACAAATCCGGGCAATGCTTTTGGTGCGATCGCCTATTCTCCATCCACACAAATGTATAGTTCGTCGGTACAACCATCAAGGCAAGCAGCCGAAGCGTCGGCATTAAGAGACTGTTTAGCTAAAACGAATTCTCATGATTGTCGAAACCTAGTCTGGTTTAAGAATGCTTGGGGTGCCTTGGCGATCGGTAATAACGGTGCTGTTGGTGCAGGCTGGAATACTAATGAGGGCAATGCGAAGCGTTCTGCAATTAAGTTTTGCATTCAATATGGTGGAACAAGCTGCCATGTGATTTTCACCCGCCGTGCCGTCTTTTATTCACATTGTTTGTAAATCATTGACAGTAATTTAAGCTTAATGACTCTGAAACTTGGCCCGTGGCAACTGAAACACCAAAAGTCGCCAAGAACCAATCCTGGCGCTCAGCGAAATTATAGTTGCAAATAATCCTGGTTTGTAAATGTCGGGAAGTGCAGGTTGAAGCGTTTATAATTGCAGGCTCTTACAGCTAGATATAGCAATCCTATTTGAGATCTAAGGGAACACGAGAAAATAAATTATCGAAAATGGCTTTGAATACACTTGTGGCAATGGTCAGACGAGATTGATTGAAAAATTCCGGCTAACTTGAAAGCGTACACGACTCACCTGCATCAAATTATCTAATCATTTATCCCCATACCATTACTATACTTTCCACGAACCTTGGACGTTCACAAGGCTAAGATCCTGATCCTGTTTATTCGGTAAACTGAATTCGTGCTCCCGCTTCAAAATGTATTGCGTGAAACACCACAACACTCATTGGGGGTGGGAAAGAGACGCGGCAGCCTAACTCTGGCGTCAAGCCTTGCCTCGCCACCTAGATGTATCAATCCAGAGTTGGGCTGACCGACGGATGAAAGCGCAGCGTTAAGACCCCCTCGCCGCCGCTCAACCCAGATCTAGCTGCTACCTCCTCTCTAGGGTTATTGTCAATGAAGCAGCAAACTACTATTAGGAGTGGAAACTAACTTAAAAATCTATCTTTCCAGCCTTCGTGACTTTTTGGTCAAATTATGGCTCAAATCAAAATTGTGTGTTTCAATGCACGCAACCTCAGATAGATTCGGACTGATGGGTATGACCCCTCATTAATTCGCCAACAGCATCATTTATGTATGGGGTTCCCCACACCCTACACCCTTTTCATCATATCTCCTCACGAGATGCGCAACGGCTGAATTTCTTAATTACGAATTACGAATGCGGCTTTTCCATGGCTGTCAATATGATCTGAATTCTGCGATAGCCACCAAGCAACACCAGCCAGCAGCATCAAAGCTCCCACTAAGCAAGCAAGCCCTAAGATAGTAAGTTGCTGCCTGCGCTTTTGGTTCTTGAACTCGCGATCGCGAAGTCCTAGACTCAACTCAATGAAACTTCTATCCCCCAAACTCATCTCTTGAGAGCGTTTAGTCAGCCAATATTCTGCATCTGCCAAGGGCTTTCCTCGCAATAATGCCCCTTCATCTTTGCCGCTACTCTCCCATAGACGGATTGCTAAGCGTAACTGCTCTTGAGCACAGCGAAACTCACCGTCAATTTGCATCCAATACTCCAAGCGTCCCCAGCTTTTGATCAGGGCTTCATGCAAAATTTCCACTGTTTCTTCGTTGGTGGACTCGTTGCGGTTTGTGACCACCAGACGGTTTGACGCCAAGCGTGTCACCAAATCCCAGTTTTCTGACTTCACTTCATCATGAGTCGCCAACCTCCGAGTCGCCTCCACTCCTTCTCCTAAACGCACCAACTGCATAAATACTTGCTGCGCCCTACCTCGGTCTCTTTCGTTTAGCTGGGCATACACCTGCTCTGCATGGTTAGCCAGAACTGCCTCTAGTCCGCCCATTTCTTCGTAAGCCTGATGAGTCAGCAACCCATCTCTTTGTTTTGACCAGAGTTGCGTCAGGGCAAATTCGAGCAACGGTAGACGACCTAGCTGTCCCTCTACTGCACTAATCAGTTTATTTGTCAACTTAGTTTCTAGCTCTACCAGCATTTGTGCAGCAGGCTTTGCGATCGCTGAGTGCAGTTCCTCACGGCTCATTGGTTCGAGATTCAGGACTGCTCCCTGCAATGCATCGCTCAAGGAGCGGTAAGAAATAGCCTGTCCATAAAAGTCAGATCTCAAAGTAGCCACTAGGGTAAACGCTGGTGCTAATTTTACAGCATTCAGCAATCCATTCAAGAAAGACTGGCGTTCCGACTCCAGACATTGAGTGTAGAGTTCCTCAAACTGGTCGGCTATGAGTACTAAGCGAGTACCAGGGTTTTGCTGGACAAGCTGTTCGATAATTTTGTATAAGGCTAACTCATCTTGCCGAAGGGCGAGTGCTAATTCCAGTTCAACTAAATAGCGAGCATTTGATTTTGGATTGTCCCCAAAGTCATTTTCTCCTTGATGCAACAAAGGGGCAAAAGCTGCTGCTAACGCTTCAATGGGATTGCTCCCTGGACGAAATGAGACAATCTGCCACTGCACAAGAGTGTCTTGCCGGAACTGAGGAATCAGTCCAGCAAATACAACACTCGACTTACCACTGCCAGAAGGACCTACCACAGTCACTAACGGTTTCCGTTTTACCGCCGTCACCAAATCACGTGTGAATTCCTCCCGACCAAAAAATAGGTGTGCATCCGACTCACAGAAAGTAAGTAAACCTCGATAGGGACAAGGGGGAATCCCGCCTAACTTCAGCCATGTTGGTGGTTCTACTGCTGGATTAATGCAAATTACAGGTAACCAAGAAGCACCAGGAAAGTCATCTTCCAAACCTTGTAACTTCCGGCGTGCTTGCTGCACTGCTAAGTATAAAGGCAGTCGCTGATGGGCGAAAGCCAAAAGAAAATGCTGAAAAAATTCCGCAGCCACAAAGTTTGGGACTGGTTCCCGCATGACAATCACTGCTGGAATATTCAATTTTTTCAGATCTGATGCCAATCCCAACCCTTCACAGGAATTGAAAATAGCCAAGCGTAAACCTTTGTCAATGGCTGCTTTGAGAGCTTCCTCTAACTGTTCTATCGTCAGGCTATTGTTGGTTTGATTTTCGTTAATATAAATCCTACCTGTTTCACCCTCGGTTTGACTATGACCTGCAAAAAAGAGGATATCCCAGCCCTCGGAGTCCCAAAGCTGTGTGTTAAATTCTTGACGTGAAGGATTGACAAGAAAGACGACTTCTGAATCCAAGATGTTGTGGAGCAACAGAGTTTCTGTATTCAGATCAATACCCTTGCTATTACCCAAAATCGCCAAGATTCTGACTTTTTTTCGCTTGAGTGTTGGCGGCTTTTGGCATTGAGCGCGTTGATACTCTGGTCGCGACAGAGCCATTTCTGCCTTAGGATAGTCCCGATAGAAATCGCTGCGATACCAGGGTAATCGTTGCAGCAAGTCATTGTTGGTTTCAATAATTACCCGAACTTCTTCTGTTATGTCTATGTGCGATCGCAGTTGCCGACTAATATTGAGAAATTCCTCGGAGCTAAGCCACCGATTCATGCCTTCTTGTAACTTTTGACATAAATCACCGAAACTTAGCCCAGAGATATTGGTGATTGCCCCACAATCAATTTCTAGTTCATCATCTTCCGCCACCAATGGGGAACGCAGATGTTTGCGAACACATAGAGCCTTATAAATTAACTGCCAATTTCTATAGAGTTCAACCAAAGTTGGTGCTGCGGGTAAGCTCCCGATAAATTGCTCTGGTTGGGGATGACCAGCTACCCACAACTGAGCGGTAACTTTAGGAAATCCATTATGTACGTCACCGAGTCCCGGATTGATTACAACTGTCTTGCTCATAAAGCCTATTTACCTTAATCGGCTAGCATGAACGCTTCTGTATTGCTTCTGTGAAGAATATGAAGTAGGAGTGCTGACCCTGTCTGTTTTTCAGGACTCCTTCACTCTATAGGTGAAGCGAAGCTGCGTCGATGAGGATAAGTTAAGGAAAGTTAGGGATCTGATTACAGCAATTTTTGGGAGGCGCAGCCTCCCGTCATACGGAAAAATCCTTCTTTAAACTAGAAAACTGCGTTAGAATCGGGGGTAGGCAAATCTAGTTCATAAACAGCCTTCTAAGCTATAAACAGCCATGAGGGACAAAGAAACTGTCCTCAAACTCATTCACAGCCTACTCGCCGAAGTCTCCTTGAGCGAAATCCTCCAAGGCATTGAAAATATTGCCGCCTCAAGACAAAACCAACCACAAGCTCAAATTACTGCACTACGGACATCAGCTGAAGCTGCATCCATTTTGACCCAAGCTTTAGCAGCGCATCAGTCTCGGAAAAATGGTTCAGAAAATTAGGCTCCCCTTCACTATCCGTTCTCGCCATTGCATCATTTTTTCTCATCTTGCTGAAGGGCGATCGCTAATTCTAGTTTAACCAAGCGACAGGCATTTGTTTTGGATGATCCCCAAGGTCATTTTCTCCCTGACGCAACAGAGGGGCAAAAGCCGAAGCTTTAGCTTCAATGGGATTGTTTCCCGGACGAAACGAGATCATCTGCCATTGCACAAGAGTGTTTTGCCGTAACTGAGGAATCAATCCAGCAAATACGACACTTGACTTACCACTTCCAGAAGAACCTACCACAGCCACCAATGGTTTCCGTTTTACACATTAAACATTAAATCGGAACAGAAGTACATCGCCTTCATCCACGACGTAATCTTTTCCTTCACTGCGAACTAACCCTTTTTCTTTTGCAGCATTCATCGCACCAGTTGTTACTAAATCATCATAAGCAACAGTTTCCGCACGAATGAATCCTCGCTCAAAATCGGTGTGAATTACACCTGCTGCTTGGGGTGCTGTCATCCCAGCATGAATCGTCCAAGCACGAGTTTCTTTGGGCCCAGTTGTAAAATAAGTACGCAAACCTAAAAGCTTATAAGTAGCGCGAATCAAAGATTTCAAACCGCCTTCTTCTACACCCAAAGATGCTAGGAAATCTGCTCTATCTTCCTCTGGTAATTCAATTAATTCTGATTCCACCTGTGCCGACACTACGACAACCTGTGCATTTTCAACAGTTGCAATTTGCCGCACTTTTTCCACGTATTCATTACCTTTTGCCAAGTCATCTTCAGACACATTGGCAGCGTAAATAATCGGCTTAGCTGTGAGCAGTTCCAGTCCTTTAATCGTCTCGGCTTCTTCTTCAGTTAGGCTGACCTGTCTTACCGATTTACCCTCGTTGAGCGCAGCAGCTAATTTTTCCAACAATGCCAATTCTTCCTGACCTTCCTTGCTAGTACGAGCTTGTTTGCGGGTGCGCTCAATTCGCCGCTCAATTTGTGCCAAATCAGATAAACCAAGTTCCAAATTGATGATTTCAATGTCCCTGAGTGGATCAACCGACCCAGCAACGTGGATAATGTCGTCATTCTCAAAACAACGTACCACATGTACGATCGCATCAACTTCCCGGATATGGGACAAAAATTTATTACCTAGTCCTTCACCTTGACTAGCACCTTTGACTAAACCGGCAATATCCACAAACTCAACACGCGCTGGGATAGTTTCTGCCGAACCGGAAATCTTAGCTAAAACATTTAACCGCTCATCTGGCACTGAGACAATACCGACATTCGGTTCAATCGTACAAAAAGGGAAGTTAGCAGCTTCAGCTTTGGCGTTAGCAACTAAGGCATTGAATAAAGTAGATTTTCCAACGTTGGGAAGTCCAACAATTCCAGATCGTAGCATTTTATACTTTCAATTTTCACTTAAGGTTTACATTAAACTCCGCCACTTCAAACAGGATCAGGAACTGGATCAGGCGCTGGTTCCGGTATTGGTTGGGGAATCGGATAAGGAATCAGACCAGGTTCTGGTATGGGAGGTTGAGGAATCGCTGGTCCCGGCGATGGTTCGGGACGCGGTCACGGATTCGGTTCAGGATTGGGAATCGATGGATCAGGTAGAGGCCCAGGAGTTGGATAAATCATAAATAATCAATTATTATTATTCGACTTCACCAAGCTAAATGACAAGCAACACTACCCACATCCCCCAAAATGGCTATACCCAAAAATGTAATTTTACCATAAATACACTAAAGCCTCTCTTCCTCATCTGCGGTTCAAATGCTCAATCAAAACCAAACACCCTTACTAGACACCTTAAAAGCCTGTGCAGAACATCTTCATGCACCGTTTTATACCCCAGGACATAAGCGCGGACAAGGAATTTCTCAACCCTTAGCTGATTTGTTCGGCAAAGCTGTGTTTCGCGCTGATTTACCTGAATTGGCAGAACTGGATAACCTCTTCGCACCTAATGGTGTTATTCAGCAGGCACAACAACTAGCAGCGGATGCATTTGGTGCAAAACGTACTTGGTTTTTAGTCAACGGTTCTACCTGTGGAGTTGAGGCGGCAATTTTAGCGACCTGTAACACAGGAGATAAAATCATTCTGCCTCGGAATGTCCATTCTTCGGCAATAGCAGGTTTAATTCTCTCTGGCGCTCTCCCAATTTTTGTTCATCCAGAATACGATCCAGTTTTAGATATTGCCCACAGTATCACACCTGGCGCTGTACAAGCAGCATTAGAACAACATCCAGACGCGAAAGCGGTGTTGATGGTTTATCCCACATACTATGGTGTTTGTGGAGATCTGGGTGCGATCGCATCCCTTGCCCACCAATACAATATCCCTCTACTCGTAGATGAAGCACACGGCGCACACTTTGCCTTTCATCCCCAACTACCCACCCCAGCTTTAGCAGGGGGTGCTGATTTAACCGTACAATCTATTCACAAGGTGCTTGGTGCTATGACACAGGCATCAATGCTGCATGTCCAAGGGAATAGGATAGATAGCGATCGCGTCAGTAAAGCGTTGCAGATCCTACAGTCTACCAGTCCTAGTTATTTACTCCTCGCTTCTCTGGATGCAGCACGTCAACAAATGGCACTTCATGGCAAAGAGTTGATGTCCCACACATTGCAACTTGCGGAAGAAGCAAGAACCCGGATCAGCCTAATTCCTGGATTATCAGTCTTGAACCTCACCCCCAACCCCTCTTTGCCATCGGAGAGGTGGGTGAGGTTAGACAGAACGCGGTTAACTGTCACTGTTTCTGACTTAGGCTTAACTGGCTTTGAAGCCGATGAAATTCTCAATGACAAGCTTAGTGTGACTGCTGAATTCCCATCGCTGCAACATCTCACCTTTATTATCAGTTTGGGCAATACCCAGGAGGATATCGAGCGATTGGTAGATGGTTTCACGACTCTTGCCAAAGAGTATGGAAGAACTGCGCCCCTCGTCATCAACGTATGGAATAATATTGTTAGTAGCGTGGAGTGTTCTGTGCATTTTTCCCCCCGTGAGGCTTTTTTTGCTGCAACAGAAACCTTGCGCCTGCAAGAAACAAGCGATCGCATCTGTGCCGAAATCGTCTGTCCTTATCCCCCTGGTATTCCTGTTTTGATGCCTGGAGAAGTTATCAGTAAAGCTGCTTTAGAATATTTGCAAACAATCCAAGCTATGGGCGGATTTATCAGTGGTTGCGCTGATACTAGCCTAGAAACTTTGAAAGTTGTGAAAATTCAAGGTTGCCAGAAATATAACGAAGTGACTGCGTTGCAGTAGCACTGTTAACCCGGATTTCTCACAAGCAATAAAAAAAACGGGTTCAAAAACTGCTAAAATGTATATGTAGTAAGCGTTTCAGCGGTTATAAAGTATGGCCAAACCAGCAGAGCGATCGATCCCAAAACAGTTCAAATTTGAGCAATTACACAAAGGATATACGGACTGGTGATGGGGTATGAAGACTTAAATGACCCTTCGGGTTCGCCAGTCGCCTAGGTCGGGCTAACCCTCCTGCAGCGCTGGACTCACCATGAGGAATTATTTTATAGATACAGCACATCAAACGCATAAAAAGGAATTAAATTCCTTGCTCAGTCTGAAATTTCGTAACCGTTCAGACTACTATTAGGACTTACGCACTATACAAACTAAGCATCATGTGTATTAACGGATAATGGTCGTTTCAGACTTGTAGGGGCGTATTGCAATACGCCCCTACTGTGGACGGGAACACTCTCCCAATGTGGAAAAATCAAACGGTGAGGCGCTCAAAATGCCTAGATCATATTTGACGATTTCTGTCAATGCGTAAGTCCTATATTCGTGAGAAATCTTCTGGTAATCCCTTCGGTTGGTCGTGGCAACCAGAATAATTGCTTACCCCGAAGTATTGAGGGGATACAATTGCTTGACCATTTTTTGAATTCAAAATTCAAAATTCTGTTAGGAAGAATAAGAATAATTTTGAATTAATTAATTCTGGGTACAAGCCCCCACTGATTGTCTTTAATTTTGAATTAATAATTTTGAATTTTGAATTAAGCGAAGGGGTTGACGTTGATCGTGATGTAAATGCATCCATTAACATCAAGCGAGTTGGGCTCTTGACTGTTCCCAACTATAAAACGCCGTAGAGGGAAAGTGGTAATTACTGCCACTGCGACAGCTAGTACCAAGGGAGGAAGTTCTGGAAATTCTTCGGAATGCCATTCGCCTACACCGACGCTTGCGGCGGTGTAGGTAGTTCACGGTACTGTAGTTTAGAAACTTGATTTCAGGATTTCTGATTCCACGCAGTAGGAGCGATAATTTTAGCATCAGTATCATCCAGGTAAAACTCGTAAACAGGCACACCGCTTAGCTCACAGCGCAATGGTTCAATAACTTTAGTGAAGGGATTCCAAACAGCAGTGATGGTACGTTTGGTTTTTTTGCGAACTAATTCACACTTGATGTGAACCGTAGGCAGATGAATCACCATCACACTATATAAAGAGGCATCGACGACAAGAGAGTAGCGCTGTTGCAAGTCAGCCAATTTTCGTTCCAGCTCAGCAACAGTAGCGTCCAAACGAGCTAGTTCTCTTTGTTTGTTCTCTGATTCTAGGTTGCGGGATTGAATCCGATTATGAATTTCCTGGCTGATAGTGTTGTAATATGTTTTCAAGCGGTCTTCATCTCTGGCTTTTGCCCGAGCTAGTTTTGCTTGCCAATTTAAGAGGTCAGATTCCACCAATTGAGCAGAGGTGCGCTCAATTAAGCTTTCAATCTCTTGAAGCGACGTAGAGGAAAAAGCTTCTGGATTCTCTACTGGTTTTCGATCTGAGTCCCAAAAAAGGGCATCGCCTATATCAACAGGAGTCACTTGAGTCAGTTCATTAATGATGAATGAAACCATGCCAACCCTCTTTTCATCAGCTTCAGCGGTATACGCTACATGACACCACAGGTAACGTGTTGAAAGTGGTTCAGCATTTAGGAAATGAATTAAACCGTTTTGGGGCTTTAGGGTTTGCAGGATTTGCTTGTCGAAGCCACTGGTTTTTAAGTAGCCATCATAGTTGATTGCGATCGCGCTTACTGAGCCACGATTACCCAATAGGTTTGAGAACCGACTTAACAATTCCGAGTGATAGGTGACAAAAACACTATGAGTCACATCAGCTTTAGTCGCTAATGTTACCTCTTCGGGTAGTTGCAACTGTTTGGCAATGTTGCCGTTCAATAGCACAATTATTTGATGGTCACCTTCTGGTTCGGTAACCCCATCATATAGGGATACCAGTTTTGACAGGGTGGAAAGGATTGGATCAGATATCATCTGGGGATTGGGTACTGGGGATTGGGTACTGGGGATTAGGCATGGGGACGAGGTTACTGATAATCCTGTTTGCTCGATACCCGTTGCCCTATGAGGTACACCCTATAAAATTTAAGTAGGCACTTAGTTTGGGTAATACAGCAGCTTGAGATCAAGTCCGCCACAGAAATAAATCGCAAAATGAACTCTGGTAATGGTTTTGATTATTTCCATTTGTGGCACGTTTGATTGCAATTTGATGTAAGTCGTCAATAATTGGTTTAATCTACGCTTCAAAATCTTCACCAAAAATCTGTTCATCCAGTTCTTGAGTTTGCCGATACTGGTCTTTGGCTTTTAATAAATTATCCGCCAATTGGTCAAAAGCTGTATCTAGTTCTGGCTTGCAGTTATGCTTTAGCCAAATATCCATGACAATTTCACTAAAGTCAAATTCATCATTCACGTTACCCAAAATTGTCTCAATTTCTCCGACAACTAGCTCGAACATATTAATCTTGTCGTGGAGAATTCGTAAAATGTATTCTTCAATACTATCCTTGAGACAGAAGTTGAAGATGAAGACATCCTGGGTTTGTCCAATGCGATGAATTCTTCCGATACGCTGCTCTATTTTCATCGGGTTCCACGGCAGGTCGTAGTTAATAATTACATTGGCAAACTGGATATTACGACCCTCTCCTCCAGTTTCTGATGCCAGGAGTACCCCAACGGTATCCCGAAATGCGGCAATTGCTGCATCTTTCTGTTGAAGGGACATCCCACCCTGAAATTCTGCAAACGGTATATCTTTTGATCGCAAAGTTTCAGCCAAATAGGTACTGGTCGCTTTATGGGTGGTAAAGACTAAGGTTTTCTGGCGAGATTTTGATAGCATTTCTACTAATGCCTTAGCTTTTTCCACCTGCTTAAGTTGGGATGCTCGTCTTGCTAGAGACTTAAGTTCTTCATCGCTTATGCGTTTAGTCAATTGCTTGAGGGAGTCAGCAAGTGCAGTAGGGGAAGAACCAGCACGCATCAGTAGATTGGTGCGGGATAACTTATCTAGTTGTTCTTCATGAGTGCGCAGGTACTCATTTAGGTCTTGGTAAAGCTTCTGTTCACCAGCCGTTGGGTTAACTGTAATTGTGGAGGCGAAGCGTTTGGGTAGCTTGACATCCACAAGAGCACGAGTATTTCGCACCATGACTTCCCGCATTAGGGAGCGCAGTTTTTCTGGATTCTTAGGGACTCGTCCATTTCTAGAATCAACGTATTCTTTTTTAAAAGCTGCTTCGGTTTGTAGCAGTCCTGGTTTAAGGAGGGTTAGAAGATTGAACAGTTCGACCAGGGAGTTTTGCACTGGGGTAGCAGTGAGCATGAGGATAAATCGCTTATTAAGAGCATTGACTAGTTTCCAGTTGAGGGTAGTGCGATTTTTCAAGTGGTGCGCTTCATCTACGACAACTAGATCCCAAGCGCGGCTGGTGACATGAGGGTAGTGCTTGGCAGATTTTGCTGTGTTAAGTGAGGCGATGATTCGGGGATTATCTGTCCAAAATTCCTCGATAGGTTGTTGTGGGTCGCGATTATCCGTAGTGATGGTACTTGTATTAAATTTATCGCTTAGCTCTTGTTGCCATTGGGAAACCAAAGATGCAGGCGTCAGTACCAAAAGTGAGCGAACCATTCCTCGTGCTAGGTACTCTGCTATGATTAGTCCTGCTTCAATCGTTTCCCCCATTCCCACTTCATCCGCCAGCGATCCTCGTCCACCAAGTTGTCTGAGTACTTTACGAGCCGTTTCAATTTGATACCAGTATTTATCAATAGCAGTCAAAGTCGGAAGGCAAACGAGTTGATCATAGTCTGCCATTATGGATAGGTTAAACAGGTCTAGACGCGCCTGATAGAAGTTGATTGGGTCGTAGTTACCTTCTTTGAGCGCTAAAAGTGCTGTGGAGGAGTTAAATTTGAACGTATAGTTTTTATCCATAATGTGTCTCAATCAACAGGCGAGTTTGACTCCTTTCAGATTTTTGGAGAAAGTTCTTTACTCAAAGGGGAGTTACCTCCCAGGTGCTCTAAACTGAATGAATAAAGTTCTTGACTGACACAGAGTCATTTTGTACTACATTAGCGCTATTAGTGCAGGAAAACATAAATTCATGGGGTTAGCTATTCCGCCGTAAGCCTCCCACTGAATTCTGTACTCAGAATCAGTGGCGAGATA
>Ga0116227_10013194_pt1 | contig 13088 bp, 10 predicted proteins | sample S1TSphgellanicum_FD_89693 | JGI IMG/M metagenome (GOLD analysis project Ga0116227, IMG submission 89693) | Host-associated microbial communities from peat moss isolated from Minnesota, USA - S1T2_Fb - Sphagnum magellanicum MG | ecosystem: Host-associated > Plants > Peat moss > Unclassified...
AAAATAGTTGCATCTTAGTCGTATGTGACAATACGTAAACAATGGAATCAAAGGATGAAATGTATTTGTTGACTTTTTCTTTCATACAATACCTTTTGTGATTTGCGACTAGTTTATCACATGCGATTTGTCTTAGGTGACTAAAAGGATTTTAGTTGCAAAATGTTTCTTGCGACTAAAATTTAATCACAAAAATTAGTTGAAAATACATGTTTTTCTTCTAGTGTATTTTTGAAGTCTTAGTTTTAAATCATTTAAACATATTAATATAAATTCAATAATAATAACATATTTACCTAAAAATTGAACAGGTTGTAATATTGATTATAGTCACAAAAACATGATACCACATGGCATCTTGATGTCCTTTGTAACTACATGGTAAATTTTTAGTAAATTTTGTGACCAAGTAGTTATAAACATAGTTGAAAAAGACAATAGTCATTTTTAAAACTGGTCACAAAATCCAAAATGTGTTGTTATGGATGAAGAAGGCATTGAATGCAATTGGGGTCATAATCAAGTCATAAACTCATAATAGATTTATACAAACTTCACCACATTGATATTCTCCCTATAATATATTTCACATCTCCTTTAATGTTTTTTTTCTCAAAAGTTTGGAAGTCCTTTTCTTTAATGTGAACAATTACTTGACATTGGGGGTTGATAGTTTATAGGAAATTTAACCAAATTGAACATGTGAATAAGCCATCTTGGATCTTTTGTGAAAACGTTTCTACCTTTATGTCAAGCTAATCAATTGGACATCATTTATCTTTCCAAATTTTCCAAATTGACATTTGAAAGGTTAAGGCTATTTTTGATGATTTATGTAATTTTGACTCTTTAAAATAACATTTCAAGAAAACAACTTTTTAAAACCTTTAAGTTTTTATTTTGGGAATAAAAATCCAAATTTTTTATAGCCCTTTTAAAACCTTTCCAATGAGTCAAAGATTATTTGATTCATAGAAGGTTTGAATCCCTCCATACCTTGACAAGATATTCATGACTCAATTGGAAAGTCTCAACTCCAAAATTGAAAGTGAAACTTATGGGTTTTAAAAGTGCTTCCCTTTCAATCCTAAGCATTAGATCACATAAATTTGGGTCATGTCATTGATAAGGACATTTCCTTGTCATTCTCAAAAGTTAATCACCAACCAAAGTTAGGGTCACAAGTTACATGAATGAATAAATTGGAGATTCAATATTAATGCATACGATAAATATTTATTTTTAAAGATTAAAAAATATTAAAATTATCATGAATAATTTGGAAGTTCAATTAAAACAAAAGTTTGATTTTGTGATAAATTTAAAATGTTTTATATAGTTCCACTTCAAGATGTAGAAGTAATGAAGGCACAAGTAATTTAAGTTATTGTGGAAATTTTCATGTATGCAAGAGTTGTAAATTAAACATTCCACAAGTAATGGGAGTGATGATCTCATTTTTGTTAATCCTAAGCAACCCCATTAGGTTGTATTGAAACATTTTTTTTGTTGTCTAAAAAATTCAATTGACTCCAAATTGTGATTTAAAGACATTCACAATGTTTATGTTGGTTAAGATTGTGTTGTATTAGATTTTTTTCAAAGCCACTGTGTGAATGGAACAATATCAAAACATGCCAAATGTATTTCATTAAAAAGCTTTGAGCTAAAACAATTTTTTTATGGAAGCCTTATAGTTATGGGCTAGATGCACATCATTAAAGTACTTGGCAAAATTACCACTTCAATGGATAAAACAACATTCATGATACTCATGTGTGGGTTATGATTATGTTTTATTATAGTTTTTTCTAAGTCATCATGTGAAAAGAAAAGAAAATTGAAATTTACCAAGTATATTTCATTAAAGACAATTGCTAAAACACTTTTTTTGATGCAAGTATCATAGTTATGATCAAAATGCACATTGTGGAGAATATTTAACAAAGTTACCACTTAAAGATGCTTGACAAAACACTAGTTAGTATAACTTTTGTAATATACATTGGGCTAAAATTGTTGCACATTCATGTTGGCAATGTCAATTGTGAATTAAAACAAAAACAAAAAATCCATGATTGTTGTATTATATTGAAGCTTAAATTGCATTTCAAATTACAATACATGTTTTTTAATGTCAAGTTATGTTCATATTTGTCATTTCTAGACTAGTTCAATGTCTATGTGATGACATCTAAGGTTTTATTCGTGTATAACATAACTATAGTACAATTCATCTTCACATGACATGGTACAAATTGAAATTCAATGGCATTTAGGTGTGAAAGAAGATTGTGAAAACATTGTCAAGTTGGTATCTTGTAACACCAAAAATATCATTGAAAATATTTTGACCTTTCTTATAGTAGCAAACACAAACATTTTAAAAATGTGAATAGAAAAATTAAGTATGTGATATACCTTGACAACTTGTTGAGTGGGAGTGTTGTGCATAGATTTCTTAGCAAAGGAATTTTAACTTATCAACTATTTTGACAACTTGTTGTAGGCTTGGCATCCATGATAATTTGTAGTGTTATTGATGTAACATATGATCATCTAGATGTTTTGATGTGTTATTTAGAAAGCCAATGCATATATATTTAATGTTTCTTTAATGGTTTACATTTCAAAATATTTCATTTTTTTGCATTTGGTGTAAGAATATTATATGAAAATGGGGGTAACTCACAAGTTTGGAACTTATGTGGACCTATGTTTATATTTATTTGTTTTGATACCTACTTTCTCATTTATTATAAATTGCCAACAATGTCACCATTGGAAATTTATCATGTGGCAATATTGTGCTAATGTAAAGCCATGTTGAACATTAGGTAGTTTTTTTTTTTCTTTGAAATAATTTGCATACTTCATGTACATTGGCAAAATTTGAACTTCAATTGAAGACAAGAAGATAGTATAATGGAAAGCCCAATAAGCAAAATGTAGCCCACACCTTGTGGAAACACATACATACCTCATTTAATTAACTATCATTTGTTGAATTTTTTTCACAATTCCTTGTAATGCAAGGTTGATGTGTAACCAATTTGTTGTCACATTTTTATTTTTAAAAAGGTGTCAAATTTGTTATCCTAAATGAAAATAATCCCAATGAAAATAATCCCAACAAAAATTTAAAATATGTTATGTACAATAATGTACTTCCAAGGAAGACACTAAATGTTAAAATGTTACATTACTTAAGTCAAACAAGGTATTTTGATGATTAAGAGTAGGAGGAAAGAAGAGGGGACTATGTGAAGTATTTTTTTTCCTTGCTTTAATTATTACCTTTTTTTAATATGCACATATTTAACTACCATAATTTATTATTATTATTATTATTTGCATCAAATTTTGATACTTAAAATTTATTCACTTTTTATTTATTTAAAACATAGTTGAAGTTGGGATCAATGCAACTGAACATGGTAAGATCATGTGATAAGACTACTAATTTTCAAGATACCATATATATTTATTAACATATCTTTCAATTAGATAATTGGGAAATGGCAAAGCAAAATACCCATCTGAAGTTTGCCTATTGTGCAATTGCAACAAATGGATAAACTATTAATATGACCAAGTTTTCATGTCCAAATATCACATTTGTGGATGATTCAACACTTGCATCCATGCATGTGAATAATGATAATGTATTTCATGTTTAGTTATGCCAAGGTGAGCTTACCCAAAAGTTTGGATGTTGTGTAGTTACATGAATGCTAGTCATCAAATTGTCTATAAATTCTTGGAACATTTCCATGACGAAGATTTTCAAATTGTAGTTTGAAATTAAAATCTCAACTATAAAATAAATTTTCTTATCATCATCATATAGTTGGGGGACACTTTTCCTTGAATTTACAAAATAGGTACATGAATAAAATAATAAGGTCCCATACATTGGTTGTTGGATAAAAATTATAAAATATATATTTTACAATAGCATTATACTTAGGTATGCAAAATGACCAAATATTTGTAAATTACAAAAAAACCAATGATTTGATCCTCTTTTACATGCCTTTAACTTGTTGAAACTATTCATTTGGAACAAATGGATGTTGTTTGAATTTCTTTGAAATCTTTGGGAGATTAAAATACCATAACACAATAGTCAATATTGCAACAAAATGTTTTGATATCTTTAAAATGCATGTACTAAACTTTTTGGATGATTTTACATTCATGAAAGAATATGATATTATACATGGTATTTCATGGAAATAAGTCCATGATATTTAATTATGTATACTATATCCCTAAACAATGGTTTTTGGTAAACCCAATCATCCAATTTGATTGATCATTTGTTGAATGTTTTTTTGTCGCATGACTATTATATAAGTATATATGAAATATACTTCTAAGAATAAAATGTGACTTAAATTTTGTAAAACAAGGGTTATAAAATACCCTTTTTCACTGAGTGTCATTAAAGGTATTCTTTCCATCTGGAGGTGGGCTCTAACATAGTTTTGGTGTTTATTATCATAGGAGGTCACTTTTGGCCAAAGATTTTGTCTTGTTGAAACTACATATGTCTCATGTATTCATCAAGCCACTAGCCCAAATTGGTTGAGATGTACATGACCTTGCAAGTGGTCGTGGGCTCAATTCACCAATATGCAGCAATATTTATGTTATTTATCGTAAACAACCCAATTATAATAGCATTGTTAATTGATGAGCATGAACCATGTGGGTACCATGGTTCAAACCTTGGCAAAAAGATTGCACTACTTCATTGTGTCCATTGCAAGACTTAGGAAGTCAAAAGCTTTTCAAAAGCTATTGGAGGCAATACTTTATATGGTGAAAATTCATTCAATTAAAATTTATTGAAAGTGAAGTGTCTTCCTATGCCTACATGCATTAGCCCAACTATAATACAGTTTGTTAATTGAACTAATGACCAAAAAGAAATGTAGGTACCATAAAATTATATCTTTGGGTACAACCATTTGCCACACAAGTAAAAGGTGTCAATGGAATGTGGGGTTCATGGATGGATTACTTTTGAGGATGCATCTACAGTTGTGGGTAGGCTTGAGTGGTATATGTAGTTTTCATACAAATGTGCTGTGCTGACACTCAAAGGGAGTTTACAGTTTACATCACATTCCAAATTGTATGATTTCCACTCTTGGATTTATGCCAAGGGCAGCAGGGTTTAGGGTTTAGGTGGAGCCCTAGGTCAGTGGGTATAATGCCTTGCTGCCAATGCTTTCCCCCGCATGTAAAGCACTACCGTCATTTCCATGGTGTACTCAAAGGGCACCTTATAACCATGAAAGTTCATCCTCTCAGGTGAGGAACTTTTCAGATTTAGAATGTTCAATAGCTGTGCTTTATGCCAAAGGTGAAGCAATTGGGGGACGGGATACTCAGAATAAGGTGCCACCTTCGGCTCCACCTCCCATGGGCCCCTTATTCTGAGAATGCCCTCCCCATAAGGCTTTTACCCAATACAAAAATTGTAGAGCGAGCCAAAATGGCGAACATTAAAGAAGTCATATTGTCCACTGTACTGATGGGAATGCCTTTTGTGTGTGTATTTTTCAATATTTTCCTCCCAAATTTCTGTTCTTCATTTTATATTTAAAATTTCAGCATTTCTGAAAGTAATATAATTATTGTTGAAGCTGCCAGGCACTAAAGTAATGATGTTTTGTTTTGTTTTTTCTTGGACATTTATCAGAAAACATATGATCTTCTGTATTGAGTCCAAATAGGGTTGATGTGACCACATACAAAACAGCAACAAAAGTAACGTCCGAGTTAATTAATTTCATGATGTAACTAGCTTCTTCTTGGATTAATTACTATTAAACCAATCAAATGAGAAAGTTGAATATATATTTGGATTGGTATATTGTGCTGATCAAATGACCTTCATAATACCCAAGGCCAAAATTATATTTTTGCCTGAGTTCAAAGTTCGCTTAAATTACATTCATGCAAACATTTTGGAGTCATTTCCTATATTACATTTTGCATACATTTCCTATACCATGAAAGGAGTCCTTGATTGCAGGTCTTTGTAATCGTGCAAAATTTGATCTCATTCACATTTGAAAAATTGTATCTTGTAATATGTAAATTCTACTCCAAAATAGTAGTCAGGACAAAAGAAACAAACCATCCAGGAGGCTCTTCTCCTACCATGGAACCACAGAAGTTGCCACAAAGTTTTGCTACAAATCCACACTGCTACAGTCCATGCTGAGTGAGCTCTAGAGATACGTAAATCTTCGTTTCAAAGTTTAGGTTGGTACCTTAGTATGGAATTGGATCTGCAACCACCAATCAACTCTTATGCAATGAAAGTATCCTAATGTTCTAACATTCAGACCATCAGGTATTTCTATCATTACCTTCTAACGGAGGCATTCTATTGCTTGTGGTCATGCCTCCTCCTCCTCCTCCTCTTTAAGTAGAGTAAGGTCCATCCAGGAGTAAGATTCGAAGCCTAATCTCCACATACACTGGTTGTGTGGTCAAGCTGAATCACATCGCACGCTTGATCAATTTGCAGTGGACATCCTACCTTTCCCTTTTGCCCTCAAGGATCGAACCAAATCTATGCTTACTAAATAGCAAGTGAAAGGGATACATAAAATTATTGCACCATAATAAACTACTTACCTTCAAAACACCAGCCCAAAAAAAAAAAAAAACAGAGATGATTCCTGTAAGTAATCCAATTCTGATGTTGGTCTTGAAGGCATCTCAGTTATGGGAAGGCTTTCCATATGTGCAGAACACATTAATCTAACTTAAATGGAGAAGCAACCAGATCCACTACTGGTGAACGATCAATCCCCTTAACCAAGACTGTCTCTGTTCAGTGAAAAAGAACAAACCTTCAATGCCAAACTCTGTAGCACAAAAGCATCCCTTGGAGACAAGCTCTTCCATTGGCACCACTGAGGACATTTTACCTCCTCTTGGAATGAGCTCTATGTTCATTTGCCAGTTGTTATCTTGGCAGGCCATCACCCATCCCAAGACTATTTTCAGCTGATGGGTCTGGTGTGTCCACCAGAGCTTGGTGGCATTGTTTTCCTCCTGGATCCATTAAGTTCCTGACAGTTGTCACATGTTGATGACACCAAAGAGCAAGACAGTATGCCCTAAAAACAAAAGCCCAGCACCTCAGCACAAACCCCAAAGAGTAAAAAGCAATGGAATTTAATCTGCTTTCAGCTTGCAATTCTTAAATCTTGAAGACTGTCCAGGACATCAATGAATTGTGGACTAATTAACAAAGAAAATCTTCTATTGTACACTAAAAACACTGATGGAGAATCAGTATATGAAGTTCTCAAAAATCTGCCCCAAGTATTTGCAAAGCCCAATTGTGCTTTAAGAGGCTTTGACATTTGACACTGAAGATGGAGTGTAAAGACTTAACCTTCCACAATCAGTGTCATGCCGTTGCGCACATGCAAAAAGAATGACCCCTCATGAACTGGCTTTTCACATCTTCACCAGGAGGCACTGATGAACTCCATAGAGCTCTGTGGCCTCAACACAGGAAGATGGAAAAATTCTCCACTCAACTGAATCAACCAATAACTCCAAAAATCCTGTTCGTCTTCTGTCAGGCCTGAGCTCATCTTCTGTCTTCAGTTACTGAGCTCATTGTTGAGAACTCCACCATTAAAGATACCCAGTAAATCTGATCCATATAAATGGCCCATCTTGGTACGCTTTGTTTCCATGTACCGTCGATTCTCTTTGGTGACTGGAGTGATAACTGGTATTCGGCTAGTAACTGCCATGCCATAACCTCTGAGACCCCTATACTTAGCTGGGTTGTTGGTCATGAGACTAATAGTCTTAACCCCCAAATCCTGCAAAATCTGCCACACAACAGATACATTAGCATGCCCTTCAACTCTTCATACTTTTCCTAATGCCTCTTAATGGAAAATTTTCATTCCCTCCAAACAAAACTACTGTCTGCCTCATCACTGAGCAGGGCATCAGTGATGTCAATCACATCACATCAGTGAGCATGAATAAAGGAAGATACATGCATCTTAGTCATATCCAAGACTCAAACTCCCCTTCATCACAGTTGCTCCTTTGCATCCCTTGCCAGCATACCTGAGCACCAGTGCCATACTCCCGTGAGTCAATGGGCAGCCCGAGTTCAACATTGGCTTCCACTGTATCAAGACCTGTATCTTGCAAGTTGTAGGCTTGGAGCTTGTGTCCCAGACCAATGCCACGACCTTCATGTCCACGCAAGTAGACAACCACCCCTCTCCCTACTTTATCAATGTGGGTCATTGCTTCTGCCAACTGGTTGCCACAGTCACAGCGAAAGGAGCCAAAAATATCTCCTGTCAGGCATTCAGAATGTATTCTCACCAACACGTCCAGCCCATTGCCAATGTCACCCTGTGAGCATCCACATATAAACTGAGTTGACACGACCATGGCAAAATTAACCTAGGTTTGTAGACATTCCAATACAGAGAATATTGGAGCCAGGTGTGATGACTGAGCTACACTAAATTCTGCAGTTATGTCTTGAATGCAGATGAAAATAAATTGTGAAATCTAGCAGAATGAATATAAATCTCAACTTTCAGAGGACATACTCATCAAGAATGGGTTAATGTGGAGTACAATCTTGGACAACATTGCCAGCAGATTGTGAAGCCAACTAATAGCAATCATAAGAAGATCATGGTATTCCCAATGTTGAGCAAAGGTCCAACTGAATACCTTGACCATGGCAACATGTTCAATGCCATCAAGCTCTGAGCGATAGCTGTATGCTCGAAAGTTGCCCCACTTGGTGGGCAGCCGTGCCACTGCTGTCCTTGTCACCAGCTTAGCACTCTTTTGCTTATGTCTGTAGCATTCCAGCAGACAACCTTCAGTTTCCTTCCCTGACAGAGGATAACTTTCCCAGTAAAGATTCCTCCAGTACATCCACTGGTGCTGTTCCATAACAACCAAATATGGCAATTCACATAGAACAAAAAGCAATGTGACCTGGACACAAACTTCACCTTATAAGGTCAGCAATAGAAATCAGAGGCAAGTTATGAGCCTTTGCAAACTCCTTGAGCTCTGGCAAGCGTGACATGCTGCCATCCTTATTGATAAGCTCACATAGTACCCCAGCTGGTGCAAAACCTGCCATGACTGCTAGATCCACTGCTGCTTCTGTGTGCCCAGCTCTCTTTAGTACACCACCTGTGCATACATGGAAAGGACTCAGCTTGTTGCAGTTCAAGCAAGCAAAAAACCATAATTCAGCTGATTGAATAACCATCAGTCCTCAAAAAGAATCTCTGCACTAGCCAAACTACATGCACATTGTATCCTCAGTCTAACAATTCTAAAGACTTTCCCACCTTCTCGGTATCTCAATGGGAAGATGTGTCCAGGTCTTCGAAAATGATTGGGCATTGAATCTGAGGAAGCTAAAGCCCTGACTGTCAGGCAGCGATCCTTGGCTGATACCCCTGTGGATGTTCCAGCCTTCACATCCTGTGCAGATATCAGCATAGCATGATGTCATTCAAGATTCTCAGGTTTTTAAAAAATAATTCTCAATAAGAAGCAAGAACACAACAGGCTAGAGAGGTCAGATAACTTCTGAGGTCAATACAGTGTTTCATGGGGCAGCATGCAAGAAGGTCAGATATCATGGCTTCCTACCCCTATTACAATCGCAGCTAGGAAATGTATGTTCCACTGCCAAAAGAGTAGCAAGTCACAGCTGAAAGAAATGACAGTGCAATAAGCTCCCTTTCAAATGGTGGCAACCATAGCAAATAGAGCATGAAGTAATTTACCACTGTCACAGTGAAGGCAGTGAGAAGTGCTTCCTCATTGTCCTTGTCAGGAACCATTAAAGGTATTTGAAGACGGTCAAGCATCTCCCCCTTCATACCAACACACACAATACCTGTGCTGTGTTGTACCAGGAAAGCCATGGCTTCTGGCGTCATCGTATCAGCTGGCATAATCAAGTCACCTTCATTTTCTCTGTCTTCATCATCTACCACCACCACAAACTGGGTCCAGCCAGATAAAACTTCTCTATCAGTACATGGAGATAAATAAAAACAGCACAGCAAAAGAGGTTCAGTTGCAAATAGATAAGAGAGAAAACAGAATGTCAGTCCCTGGTAAAATGTCTGCAAACTACCAGGTCATACTTGAACATGACCCATTAGTGCACTCACAAAAAAAAGGGACCCATCACCCCACCTTGCCTTGTCGAATGGCCTCCACAGCTTCACTAATTGATGAAAAGCCAGCTGAAGGGGAGTTTGTATCGCGTTGACGATTGTTGGAAAACTTCTCATCTGCCACAGGTGTGATTTCTGCTAGTAATGCCTGGATACTCCCACTGTGAGCAACATTAGTTGCACCCATCAGCACTTCATCTACTGCAGCACCATTACTGATTGCACCCTTGCCTGCTGCGCACCTAACTGACATTGTGGGGGATGCTGCAGCTGACTTTGATCTCCATGGTCCCTGGTTCTGCTCAGCTGGTGCTACCACAACTAAACCTGCTCGATGTGCAGCCGAACCCTAGAACCATCAAAAGGAACGAGATGATCAATCTCTTGCAATCAAGCTGATTCAATTTTTTCTCCCACTTGCCTGCACAATTGTGCTTGTTTAAGTAGCCAAATCCGAAAACTTAGACTTTGTGTTCACTGAGAATGCCTGTGAAGTGTCAAAACGATTACTGCATACTCTTCTGAAGGTCCGTAATTGCTAAATCCGCACACATGCTATGTACATCTGCTGGGGAAAAAAATCAATCACCTGAGAGAAGAGTGTGATGGAGCTCGACAAGGACTTGAAATGGTTGGAACTGCGCCCCGGAACCGCGTGACCGCCTGAATTCATACACAAATCGCTTAACGCTACATCAGTAAACACTCTCCTTTTTCCCGGGTGTCTTCTCTATCTCCATGGACGTGCTCACAACAAAACACACACACACACACAATTCTGAAGACAGAAATTGCGCATTCTCCAACAGGTTTCCCACCGAATATAAAAAATAAACGAGAATCGCAGTCACAAAATGTGAATTAGTATTTACCGCAGTGGAAGTTCTCGCTCAAGCCGACGAAATGCTTCGAACACTGACTCGCCGCGACGAAACATGCGCCAGAGTCCATAATAGTTTCTTCTTCTTCTTCTTCTTCTTCTTTCTTCTGGTTCTGTCTACTTCTTATTATTATTTCAAACGGAAAATCTACGCATAACCAGTCACCAAATGCGCAAACAACCGAAAATCCGAAATCGGAAACGGAAGCCAATCCAGGAGAAGAAGATTGATTTAGTCCGCTCCGTCAGCAGATGACGAGAAAGCAAAATGAAGAATGAACAAACATAATAGCTTCTTCTTCGTCTTCTTCTTTCTTTCTTTCGTCTTCTTCCTTCTTGTTTCAAACGGCAAATCTACGCCTAAACAGACACCAAAGCAGAAACAACCGAGAAACTCGACAATCGCAAAAGCGGAAACGGAAGCCACACCAGAAGCAGATGCCGAGAAAGCAAATTGAAGAATCAGCAAATCAAAGGGCTTCTTCTCCTTCTTCTTCTTCTTTCGTCTTCTTTTTCCTCCTTCTTTCAAACGGAAAATCTGCGCATGAACAAATAGCAAAGCAGAAACAACCGAAAAAATCGGAAATCGGAAAATCGGAAATGGATGCCGAATTAGAAGAAGTTAGCTTGATTTAATTCGCTCCGTCAGAAGATAACGAGAAAGCAAAATGAAAAAAACAAATAGATAAAATAACATAACGATGCTGGAGAAAGTCCTTAAGAAAATCCTTTGAAAAGCCGTGTCGAACAACAACAATAAGAAGTAGAAATGTTTGAGGTAGCCGAAGCTTCGAAGGAAAGCAGAAGCACAGCGAAGGGAAAGCGGAAGAAGCGCAGCACGAGGAGGAGTCTGACGATGCTGCTACCGCAGCTGCGCCTTGGATGAGAGTCCCATCAGGACCGCTCGCCATGATACTGGCTCTTCCTGAACCACGTGACGACTGTCGCCACCACTAAACATCAAATTTCACGTTAAACTACCACTTTTAGCTCACTTTTTGGCAATTCTGAAAAATCGAAAAAAAAACCAAAAAAAATAATTAATTAATTAAATTCTTAAAGAAAAAAGGCTGAGTCGTCTCACACTTTTAGGGAGTCGTTATTGTGCGGCGTGGTAAAAGTTAATAAGTTTCAAAAGGGCGGGGTAAAAAGTATAACGGTGTCCATTCCAATTTTTTCAATTCCTTTTTTCTGGAGACATTTCGCCAAATGGCGAAATTAAAAGAATTTTTTAAAGAATCTTGCCCTATTTTAGGCCACTTGCTGGAATCGATTGTTAAAATATGAAGTGCTTATTTTTGAAATATTTCTTTGAGATCTGATGATTGTGGTGCATTTTTTTTCCCAAAAAAATCCTTTGAACGAGTAAGTCACACAGGATTTTTTGTTTTCACCAAGTGAAGAAAAATCTAGCAAAATTTAAATGCTTGTTTCATTCAACAAAAATGAGAAAAAAAGAAGTAAAAATTGTCCAATTTTTAGACCTATTTGGTTTTCAATATGTACCTAGTCAAAAAATATAAAAGGATAATTAGAAATTTGTACTTCACATTGAGTTTTAAATCAGAGAAGGTTAAAAACACGGATTTGACTAAAGCTTCCTAGGGACAATTGCCACTTTTTTTACATTAAAAAACTCCTAAAAAGATTATTGGAAAAAACCTAAGTTTAGGATTGGGGAAGAAGCCATTATTTTTTAGTGCGAAATTTCGCACAGATGCGAAAAGTAAAATAGAAAAGCGATTATACCATATTAGATTCACTGTTTTTAAATGAAAAATCGGCAGATTTTGATTATTATTATTATTATTTTTTGGGGGGGCCACATTTCCCCACTGCCTTGGGTTTGGTAGCAATTTGTTTGGTTAATTTAAAAAATGTTTAGATAGATTCTAGGAACCAGTCACCAAATATAATATGAGATCTATCTTGGGATACTCCCAAGTGACACTATGTCAAAAAAATTGCCAAAA
>Ga0116227_10013196_pt1 | contig 13084 bp, 10 predicted proteins | sample S1TSphgellanicum_FD_89693 | JGI IMG/M metagenome (GOLD analysis project Ga0116227, IMG submission 89693) | Host-associated microbial communities from peat moss isolated from Minnesota, USA - S1T2_Fb - Sphagnum magellanicum MG | ecosystem: Host-associated > Plants > Peat moss > Unclassified...
CATCATTTAAAATTAAAATTTTAGTTATACTCATTTTGGTATGGAACTTGTCTATAACATTACCATATTAGAGTATGATAATCATATACCAGGGTATTTCTTTTTCAATTTTGTGATGTAGCTGAAGTGGCAATCATCCATAGGATGATTTAGCCAGATTTGGCTACAGATTAGATATGAAAGTAGAAAAAAAACAAAATCCTTCTATATTCTTGAGTACCTATTGGAACTTATCATAAAAATTTGGCAATTTAGAATTATTTTTTCTTAAAAAATCTGGCTAATTTTGGCCATTTTTTCCATGGAAACCTTTTGTATAGGTCAAAATCATATTTTTCACGTTTAAATTTAGCAAAAAGAAAACACACACATTGCCATAAACCTCCCTAACACTGGTTTATTCATTATAATTTAAATAAATCATAGAGCTCAAGCTTCTTGAACACGTGTCTGACCAAGCAAATCTTGAGTGAAAGATGTACAAAACTCTTCACATAGGAAATAAGGAATGTGGTATGTATTCCGAAGGACATAAATATTGCATACAAAATGGATGAGAATGATCTAAATGTTCACACACGATTGTTCCTTGGTTATGGAGTAAAAAACAAAATGTCCATGAGCTTGGCCGTGGAAATTTCTTTAAAACCTTTTTAGGTATCTTTTTACAATCAGCACTAATTCTACCTCAGGGTTTTTGAATTATTTCCATCATCAAGAGTCTAGCCTTTTCGTTATTGTACAAATAAATACATGTCACAAATAAGTAAAAATTTGTTAAATAGATTCAGAAATTAACACCCATGATGTTACCAATTCATTCTCTCTAAGGACGACAATGAAATGAAAGGAAAAGATTATTTATCAAACTCTCTAATATCTTGAAGCTTTCACAACCTTAAATCTGTGGGGAGGCTCGAAATCACTTATGTCTTGTTTGTTCTTAAGCCACAGATATGTGACATAAAGAGTTGTTCCATGCACCAACAATAATAATTTTAAAAAATGAAAACTCAAACAATGACTAAAGACTATACTAATCTGAACTTTCTTACCAGTGTTTTGTTTATTTTTCAATTTTGTGATTTTGCTAGAGTGCCAACTTCTTTTCAAGAAAGCACATTTTACACTGAAAATTTCCAGTTTTCTAAAATTTGTTTTCACACAATAGTGAGAAGTGAACACAAAAAAAATCTCTCTTTCATGTAGGTTTCTAGATCCACTTAGTGTTCAATTTGTGATGTAGCCAAAGTCATGATCATTGATAAACAGATTTAGCCAAACTGGATATAAAAAGGTTTTAACAATATATAATATTTATCTATTTTGTTGGCTACATACTGGAATTAATATAATGATCTGGCTATGTCTATTTCTAGTTTTCAAAATCTGGTGATTCAATTCCCATAGGAGTCACTTATTTTCATATTTTTGTAATTCTAAATTTGCCGAGAGAAAAGTTGGAACATGAACTAGGTTCCTCTTATTGTATATAGAATTTATATCTTTGATATGTTTGTGCATAAGCAGAGAAAATTTATCAAACACCAATTTCAAAAGATTTAATCCGCACAGTAAATGAAAATTTAATTACTAACAGAATGAACATGAGCCTTGCTAAGCTTTAATACAAAAAGATCATTGACCACAGGTAGTCAAGTATGGGTTTGTAAAAGGAACTGAACCACTCAGAAACATTGGTCAAAGTCACTATACAAATAGAAACTAGCAATTTACAAAAAAATCTCAAGATAAGTGGGATTTTATGAAACTTTAAACCACACAAAGAAATGAACCAAACTATTCAACATTAAAATTATGAACCTTGTAAAAAGAATGACAAGGTTTGAGGATCTTTGACTCTATTAGATTTCAAACCTTGTATCTACTTATTAGAAAAAAGCTCAAATCTAGCACCTTCTAAAAGGTGTTAATCTAATATAAATATATTATTATCTAAGTAATACACTTATCTAATCCATGTACGTTATAACAAAAGAACATTTGTAGTCTTTATGGCGATGTACTTTAAATTTTCAGCAATCAGTGGTGGCACATTATAGATCTTGTGAACTTCTCGAGAATTGTGAAACATGGGTTTTCAACTCACCTTCTCAAGTATGTGCAATGGTTACAGGAAGTCTTATGACATAGCGGTGAGGTGGGTAGCACTAAGAGTTAGGAATCTAGACATATTTTCATCTTCATTTGTTTCTCATCAGTCATCACTTGGCCCACATACTCTATGCACATCAGGAAGTGGTAATTCTCAGTTCAAACATGCGAGCAGGAGCTACAATTTGAAAGATGAATAAGACATTATGGTTAGTCAATTCTTAGCTTCCCAAGCTTTGTATGCCAATTGGTGCCAAAGGTTCCAATATTCCTTGATCATGCATATTACATAAAGGACACCTTGGAAAGAACATTTGTATTGTCATAAAAGTCCAATAAGCTTATATAGGTGTCAAAGATCATTAGCTCTGTTGGTTCAAAAGACTTGGGATGGGGATAGAAAGGGAAAATGGGTTGAAAGCTTGGAGGAAGAATTTTGAGTGACAACATATAAATGGTGCCTTGGGAACTAAAATTGGGGTAGGATCATATAGGAAACATAGTCAGGGAATTGGGGGGTGACAAAAGATAGTTAAAAGGTTGAAGAAGTTGTGACATGAAAATACAACAAACATGCTTATGTAGATGGTGTAAACTCAAGTAAAACAAACACTTGTAGATGTTCCAACAAATAATGCCCTCCATTGTGAATTGTGTGACACACCACACATGCAAGTTTATAAAAATTAAGGTTGTGGAACACATTGTGAAAGTGAACATTGAAAAGGTGACATTGATCCCTCACACCCATATCACCCATGAGATAAATGATTCAGACAAAACTGTCCACGCATGGATGGTATGAAATCAACAACATCCGAATATGACATAAAAGGTCCCACTTCTTTTCACCAAGTATGCTTGTTGCACATGTGAATGGATGTTGCATGGAAACTTGTGCAAACATCAAGTTGTCATTCTTCTTACATGTACAAATTTCATTAAAAAAAAACATCATTCAATATTGTGGGACATGGTATGGGTCTAATCATGGAGGTTTTGTCGCCATGTTTGCAGACCTTACGTATTTGCACATTTATGATAATGAATTTGATGATGAAAACATCGATGAAGATCACTCTGAAAAACCATGGGTTGTTGATATGTGCGAGCTTATGACACTAGATGATACCTCTTCCAATGTGGAAAAAAAGAAAGATCACATCCAGCCTTCAAGTTCATCCACGCCCATAGAGAAAACATTTGTTCAAATGGGTGACATAATGTAAAAAATCATCAACAAAGTCAAAGAAAGTGGGGTTTAACTCATAGACCACACCACATCATTGTTGCATGTTATTGCAATAGATGTACAAAGTTTTGCCTTTCCAAGGTGAATGAAATCATGCATTTAAACATTGTATTTCATTGTGTCAAGGATGGACTTGGCAATTCAATGCATTAGATGAAAGGTTGGCATGAAATGATGCCAACATATTAGAACATGGAAATATCCGCAAGAAAAGGGTTCATGAGTAAAAGAAACAACACAAAATTGTTTATACTTATCCCCCATTTGAATTTTCCATTACTAAAATGTGCATGATATTACAATTATGTCAAAAAATAAATTATTTATGTGTTAATGCATTGATTTTGTGTAAGTGAACATATAGGGTTTAAAAGTTAAAGTTACATTATTAAGGTTATAAACACATGTATTCTAAAATTCCTAAACAAAAATATTTCATTCAAATGTCATATAAAGGTGGATATTACATATTTACATCATGTACAACTTAACTACCACCCTGTATATTGTGGGTATTATAGGTCAATTGTACAATAATCTCCAAATCAATATACAAGTAATGTTTACCCATCTTGTTTCTTGTGGCATTAAATTGGTCTTACATGCAAGTATTACAAGGTTTAAGGTATATCATAATTAAAGGTTGACGGGCACTAATACAAATATTACATATAATTTCATATCTCTTGTGGGTATTAATTATATATTAGTATGTTAGATGAAGGTATTACAAATTTTCTATTCCTTCCAATGGGGGATTTGATCATTTTATGCGAGTATTGTCGTACCTTTTATCATCAAAATGATGATTTGCTTTATAAATATCAAATATCAAATGTTTGGATATTTTTTATTACATTCGGTCGATTAGATGTAGGTATTGCATTTGGTGGACAAGATCCCCCTTAGATGATGAAGGATTAAATTTTTGCAATACATGCATAATAAATATTTATTAACTAAAAAAAGTCTTTTGGTGAAGGTACACAATATACATTTATGTAGGTATTGTGATAAGTTTATTATGGTACACTAGTAGTTTTACAATATAGTAATAAAGGAAAAATTACCTTATTAATCATTTTAACATTTATTTCAAATGATGTAGGTATTGCAAATTAAGGTTTGGAAAACTTGGGACATGCCCATAGTTAATGCTTACACCTAAAGATGAAGGTATTGATAATTGGTTTAATTTTTTAAATAGGTATCTTTTGGATATTTCGTATTGTTTTTTATACACTAGATGTAGGTATTACATCTAATAGACAAGATATACTTACATAACCTTATACATCTAATTAGATGATGAAGGAACAAGTTCTTGCATTATTAATTCAAGGGCAATTACATAACATAGATTTACCTAAGTATTGCAATTTGGGGTTGGGGCATGCATTTGGGATCTAACATGGGTGATAAGGTACGATATTACAATTTGAAAACTTTAACCCTCATCTAAAAAGTAAATAGTTTCATACAAAAAAAAACCTTTAAACCTAATATTGGTATTTTTTTTTTTTTTTATAAACCATAAATTATGTAGACATTACAACCTAATGGATGCATAGGTTTAAATTTGAAAAATTAAACAAACCTATATAATGAACCTTAAAATGTTGAGCTAAAACCTTTGTATGCAAAAACAAAATTCCTACATTGACCTTAAATTAAATAAACACAAAAATAATTGGTTGCATAACTTTAATGGTAGAATTTAACAAAAAATTTAGAATGAATTGTTAAACTTAATTTTGGAATTATTTTTGCATAACATTAAATTGTGTATAGACTATCAATTGGATACATAATTGTAATAAAACTATGAAACAATTTTATGTAAGTACTAAATAAACTTGTGTTTTAGACCTAATTTAGCGGAGGGGACTCCATTCGGTGGGAAGGTTTTTTATCATTCATACCTTTGCCATGGAATCACCTTCATTTTCCTCTACTTTAATGAAAAAGAAAAGAAAAATAAAAACTTGCTTATATATATCTGTGTATGTGAATACATAAATTCACTTACAAAATATTCCATGAAAATAATATAAATGTTAGGAAAAAGGTTATCTTAAAACAATTAATGATAAAAAGGTGGGCTTAATTTCCCTAAACCTTAAACCCAATGTCCCCCTTATCTATTTGAAACATATATTAGACAAAAATTTAGATTGGGGTAATGGAACATGAACACGAGTTGGTTGATATGCAAGTATTGCAATTTGAAACATTTTATGGAAAACCTAACCATAAACAATAGAAGATTAAAAGTTTGCAATACCCACATAAACAAACTGGTTGATGCATCAAGGGGTCCTTTCATGAAAGTGGGCAATGTAATTATATAAAAACATTAAAGTACATTTTTTCCTTAAGGTTATTGTGTGAGTATTTCATGACAAAGGATAATGAAAGTATTGTTTAAATGCTTTAACATGGCCACAAAACATGTTAACCCTATTAGATGAGGGTATTGCTCATTTGATTTATAATAAATGTAATCCATTTGTGGTGGATGGGGGTATTATGTGCAACAAGGCATAAGATGATCCCAAAATCTTCAAATCCCAAAATTAAATAACAAAACTAAAATAAGTGGATTGGTACAAAAATGTTCAAATAACCACATTACAAAAAGGATGGTGATAAAAATATATCATACTTACTTAGTCTATAATGGCTTGATATAAAAATGGTGCGTATGTGCACTAAAGTTATATCTATAATTATTCCTCTGAGGAGGATGAACTAAAAAGAATGCCCATAATGGTGTGATACTTTGTTGTAGTTTTTATTACTTTTGTTGCATGACGAGGAGTAAATAATTGATGATGTTCAAGCGCAAGTCGAATTGCATATGCAACAAAAGCTTCCTTTGTTATGCCCCCGAAGCTTAACATGAAAAAAATAAAAATAAATTCCAATGTTAAGATGTAAACAATGTTAACAAAAAAAAGGGTATAAGTATGGAAATATACCACCCATGAATGATTTTGGAATTGTGATACTTACATATTACATCCATTTCTTTGGTTTAATTGCACTTATTGGGATCCAATGTTTAATTTCGAATGTCCCATGCAACTTTCAAAGGTTTTGCATAGGTAACTTTGCTTTGAATTGTCTCAACAAGGTTCTCATCCTTTTCAAAGCACACCCATGCACTTTGTGGGATGAACCCATCCCTCATGCGAGAATCCCAATGATGCCCAATAGGATTTTGGAGTTTAAACATACTAACAAAAGCCGCTTAACCTGTTCCATTTGTTGCACTTGGGCTTGGAATTCATCCCACTCTAACTTCGCTTTCTTCTTCACTCGATCAAGGGCCTTCTTTTCATTCCACTTTTGCCTTGGATGCAGTTGTTCAAAATTCAAACGTTCATAACATGGTGATTTTGTTGCCTTGGTCCCCCAACATGAGTAAAAGGATGACCATATTTGCTTACCTCCATGCGGAGCCTATGTTTGTTGTCCAAATGTTGATGAAAAAAAAATCTAGCCACATAAGTGTTGATGCATCCATTGATTTTGCATTTCCACCTTGACCTTTTGTGAACCCAATTTGCATCTTCCATTGCATGATTTGGTGGTATTTCTATTTGATCACTTTCATGTGAAGCCACCAAAGCCCCTACAAGAACAACATTTAAAATCAAACCAGTAAGTAATCCTTAAGAATGATGAAAGTATTGCCAATAATAAAAACTTACAAAATATGAAGGTATTGTAAACAAACTAGTAAGAAAACCCTACAAAATATGAAGGTATTGCAAATAGACCAACAAAAGAACTTAAAAAATATGAAGGTATTACAAACTAACAAAAAAGCCCTAAATACAAGGAGGGCATTACAAATAGGCTAGCAATTAAACCCTTAAAATGATGAGGATATTGCTTGGAAAAAATTGGGCAAAAAAAAACCTCGTCCCCATTGTCAAATAGAAAATGAAGATGGGGTTTATGGTTTGGATTGGGATTTTTTATTCACAATGTGTTGCATTACATTCTTTTAAACCCTATCATGTGAAACATATGATCCATCACAACAAATTTACTTTCAAGAATAGGAGTGGGTTTAGGGTTTACTATCAAAAGTAGGAGTATAGATGATAATTTTTTGTTTTACTTCACTTTCTTCCTCATTTGCTGCAACATTCACTTTATGTTAATTATCAGTAGTCAGCTTTTTTTGGCATATAATTTTTTTTTAGGGATGTGCCATCCTACAACAAAAACACTCAAATCCTTAAACGATAATCAATCCCCAAAAAAAAAAAAACTTGAATATCCCTGCAATGGCGATTACCACCACTACCAAGGATCGTTCAAGCTCCATTAAATAAACAATTACAAACAACACATAAAAATGGATAATAACTTATTTTTTCCAATTTGTTACAACTTTTTTGTTCAAAAACAACAACTTGTAACAAGAAGAATTACAAAATTAAATGTTCCTACTACTACTAATAATAAATATTGTTCATTATATTTAAAGGCTTAAAGGCCCTGTATTTTAGAAGTTTTATTTTTGATTAAAATTAATTAATATAATATAATTATAAAATTAAATCATTGTATTTATATTTTGCATTATAATTCAATTTAACTAATATAATAATAATAATAAAACTAAATTATTACATTTATATTTATTATAATTATTTGGTTATATTGATTAATTATTTACATTAATTCATATATATATTTATAATTAAAAATTCATTAATAATTACATTCATTCTTGGGCATGACATGTGGCGCCTTTATGTACAACAATGAATGAGCCAAGAGGCTTGTCATCATTTTGTGCAATTCAAAAAAATAAGCATAAGATGATGACAAGCTTCCTGGCTCGTTGTTGTCTTTTGCAACCCAAAAAAATAAAAAATAAAAAGACAACAATGCGATAGAAGGCTTGTTGTTTTCTATAAAAAACCCACAAGATGATAATGAACTCCCGATTCATTGTCATTTTTTACAACTCAAGAAAAAGTAGCACAAAATAATGATGAGTCAAGAGGCTCATGGTCGTCTTGTGCAATTCAAGAAAAACAAGTTGATGACGAGCTTTGCAATTTGTCGTTGTCATCTGCAACCCAAGGAGAAAAACGACAAGATGACGATGAATTGGGAGGCTTGTTGTCGTCTTTTTTAACCTAAGAAAAAACCCATAAGACGACGATGAGCCAAAAGGCTTGTCATCATTTTCTACAACCCAAAAAAAAAGCCATAAGATGATGATGAACCTTTCAATTTATTGTTGTTTTCTACAATTGAAGAAAAAAACACAAAAGACGAGTTGGGAGGCTTGTCATCATCTTTTGTAAATATAAAACACTAGGTTGGCTCCTCTTTAATGCCCACACATATACTAATAGGGGGGTGGTCCTTCCTTCTAGCTCCAATCCAAAAGTAGGCAATAATGGGGTCTAATGACACACCCCCAAGCTCCTTGATGGACTCAACTGCGAGTCCAAAGGTGAAAACATTGGAAAGAGAAGGAGCCGAGGTGCGCTCCTTAATTCGCAGCACTTCGGGGGTAGAGGGGTGTTCTGGAGCTCCGAGACTGGATTAGGAAGATTGACAAGTAATTCACTTACTCACATGGACCTACACAAAACCAAACAACAAGTTGGTTAGTGTGTACTTGGAGCATTTTTGTGCACGGACGAACCACGTGCAACCACGGATTCATAAGACCCACTACAATTCGAACTTGGGGGAAGCCACCACATTCCCTCTTATAGTATACTTTGTGCATGGCCACGGGACTAACACTCAAATGTTATTTTGTCCTAGGACTCCCAAGTGAGAGTCTCAAAATTCCCAAAGTTGGGACTATTACAACTTTGGGGGCCTATAACATTGTGCGTAGACCTATGATTAACGTGAAGTTTAAAGAAAAGTTGTAGCCCTTGTCGAGAGTTTTCCAATAAAATGTAACACATCACTTGCACACAAGGAAATCGGGGCGATTTTCAACTTTTAGTGGTCGGGAGTCAAATTTCCAATTTGACTCTCGACCTTTCTTTTGACCACAACTTGTGTTTTAAGTGTCCAAATGGGTCATGCATGCCCATTTTAGACATACACGTTTCAAGAGCTTTTCAATAGTATAAGGAACCTCTTAATCCAATGAGTTTAAACCCCTGTAATTGCCTTTTGAAGATTTGGGAGTCCACTGGGATTCCAACTCCCAAAGTGAAAGTTCATTTGGGAGTGTGGGGGTTCATTCCCTCACACTTTCTTGCACTTTTGGTAGCATGAAATGTGACTTTTGGGTTCACCCTTGGCTTGCACCTTTGCAAGTCTTTGCCTTGCTCCTAAACCCAAGGATAAAGTTGCGACATCTAGGCTGAAGGAACATCACCATAGTAAGCTAGTAGACTCTCTTTTCATGGATGACATTTTTAAAGTGTTTTCATTTCTAACTTCCTTACCTACTTCCCACTTCTTTGATTTTTTACAGAAAACATTTAGCATTCACAAATTGTTTGTCAATGAAACCATTATTATTTTATTTTCTTATCATTATGTTATAAAGTCATGCATTAATTGTGAATTCAGAGGAATGCCTCCCTGGATCAAATGCCTCAATGCAAATTCCCAAATATTATTCCAAATATACTATTATAACACAACAAGGAAAAAACCAACAGATGACGATGAGCCATGAAGTTCATTGTCATCTTTTACAACCCAAAATAAACCAATAAAAGATGATGACAAACCTTTTGACTCATGATCGTCTTTTGTAATGCAAGAAAAAAAAACAGAAGATGATAATGAAGTGCATTTGTCCTTATCTTTTACCTTGATTTCATAAGAAAACCAAAAGATGACAACAAATGTTGCACTTGTTTTTGTTTTTTGCCTTAATTTCATAAGAAAACTAGAAGGTGATATTAAACGCAACGTTCATAATCATCTTCTTTGCGAGGGGACATAGGCCAAAAAAAAGACAAAGAAAAAAAAAGGTTGATGTACATTTACTTGCCACAAATGCACAGGTTGTCTTCCAGGGTAGCGTTTTTTGCAATAACACTTTAACAATGTTTTCTATAGCAGCGTTTCAATAATGTCTTTTGTCACATTGTCTTCAGCAATGTTTTTTGCAACATTGCTTTAACATATCTTTTGTAGCACCATCTTCGTTGCACTTTGATTTTGTAGCAACGTTTCATTGTGCTCCGATGTTGCAGCAATGTTATGTTGCTATGTTGTAGTAGCACTTGGTTCCTAACCATTTAACAGCTCATTTGCTCCAAAACCAAATTACAACAATGACCTTTCCTTGAAACAATGACTACATTCACGCTCAAGTTTTGGCTCCTCTCTTGGCTACGCTCAAGTTCTAGCTACAACAATGCTCCTCTCCTCCTACAAACTACAACGGTAAGGTTTGAGTGGTGATGAGGTTTAGGGTTTTTGGCGGGTTGGAGGTAAGTAGATGCAAAGTCAGGAAAGTAGTTGGGGTCTGAAATGCTTGGGCAGCCAAATAAGTTTTTTTTATAGGTAGCCTTAAGTAAGCGAGAGAGAAAAAAAGGGGAAAAAAAGTGACCCAACCTCAATGCCTGCAGGAGATCCAATAATAGTTCATCCGAAACGGAACTGGTGCAGTCATGGGGGGCTGGGGCACTCCGGCCCTGCAGGTTCAGACGATTTCTGTCAAGAGCTCCATAATGGGTGCAAAAGTCAACAAGATGCAGAGTGTACTATTGCCAAAGATGGGAGGAATTGTAGACTATGACAGTATAAGGAAAGCAGCAAGAAAGTCTCAGAAACTGTGTATATGTAAGAGCCAGCCTTTATTTCAGACTTTTACTCATTACACCTTACCCCACTCTTGATAGGAGGGAAAACCATACGGCATGGACAAGATGCCATACCGATGACTCTTGAGTGGAGGAAAAACCAAATGGTGTGGACTAGATGGCATGGTGACGGAAACACTAAAAACCAGTCGAATGTCGACTTAGTATTGGATTGGCAATTATGGGGGTGTGATATGCCATATTTTAGAGAATTTTTTGTGGAATGTCCTTAGACCATATCCACCCCACACCTGCAAATACCCCTTATGATTAAATCTTGCAGTAGGATGGTGTAAATCCTGCTGCCCTCCTGTATTGATGTCCATTTTGCAGTGGTCATTTTAACCCGTTTAAAATCTTTTTTCCACTATGGATTTGGACAGTGACTATTACTCATCCAGATGTAAAGATATAAATGATCTTTGACTGTTTAAAGGGACTTTTATGACGTTTGTGGGTGGGGACAGTGATCATTAAACACTATTCTATTATCACATAAAGTAGTTGTTTACAATTTTGGAGTGGAGATGCTCTTATTACATACACGCCTATAAGGAATATTTGCACACTTAACATCCCTCATTGGTTATTTTCTGTGTTGGCTGGTTCTTTAGTTTTCAAGAGAACTTCTGGGCCTGGTTCCCAACTTACAATTTTTCTTTTGTGAAAGAACCCAGGTTATGGTCCAACGATTTTAAAGAATATATTATAGATCCTCTGGTCCAGTTACAGACCCAGTTCTTGATATTTCAAGACCTCCGACTCCCAGTTCTTTATAAATAAATTCTTAACTGAGTCCGGTCCTAAATCGGATCTAGGTTTACCGACCTCCACTGAGTCGAAAACTGATTCTTTTCTAGTTAGTAGCACTGTACCACAAATGAAATGTGACCACATATATTACAAAACATAATAATAATAATTATTATTATAATTTCTAAAAATTGCATACTTGAGACATTTTCCCCGAAGTAGGATCTACATGCCTAATGCTACCCCCAGCCCAACCCAAATTATTATTCAAAAAAATGGTGCTATTATTATTCCAAACCCTGATTTTTTTCTCAAACTAATAACATATCTAACCTCAGTCAGAAAGGGGGGGAAAAAACAAGTTTAAAGCTTGAATTTTTAATTTGAAAAAGTGAAGAACCAAAAATTGTATGCAATACGTTTTGGGGTCAGTTCTGGTTCTGGGTCCGGTTCTAACTGAAGGTTGGTTCCCAGTTTTGGTTCTGGTTGCCGACTGGTTCCCATTTTTGGTTCCAGTTCTTCAAAATTTAAACCCATGATCCAGGTACCCAGTAACTAGAACCGGCCAACACTGATTCTTTCTTTATTCAGAAAGAGCTGCCTGTAATATCCTAGCTAGAGCAGATGGCATGCACATGTGTGTAAGGTTCCACATTTCAATTGTCCTAAGAGTTCATTACCACACCTCTTCTTATCTCCCATGTTTTTCTGTTTAAGAAATTTACCTGAGGCTAACTGGTATTATAACTATTTTCTACTGCAGACTATTAGGCTATTCTTTCTAATAGTTTTCACATCTATTATTCTCAAAGATAACTCCAACCCTATTTTGAAAATTGTCAACTCTGGACTGATGTTGCTAAGTTGTTGGCTGTTAATCCTACATCAATGACAATACTTCAACGATTCAATGAGTCAGAAACATTGCATGTCACAAGTTATTGGTTTTCTTTTATCGTTAATTTTCCATTGTTGCTGCAGCACTAGAAGTTTGTTTTCCATGCATACTTAAGATATAATCAAATGTCACCTGCAGTAGTGTAATGAAGTAAAGCTATTTCCAGATTCTTTGCATCTAAAGTTACATTTCCTTGATTTTGAATTCCCAGCCCCTATTACTAGGGTAGCTGCTCCTAATTTC
>Ga0116227_10013197_pt1 | contig 13084 bp, 10 predicted proteins | sample S1TSphgellanicum_FD_89693 | JGI IMG/M metagenome (GOLD analysis project Ga0116227, IMG submission 89693) | Host-associated microbial communities from peat moss isolated from Minnesota, USA - S1T2_Fb - Sphagnum magellanicum MG | ecosystem: Host-associated > Plants > Peat moss > Unclassified...
ATGAATCCGCGGTGGCCGGTATGGCGTGTCGCGAGCCGCAGCGCGAACTCCGCGACTTCCATGCCGGTCGAGTAGACGCCGGCGCAATGGAAGGTCTCGGGCAACAGGTCGTCGATCATCCGCAGCGACTTCGACGCGGTCGGGTTGGAGTGACGCGCGCATGCCCACAGCGAGTCCGCCTGCTGCTTCAACGCTGCCGTGATCGAGGGCCGACAGTGTCCGAGGAACACCGCACCGAAGCCGTTGATCAGGTCGAGATACCGGGTACCGTCGGCGTCGTACACGTGCATGCCGGTGGCGCGAGCGACTTCGGGAAGCAGATCGTTCGTCACGACGCGGACCCTCCGTGGAGCGCGCCGACACGCGTTCGGGCCAGCTCGGCTTCCGTTCGATGCAGACTGGCGCGGCCCGCGCGCTGCTCGGGCAATTGCCAGAGCAGGACGAGGACCATGGGCGCCAGAACGCAGGCGACGATGAACTGCGGTATCGGCCACGGCGCCAGCAACACGAGAAGCGCCGTCATGCCGGCTGCCGGAATGGCATAGGCGAACAGGCGCGCGAGCAAGCGAGCCTGGCATGCGAGCGGCATCGGCATCCATAACGCCACGAGGACCGAGAGTTCTGTCGCTGCCGTAATGGCCGATGCACCGTTCGCGCCGAAAGCCGGGACGGTCAGCCGGTGTGCCACGCAACCGAGCACGAAGCAGGTGAGGCTCTTCGCGAGCAGTTCGCGTTCGCGACCGCGCGCAAGTTTGTCGACGATCAACAGGGGAGTGATGACCGCGACGCACGCGGCTGCCACCTGCCACCTCAACGCCGTCGTGGCCGAAAGGGTGGGTCCGTCGTAGCGCCGGCCATAGAATAGATGGAGCAATGACGGCGCGAGCAAAATGCCGCAGACCGCGATCACGGCAGCAGCGCCGATGAGCAGGCACACGTAGCGCGCAAGCTGCGCAGCCATCACGTCCGGGTCCTTGCCGAAGCCGACGCTCATCGTCGCGATCAGAGGCGTCGCGAAGATCCATGCGATATCGCGCACCGGAGAAACGATGCGCTGTGCCGCGTTATAGACGCCGAGCGCGTCGGGCCCCGCGAACGTCCAGACGAAGAACGTGCCCGCGCTGATCGACAGTTTGTAGAACACGCCGGCCAACCCGAACATCCAGGCCATGCGCCACAAGGGCATCCAGTCGCGGTCGAACGGCGGGGACTTCAGGCGATAGCCGATCATCCGCTGCGCCACCCAGCGACTGCTGATCACCTGGACGATTTCGCGCGCCACCACCAGCAGCGCGATGACGGTACCGGTCGCAGCGAAGCCCAGCGCAACCGCACACGCCGCGAAGAAGACGAGGTGGATGGAAAGGCCGAGCAGAGCAGCCTTGCCGAACGCCTGGTGGACCTGGAACACGACGTGATAGGCACTGTAGTGAAGGAGGAAGATTCCGATCACGATGCTGACGGCGAGAGTCGGCTGGTCGTCGATCGCGAACGGACCGAACACCAGTCCTGCGGCCACTGCGGCGAGCGGGATCGAGAAGAGCCGGCGCCAGCCGAGTAGAGCGGAGAGAATCGATTCCTCGTCCGCGGGCCGTCGCGTGATCTCGCGGCAAGCCAGACCTGTCGTCCCCATGTCGAGCAATTCCTGCGCGACCAGGAAGATGGTCGACACCAGCGCCACGAGTCCGAAGTCCCGCGGTGACAAGGTGCGACCGAGCATCGCGGCGATTCCCAACGAGACGCCGAACCGCGACAGCTGTGACGCGAGCAGCACGTATTGGCTTCGGGTCGTCGCGCCGCGGCTCACGCTTGGTCTCCGTCCTCAGCGCCGTACACCGCTGACGACGAGAGTCGTCACGCTGATCGGTGGCAGCACCAACATCACGGTCGTACCCGTCGCCGCGAGCCGCTTCGTCGTCCGGTGAATGTCCTGTGGTCCGCCCTTCGAGAAACGGCCGAGGTCGATCTGTCGCGCCCAGTTCAGTCCAGGAATCTGCGGCAGTTCGGTGCCCGTGTTGGCGTCGAAGCTGTCCGCCGAAATGATCGAGATCTCCGCGCCGGCGTACGACTTGATCCCGGCCAGCGACACCCGCGTCTCGACATTGTTGCTGTCGCTCTTGTTGGTCACGATGACCTTCACGTTGTCGCCTTCCGCGACCGCCACCGCGTCCACCTGGGGCACACGCTCGAACGCGGCGACAACGCCGACCGCCGCACTGGGTCTGACCGGACCATCGACTTCGGCCTGCACCACGTTGCCGGCAAGCTGGTGGCGATATTCGGAGAAGACGATGCCTGCCGGCGTCGGCTCCCAGCGTCCATCGCGACGGCCGATCCATCCCATGAAGCCCGCGTCGGTGAGCTTGAAGAAGTTCGTCATCTCGACACGCGGATTACGCAGGAACACGTTCATCGTCGATGCCACGAAGAGTGCTGAACCCATGGTCTTGACGTGGTCGACCCATGGGCTGTCCGGCATGACGTGGAATAGAGGGCCCCATTCAGTCACGGCGATGCCGATCGGCCTGCCGGGCATTTCGTATCTGGCGAGAAGCTCCGATAGCGCTCGCAGGTTCTGTTCGATTTGTAATGGCGCCGCCAGCATCGCCCGGTAGACCGACCGCGGATCGGTGCCGGCACCGATGCCGATGACGACCGGCGCGTAGGCATCGTGCACGGCGAGAAAGTCGATCTGGCCCGCGGCAGCCTTGAGCAGCTTCTCGGACCAGCGCGCATCGTCGATGAAGTGATAGGCACCCTGATTGAGGCCGCCGATCGCTCCGACACGGATCGTGGGATCGACAGCGCGCATCGCCGATGCGAAGGCCAGATAGGTCGAGGCATAGCGTTCGGCAGACATCTGGCCGCCGGAGAGATCGCCCTTCATGTAGAGCTCGTTGCCGACTTCCCAGCGCGTGACACGCATGCCGCCCGGACCGTGGTTCATGAACTTGACCCACTCGGCCGCCTCCTCGGCGGTTCCGCTTCCGGCATTGACGGTCAGCAGCAGTTCGGAGCCCGTCGTTTGCGCGACTGCCACGAGTTCCGGATTGCCGAAATGATGGGTCGAGCGCGGACCCTTGGGATAATGATCGGTGGTCGGCCGCTTGTCCTGCGGACCGAGTCCGTCGCGCCAGTGATAGGCATCCGAGAAGACGCCGCCTGGAAAGCGAATCACGGTCGGACCCAGTTCACGCACTTGTCTGAGGGCATCGGGGTCGAGCATCCCGAGCTTGTCGGACCAAAGCCCCTGGCCGTTCCAGATCCACTCGACGTTCGTGCCGAAGAGCGCTGGCGGAACGGGGCGGATCACGCGTGCGACATCGACGCGGATGTCGGCTCGTTCGGTTGTCGCAGGGACTGCCGCACCCGGCGACGCGGCGGAAGATGCGGCCGTGCCTGGCGGGACACTGGGCGCGAGCGCGATCGACTTGAACCACGCGCGTCCCGTTCCGCTGGTGACGATCGCGAACACCACGAGATTCTCGGCGCTTGTCGGTACGTCGAGTGTCTTGTGCTGTTCGATCAAGGTCCCGTTTGAGTCACCCTGCACGAGATGCACGTACGGAGACCCACCCGAGGCGCCGAGGACATGCACGCCGACGACCGCTTCGGCGCCGCCATCCGCGGCGAGGACGGCTTGCACCGTGATCTGCTTGCCGCGAAAAGCCGTGGCGTCGAGCAACTGGCCGACACCCAGGGGCTTGTCGCCGCCGTTGCGCGCGTTGGGCAGCAGCAGCAGCGCGCGGCCGCCGGACGGATGGTCCACGACCCGCACCTCGCCCTTGGCCTTGACGGCCGCATCGAGCGACCATCCGGCCGGCAAACCGCCCGATGTCTCCTCGAAACTCCCGTTGACGAGGGCAGCTGTACCGGCCGCGCCGACGGTCCGTGCGACCAGCAGGCTCGCCAGCAGGACGATGGCCGCGAAGGGCAGGCGACGAGCACAGGACTGTCGCATGCGCCGACGTCGCTCAGGCCAGCGTGGAAGAGAAGTGATTCGTGTACCAGTCGATCGTCTCTTTCAAGCCCGATTCGATCGTGTATTCGCCTGTCCACTTGAGCAGCTCGCGCGCTTTACGGGCATCGAGGTACTGGTGAAGGATTTCGCCGCGCGCCTCGTTGAGGACTTCGGGCTGCAAGTCTTCGCGACCCATCAGCCGCAGGATCAGTCGCGTGATCTCGAGAACCGTCAGCTGGCTCTCGGTGCTGTAATTGAAGGCGTGGCCATGGACCGCGGGATCGTCCATCGCCTCGGCGAGGTGCAGATAGAAAAGAGCCACGTCGCGCACATAGACGTAGTCGCGGATGAGCTTGCCGTCACTGCGGATGATCGGGCGCTTGCCGTCGGCGACCGAGCGAATCGTGCCCGGCACGATGCGGCTGAAGTTGAGATCGCCGCCGCCGTAGAAGTTGCCGCAGCGCGTGATGCAGACCGGCGTTTCGTAGGTGTTGTGATAGGTCTGCGCGATCAGGTCGGTGCAGCTCTTCGAGACGTCGTATGGATGCATGCCCTGAAGCGGCATCGACTCGTCGTAGGGCAGCTGCGGTTGCTCGCCGTAAGCCTTGTCGCTCGACGCGACGACGATACGCTTGACGGTCGAGATCTGGCGGCAGGCATCGAGCAGGTTCCATGAGCCGCGGATGTTGGCCTCGAACGTCGCGACCGGATGACGATTCGCAACGCCCACGATGGGCTGGGCACCGAGGTGGAAGACCGTGTCGACTTCGTATTCGTTGATCGTGCGCACCAGCAGCGCGGAGTCCTCGAGCTCGCCGAAAACGGTGAAAGCCTGACCCGCCCCTTCGATGAGGCTGGGTTTGCCGGTCTTCGACAGGTCTCGCACCAAGCCGACCACGTTGGCCCCGCGGGCGTTGAGCTCGGATGTCACCCAGCTACCGAGGAAGCCGCTCGCGCCCGTCACGAAGACGTTGCGATTACGCCAGAAGGAAGAAGAGGTCATGATTTATGGGCAGGAAGAGTAAGAGGCGTCAGGCCGACATCGCCTGAAGTTCCTGGAAGCCGTAGTAGCGATAGGCATCCGTCGGCCGATGATTCATCGGCGGCACGACGTCGCCGTTGCTCATCAGCTCTTCGAGCTCCTGCTGATCCTTGTACGTATCCATCGACTTGAAGAAGCCGTCGTGCCGATACGTGTAGAGCTGCCTCTTCTTGACGAGTTGAGGAAACACTTCGCGCTCGAGATTGTTGCCTTCCCAGTGGTCGAAGATCGCCTTGTTCATGACGAAGAATCCCGCATTGATCCAGTGCGACGTGAGGCGTGGCTTCTCGCGGAATCCGCTGACGCGGTCGTGCTCGTCAAATTCGACCGTGCCGTATTGAGACTGCAAGGGAACGCTCGTCAGCGTGGCCATGCCGCCGCGGGCGTTGTGGAATGCGATCAGCTTGTCCATCGGCACATCGCAGATGCCATCGCCATAGGTGGCCATGAACTGATCCTTGAGCAGATGACGGCAGTTGTAGATCCGGCCGGCCGTGTCGGTCTCTTCGCCGGTATCGACGATCGTGATGTCGAAATCGAAATCCTTGTGTGCGAAGTAATCGAGGATGACTTACTTGCGATGACCCAGCGAGAGGATGAACTCGGTATGCCCGTGCGCCGCGAAAAGCTGCATGATCTGCACGAGCATCGGCTTGCCGCCGACCGGCATCATGGGTTTCGGAAGATATTCGGTGAAGGGATAGGCCCGGGTGCCCTTTCCGCCTGCGAGGATGACCACCTGCATGAAGATTCTCCTGAGTAATGAAGCGAAGAGCTGCTCGCCCCGTCAAGCGGCGTTGGATCCGAACGGCAACGGCGGCCGCCCGTAACCCATCAGTGGCCCGGATTGGGCGGTGGAGACGCGTGCCGATGCGCGCCGTGGGTCGTTGGCGAGATTCCAGTAGCGCGCCGCCACGATGAGACCGATGCTGATCCAGAACATCCGATCGGTCGCGGGAACGCGTTCGTAGAAACTGCCGAAGCCATCGACGATGATCGCAATGACGCTGCACGCTGCGCCGATGCTGACGAGCGCGACCTTCGAACTGAGCATGTAGCGCATGTTCTTGAGCCCGAGGACGAGGACATGGATGTGTAGTCCGACGAACAGGACCAGACCGATCGTTCCTTGCTCCGCCCAGACGAGGAAATAGGTGTTGTGAACGACGGGCCACACGGGTCCGAACAGCTCGATGAGTTTGCCGATGGAGTAAGGGCTGTAATCCGCGATTTGATTCGAGAAGCTGTTCAGGCCGAAGCCGAGAAGTGGCCTGGCCTGAACCATTTTCCATGCGATGCCGAGCCATTCGTATCGGAAGTCGAGTGCGCCTGGGTCGCTGGTGGTGAGACGCGTGATGATCGGGCCCGCGGCCACCAGGCCGCCGATGACGCCGATCGTGCCGAGCACGATCTTCAGCCGTAGATGACGCCTTCGCAGGACGGGGTGCGCCAGCAGTACGACGGCCAGGACGAACATCGCGACTGCGAAGTCGGCCCACGAGGTACGCGATAGCGTCAGCATCAGCACCACCACTGCGCAGCCGCAGATGCCGCCGAGCAAGACCTTGACGGCCCGACGATAGTCAGTGAAGAGAAGCGCGAGGTAGAGCGGAATCAGCGACGCGAGGTACGCGCCGAAGAGGTTGGGATGAGCGACGAGACCGGACACGCGATAGACACCACCACCTCCCAGATAGACCCCGTAGTTGGCGCCGAGCACGGCTTCGGGCGCGGGTTCACCGAGTGCTTCGAGCCCAAGCACGCGTTTGAGCGAGAACTGGATCAGCGCGACGATCAGGTTGACGGTCATCCCGCAGGCGAGCGCCATCACGACGTGATGAAAGTGCTTCTGGCGCACGCATTCGTTGATGATCACGAAGAAAAGGAGCCAGCACTTCAACATGCGGACAACCTCGAACATCGCGAACTCGCGAAAGGCTCCGGAAACCACGTTCAACAGGCCGAGCGCGATCAGGCCGAACCACCAATACGAGATCGACGAGAAGCGGAGGTCCTTGCGATAGCCCGCGAAATAGTCGCGCGCGATGAAGACCAGCAGCGGCAGCATGAACAGATCCATCGCATCGAGGCTGTACGACGGCGCGCCGCCGACATGGATACGCCGGCTGAAATTGATGGACAGTCCGAGGACCGCGGTGCCTGTCATGCCGATGAGGCAGAACAGGCGTGGATTGCGGCTCGCATAGAGGACGAACGGAACCAGCGTCGCGGCCAGCATGGGAATCCAGTACAGCGCGCCGGCGCTCGTCATCACCAGTGCGAGCGCGCCTCCCCAAAGCGAAAGGCCGATCACGATCAGAACCGGCGCCAGCGCGGGCGGTTGATCGGTGCGCGCCCATCCCACGACGTCAGTCCTCCGAACCAACGACGACGACGCGTATCTGCTGCACGCCGTTGGCGCGCAGGAGCCGCTGGCTCTCGTCCAACGAGCGCATCAACGTCTCGTTCTCGCTGGCGAGGATGAAGACGCCGTTCGCCTGGGTCGCCGCGACGAGATAACGCGTGTCGCTCAGCACGGAGCCGATCTGCAGGAGTACGTGCCGGTACTGCGAGCGCGCCGTGTCGAGTAGCAGACGAAGCTGGGCCCGATCGATCACGGCCGTCGTGCCGGTCACGGTGCCGACCGGGAGGACGTCGACCCCTTCGACGGCGCTGTGGTGCACGGCGAGCGGCTGGTCCGCGATGGGACCGCGCATCAGATCGCTATAGCCCGGCAGACCGACGAGACCCATCCGTTCGCTGATCCCGCCCGAGGACGTCTTGACGCTGCCGTCGATGATCAGCACCGCGCCGCCCAACTCGCTTCGCAACGAGTGCGCGAGCATCAGGAGCGCATCGGCACAGATGCGATCGCTGTCGATCGAGAAGAATGCGAGACAGGTACCGCGGTCCTGCCGTTCGAAATCGCGCTCGATCAATCGCGAAAGATAGCGATAACTCCGCGAGGCGGGCTCACGTGTCCTGCTGCGACGATCGCGCAGCTTGCTGGACCATTCAAACATGGCAGCCTGTTTCCTTGGCGTCGGCCGTTACGCTGCGCGGACGAAATACAAATCGTTCAGGAACTTCGCGTCCTGCTCGACCGCTGCGTAGAGCCCGTCTTCGCCACGTTCGGCGAGCCGCTGGCGATTGACGCGCAGGAAGATCAGTTCAAGTACGAGGGCCGCGAGAATGCCGACAATGGCTCCGATGACGAGAGCGAGCAGGAGTAGCAGCTTGGTCTTCGGCCATACCGACTGTTCAGGAATGCTCGCCGGCTCGACCACCCGCATCGCGGCAGGAGCCGAGCGCGCTGTTGCTTCGGAGATCGCGGCGACGGTGAGCTTTTCGTTGAGTCCGGCATATTCGCTCTCGAGAAATTGTTGACGACGCTCGAGCTCGTGGTTGGTCTCCATTTTTTCCGGGATGCGGTCGAACAGCGCCCGCATGCGCGCGGACTCTGCCTGCTTGATCGCCAACGACGCCTGCGCGCCGGCCAGAGCGGATTCGATGCTCAGCTTCTTGGCGCGCAGGATTTCATAGGAATCGCTGATTCGTTGCGCGTTGCGCACGAGCACGCCCTGCTTCGCGTCGCCGAGGGTTTCGTAGGCCACCCGGATCTGCTCTTCGAGATCGAGGACTTCGGGGGCGTCGGGCTTGAACGTCTGGCGCGCGGCCGCGAGCGCCAGTTCCAGCTTGGGCAGGCGCTCTTTGGCTGCCTCTTCGCGAAACAGCCGATCGCTGACAAGCTTGGTCCCCTCGCCGTCGAGTTGCTTATTGATGATCGCGAGCGCACTACGGTTGTCGGCGATCTGCGCTTCGAGATCGGTCACGGCTGCCTGCAGGACGAACCACTGCCCGATCTGGACGCGGTCCTTTTCGAACAGCAGCACGGCGCCGCTATCGGCGCGGAACGCACGCATCTGCTCGTCGAGCTCGTCGATCTCGCGCTGTGTCTTCTGCGCCTCGGCCAGCAGACTCTGGTGTGCTTGACGGGCTTCTTCGATGTACCTCTCGCGACGCTGGTCGAGATAGACCTCGACGATCTTGTTGGCGATCTCCGCCACGCGCTGATTCGATCCCTTGACGACGAGAAGGCCAATGCTGGCCTCGCCGACCTGGCGCACCGCGACGCTCGACTCGAAGTCGCTCAACAGCTTGAGATGCTCGATATCCTTTTCCGACAGTGCATAGGGGCCGGCCGGTTTGCCGAGCAGCCACTCCTTGGCCTTCCGGTAGTTGCGACCGACGAAGGATGTCGTCCACAGGTGGACGATATGGCTCGAGAATGGGTGGTAGACGTCCTCGTAGTGGAGATCGAGCTGCTCGAGGACGACCTTCAGGACCGGCGGCGCGGTCATCAACGTCGCTTCTTCGGTCAGGCCCTCGCGTCGAAAGATGTTCCAACCCTGATAGAAGGCCGTGCGCTGCAGGTCCTTGTCCGAGTCGGCGGTGATCATGACCTCGGCCTCGAACGTGGGTGGCCAGACCGACACATAGAGCGCCACGAAAGCGAACGTGAGCACGATGCAGGCGATCACGACGAGCTTGTGGCCGACCACCGCCTGACGGATGGTGGCGAGGGCGCCCCGGATCTCGAAACTGTCCGCTTCCGGTCGATGGGGAAATGCTTCGATGATATTCATCGTGTGCGCTTCGGTTCAGTAATTGAGGGACTTGAGGATGAGGATGTTGGTGAGCGGGGACAACGCGACGCTCAGATCCTGCAGCCCTCTGAAGATTTGCGACCGGTCGCTTTCGGGCACGAGCACGACGTCGTTCGATTGCAGCGTGATATTGCTCAACGCCATGTAGATTTCGGGCTGACTGGGGAAATAGTTCTTCTCGAGTCCGATCGAGCGGGACTCGAGGAAGCCGTCCTGATTGATGCGCAGGACCGAAATGTTCTCGGCCGACGCGGCGTGCGTCGCATCCCCGGACATGGCCAGGGCCTGTACGACGGTTCGCGCCTGGCGCAGCGGCACGGCATGGGGCGCACCGACGGACCCGACGACGTAGACCATCGGCTCGGGAGGGTTCTCGACCACGACCGTCACTTCGGGCTTCAGCAGCCGCGTCGCATACAAGCGGGTCAAGTCCTCGCTCAACGCGCTCGGCGTCTTGCCGACAACCTTGACCTCGCCGACGAGCGGGAGCGCGATCATCCCGTCGGGCCGTACCGTGGTCTTGCGGGAGAACTCGGGCTGGCGATAGAGGACGATGTCGAGTTGGTCGCCGGCCTGAAGGGGATACGCGTATTCGTAGCGGCGCAGTGTGTCGATCACCTCGACCTTGACCTTCAACGTCGCGGTCGTCGACGTGGCGGCGCAGGCGCTCAGACCCAACAAGGCGGCCGCGGCGACGCCAGAGAGCAGGGCGAGCACGCTCGAGCGCACTCCGCGCCGCGGATGGGGAGCGCGTATCGGTCGACTTTCACGCATGACGGGGAATCCTCGACAAAAGCCCGCAATATCGAACAGCGACATGCAAGAGTCGTGCAAGGCGCGATTTTCGGCGATTGTCGCGCAAGGGCGACGGCGTTTTGCCCGTCTGCCGGCCGGAGGAGGTCGACACGCCCGGAAACTGTTTGTAAACCGAGACAATCGCCTCTCTGCTTCGCTCGCGCAGCGAAAAAGCGACCAAAATTGGCCGAAATGCCGGTTTTGGGATGATCGGTATCGCGTTCGTCGCCCGTTGAAAGTCCATGACGCCGTCCATGAATACCGCGAGTCGATCGAAGCCGAAGCGGTGGTTCGACGATCTCGCCCTGGCGACGTGGCTGAATGTGCCTGCCAAGCTCGCCGGGACGGCGCTGTCGTTCCTGCTCTACGTCGGCCTGGCGCGCTGGATGAGCGTCGACGCGTTCGGGCAGACCGCGCTGATGCTCGCGTGGCTGGCGATCGCGAGCGTGTTCGCCAGCCTCAGCATGCCGCTGGTCGTCGTTCGTCACGTGGCAGCCGATCTGGCGCTCGGTCGGATCGGTCGTGCGAAGGGAGCCTTCCGCTTCGCGTTGCGATCGGTCACTGCGGCGTCCGTCGGCGTGGCCGCCGGCGCAATCGGCCTCGCAATGAGCGGCGCCATCCACGCCTTCGACGCGCATCGGGCGGACGTTGTCGTGACGGCGCTTCTGCTTGTTCCGAGTGCCCTCGTCCTCGTCCGGGCCGGATTGCTGCAGGCGCTCAAACGTGTCGTGAGTTCCGAAGTGCTGACGAACGCGATGCGACCGGCGCTCATGCTGGCGATCGTGGGTATTGTCCACGTCACGGCTCCCGAACTGCTATCGAGCGTCACCGTTCTCGGCGCCTATTTCGCGGTGACCCTGGTGCTGCTCGCGACCCTTGCCTTCGCGACGCGGCGTGCGCTGCCTCCCGGCTGGACGCAAGCGCCGCACATCGATGTCCACCGCGACGTCCTGCGCACCGCGATGGGTTTCATGACCGTGATGCTGACGGCCGCCTTGAGCGAACGAGTCGACCTGCTGCTGCTCGGCTGGACCGCGTCTTCCGGCGAAGTGGCGGCCTACGCGGTCGCCACGCGCTTTTCCCAGGCCACGACGGTCGCCATCAATGCGATGTCCGCGGTGATGGCCCCGCACTTCGTGGAACAGTTGTCCAACATCCGTGACCGCGACCTGATGGCGGCACAAAGACTGATTCGCGGCACTGCGCGGCGAACTCTGGTGGTGACGGTGATGGCGCTGCTGGCTTTCGGTGCGCTGGGCCCCTGGCTCACTTCGCTTTTCGGACCGCAGTATCGAAATGCTTACCTGCCGCTCGTTCTGCTGACGATAGGCCAGGTCGTCGCGTCGACATTCGGGCCGGCAACGCTCGCCGCGACGCTGGCCGGTTCTTCCGGGCTCGCCGTATCGAGCATGGTGGCCGGTCTCGTCGTCAACACGCTGCTCAACCTTCTCTTGGTCCCACATTTCGGATCGACCGGTGCCGCAGCGGCCAGCGCGGTCGCGACGACGACCGCCGCGATCCTGGCCTGGTATCGATTGCGCCGCCGCGTGGCAATCGATTCCGCCATCTTTGCGGTTCTTCCCCGCCGTGCCTCATTCGGCGACGGCGAGACCTGATGCGAGGCAGGCGGTGAAAAAGCATCGCTGTCGACGACAGCCGGCGCGATACGGCGGCCGCGAGTCACAAGACCAGGCTGCGGAAACGAACGCTGCCATAGATCAGCGCGACGCTCATCACGAACACGCGCGGTACGTGCAGCAGCACCCTTGCGCAGAAACGCAGGAGGACGATCGGATTGATGCTGCGCGTCCGCCATACCCCGCGCGCCAGCAGAAGAATCGGAAGCGGCACGAGCCACAGGGGTTGCACCATCGTGGCGAGTGCGATCAGCGCGATGCCGGCGAAGACGAGCAGCGACGGTGGATAGAAGAACAGGCGCGCCTTGAGCAGCGAACGTCGAAGTTCCGGATGACGCCGCACGAGTTCCGGAAGCAGGAAGAGGCGCGTGCCTTCGAGCAACCAGAACCACACGCCTTGCTGTTCGATTTCGTGGAGCATGACCGCATCCGGCAGGAAACGTCTCTCGTAGCCGGCCTTGATGATGCGCCAAGCGAGATCCGTATCGGCGCATTCGGTCGCCCGGTCGAAGGGATCCCTGAAGCTCAAAGTCACGTCGAAGCCATCGTGCTCCCGGAATACGCGCTTGCGTATCAGCAGATTCGCCGTCGGGAAAGTCGGATGTTCGGTTGCAGTCACGAAGCTGATCTTCGATGTCAGCGTCGCCGTCTGCTCGGGTTTCGGCAGGACGGGCCCGCTGACCAGGGCGACGCGCGGCTCGTCGAACGCCGCGATACCCAGCGCCAGCCAGTTCGGTGTCGGCCGGCAGTCGCTGTCGGTGAATGCGATGACTTCGCCACGGGCCATCGATACGCCGAGGTTACGAGCCGGTGCGGGACCTCGATCGACGGCGGTCCGCGTGGTGACGATAGACAGCTGCAACTCGCGGCGCGCACGTTCGAACACGCCGGACAAATCTTCGGTCGAACTATTGTCGATCACCACGACCTCGAAGCGCTCGCGCTCGAGCGTCTGCGCCGCGAGGCCCGAGAGGCAGTCCCA